>Ga0213866_10000048_pt1 | contig 99853 bp, 97 predicted proteins | sample PICome_11_FD_160079 | JGI IMG/M metagenome (GOLD analysis project Ga0213866, IMG submission 160079) | Coastal seawater microbial communities near Pivers Island, North Carolina, United States - PICO284 | ecosystem: Environmental > Aquatic > Marine > Coastal | place: USA: North Carolina... | reverse complement strand
CGCCTCGGCGGGCATCCATGTGATCTACGGCTTCGAGGAGACCGGGGACACTCCGGGGGTGATCCACAACAGCGCCAACCTGATCGGCCCCGACGGACTCATCGGCACCTACCGCAAGCTGCACCTGGGCATCCCGCTCGAGACCGACCGCTTCACGCCGGGCGAGGAGCTGCCCGTCTTCGACACGGCGCTGGGACCCATCGGGATCTCCATCTGCTACGACTTCTACAACAACCCGGAGCTCAGCCGGCTCCTTTGCCTCAAGGGGGCCCGGTTGTTGGTGAACCCGACCGGGCGGTCGGATCTCCCCCACGCCCGCGAGAACCTCACCCACGCCACCCTGGTTCGGGCCCAGGAGAACCTCGTCTACGCCGCCTCGAGCAATCGGGTGGGCGACACGCACGGCGGCTCCACCTGGGCGGGCGGGAGCGTGATCGGCGGGCCCGACTTCCCCGGATTCGGTGCCGCGCTGGCCACCGCCGGCGCCGACGAGGACCTGATCGTGGCCGAACTCGACTTCGACAAGGCGGCCCGCTGGCACGACTGGCTCCCGTGGACCGAATGGCGGATGGCCGAACAGCGTCCCGTGACCGAACTGGTCCAACGAGAGTTCGCGGCCCTTCTCGCCGACGGGTAGTTTCGGGCCCACGCAAGGGGGGTTCCCATGGAAGTACCGCTGACCATCGCCGATCACCTGCGACGCGCTGCGCTCGTCTACGGCGATCGGATCGGCATCATCGACGAGGCCGATCAACCGGCACCGTCGCTGGGCGAGCTCACCTACCGACGGTTCGAGGAGCTCTCCCGCGGGCTCGCCGCCGGGCTCGACGATCTCGGCCTCCCGCTGGGGGCCCGAGTGGCGATCGTGTCGCAGAACTCGGCTCGCGTGCTGGTCCACCTCTTCGGCACGAGCGCATTCGGTCGGGTCGCCGTCCCGATCAACTTCCGGCTGAGCCGGGAGGAAGTCGACTACATCGTCCGGCACTGCGGCGCCGAGGCCCTCATCATCGACCCCGAACTCGAGGCCACCCTCGGCGACATCGACGTCGCTCATCGCTTCATCGCCGGCGAGGAGTCGGATGCCCTCTACAAGCTCGGGGCCGAGCCGCGAGCATGGGAACCGTCGGAGTCGGCCACGGCGACGATCAACTACACGAGCGGCACCACGGCGCGACCGAAGGGCGTCGAGATGACGCACCGCAACCTGTGGATCAATGCCGCGACCTTCGGCTGGCACACGGGGGTCAGCGATCGCGACGTCTACCTCCACACCCTCCCGATGTTCCATTGCAACGGATGGGGCATGCCGTATGCCATGACGGCGATGGGTGCCCAACACATCGTCCTGCGCAAGGTCGACGGGGCCGAGATCCTGCGCCGGGTCGAGCAGCACGGGGTGACGATCATGTGCGGGGCACCGGCAGTGGTCGCCGCCGTGCTCGACGCGGCGGCCGATTGGGACGGCGAGATCCCCGGACGGGGACGCGTCCGCATCGTCGTTGCCGGCGCACCCCCGCCGACCCGGACGATCGAACGCGTCGAGACCGAACTCGGTTGGGAGTTCATCCAGATCTACGGCCTCACCGAGACGGCGCCGCTGCTGACGATCAACCGCGCCCGCGCCGAGTGGGACGACCTGAACCCGGCCGAGCGGGCGGGCAAGCTCTCCCGCCAGGGCACCCCTGCCGTGGGCGTGACGATGGCGACGGCCGCCGACGGTGAGGTGCTGGCCCGGGGCAACGTCATCCTCAAGAGCTACTGGGACAACCCCGAGGCGAGCGCGGAGGCGCTCGCCGACGGCTGGTTCCACACCGGCGACGGCGGCTTCATCGACGACGAGCACTATGTGAACCTGCAGGATCGCAAGAAGGACGTGATCATCAGCGGCGGCGAGAACGTCTCGTCCATCGAGGTCGAGGACTGTGTCTTCTCCCACGAGGCCGTCGCCGAGGTCGCCGTCATCGGAGTGCCCGACGAGAAGTGGGGCGAGACGGTCAAGGCCCTGGTCGTCCTGGCCCCCGGCGCCAGCGCCGACGAGCAGGAGATCATCGACCACTGCCGCGAGAAGATCGCGCACTACAAGTGCCCCACGTCGGTCGAGTTCCGCGACGAACTCGCCCGCACCGCGACGGGAAAGCTCCAGAAGTTCAAGCTGCGGGCTCCCTACTGGGAGAACCAGGACCGCGGCATCAACTGAGCGGCGTCACGACGGCGGCGGACCCGGCACGACCCAGCCGACGCCCTCGACGTGGCGGGCGTTGCCCGGCGGTTCGCGGGGATCGTCGGGATCCATCACCCAGCCGTGACCGTCGACCCATGTCGGGGGACGCCACTTCGGGACCTCGTTGTCGGGCGCCGGTTGCGCGACCGGGAGCTGCGCGAGCGCGTCGAGGTCGTCTCCGTCGCCCGTGGTCTCGCCGGTCCATGCCGGGAGGTCGGCGGCTCCCGGTGGTTTCGCCCGCGTCGGCAGGGTCGGCCGGGGGATGACCGGCGCGGCATCGAACGCCGGGGTCGGAGGCCGCGGTGGCGCCGTCGGCTGGGGTGATGCCGTCGGCGTCGTCGGCTGGGGCGGTGCGGTCGGCGGTGGCGTCGGAGGTGGCGCGAATGACGAGGGAGGGGGCGCAGGAGCGCTCGGGGTGAGGGAAGCCGCGGGCATCGCCGCCGTCGGATCCGGGGCCACCGGGCGCGGCCTCGGGGCCGGAGCGGGTGACGGCGACACCTGGGGCGCCGACATGGCCGGCGCCGGTCGTGGTTCGCGGCGAGGGCGACGCTCGCGCGCTCGGCGTCCGTCGGGCCAGAACATCGACATGGCCATCAGCACGGCGCCGACACCGCCGAGCACGATCGACGGCACGAGCGCCGCCCGCAACACCGCTGCGAGCAGGGCTGCGAGCACTTCGGCCTGGTCGGGGGCGAACTCACGGAGGAGGTAGGGCACGCCGATTCCGACGATGAGATAGAAGGCCGTCGTGCCGATCGCCCAGCGGGCCGCCTTGCCGAGCACCTGCGACCGATCGCTCGTCGTGAGCAGCGCCAGCAGGGCCATCACGATCGACATGCCGGCCAACAAGGGCACCGTGCGTTCGAGGAACCCCTTCACCGGTGATGCGTCGGGGATTCGCTCGGTGGGCAACTCGACCACGAACGACGATGGCAGCTCCTCCGCGATGTCGGGCGCGACCGAACCGATCCGGGTACGAGCCGACTCGAGTGCCGGGCCCAGATCGATGGTCGCCGGCGCATCGTCGAGACCGAGGAACGCACGATGGGTCGTGCCGAGGGAATCGACGATCAGCTCGCGCACCACGGGATCGGTGAGGATGATCTGCACCCCGGCATCGACCTGCTCCTCGCTCAACTGGATCGAGTCGGGCATCGCGCCCTCGAGCGCCCGGCCGATGTTCAGCCCGATCTGATCGACAACGGCGTCGTTGTCGAGGAGTTCCTCGGCGATGGTCTGGGTCCGGCTCTCGTCGAGCACGGTGCGCAACGCGAGGAAACCCCACCAGGCGAATGAGCCGATCAGGAGGGCGGGGCCGAGAATCAGGCCGGCGATGACACGACGAAACACGGGGCCATGTTCGCACGCCGAACCGCCTCGGCTGTGGCGCGTGGTGGCTCAGCCGTTGCGCGGGGGCGAGATGCAGGGGTCGCCGCCGCAGACGTCGATGACCGTGCCGGTGCGGATGAAGGCGTCGATCTGCTCGACCGCGTCGAGGTGACGACGTGGATCCTCATGGGGATCGGTGCCGTCTCGGGGCGGCACGTTCTCGATCGGCGGCACCGGCTGGCCGCTGTCCCACATCACCGTCGCCGAGCCCTCGAACGGATACGACTCGATCCGCGGGATCCCCCAGAACGGCTCGACGTCGGAGGAACGCCCGTCGCCGACGGCCGGCCACACGACCGACGCACCCATCGAACGGGCCATCACGTCCATGGCGACGTTGGCCACCTGGAAGTCGCCGAGGGCCCCGTGGATCAGCCCCGACTTCTCGCCGAGCCCCTCGAGTGGATCGGTGTAGTGGTTGACGTAGCCGTTGCCCTCACCCCGATCCCACAGCATCTGGATCATCAGGAGGAGCTGCGCCTGGTCGAGCTTGTCGGGGTAGGCCGGGTCGAGGAGCAGTTGGTACTGGTCGAAATCGACACTGCGGTTGAGCAGGGTCGAGTAGTTGATGCCGGGCACGCCGAAGACGCCGCGGTCCCAGTCGGTCGAAACCGCGGTGGAAACCGGCCCCATGATCCCGCCCTGGCTGATGCCGTAGTAGGCGAGCTGGTCGGTGTCGAGGAGGGCATTGCCGTCGGCGTCGCGGAACGCCTCGTGGGCGGCGAAGCCGTCGTCGTGGCGCATCAGCCGACCCAGGAAGAGGGTGTTGAGGTGCCCTTGGAGCAGACGATCGCTGAGGGTGTGGAACGACGACAGTTCACCGAGCACGACGATCGCGTTGGTCACGTCCTCCTCGGCCATGCCGATCAGGTCGGTTCCGCAGATCACGTGGTTGTGATGCTCGGCCAGGAGCCTCGGACCGGCCGACGTGACCTGACTACGACTGCCGAGCAGGCCATGGCCGTAGAGCACTCCGCCGCCCGGTTCATCGGCGGTCGTGTTGTCGTGGATCATGCACCGGTACACGGAGTTCCAGACACCGTTGACGTCCGGGAGGTCGGGATCGCTGACGAGGTTCAGACCGTTGCCGGTACTCCCGTCGCCGGTGAGATACAGCGGCACCTCGTAGGTGCCCTCGATCCGGGTGTAGGTGTCGTTGTCGTCCCGGGTCACCGAGTCGACCGTGAAGGTCGGCGAACCGTCACCGAGAATGGCGAAGGCATCGTCGCGCATGTGCACGAGCGGACCGGTGAGGCTCTCAGTGGAGATGACCGTGAACTCCCATGCGATCACCAGCTCGTCGCGGGCCACGCCGGCGGCCTCGAGATCGGCGAACACCCGCTCCATCGCCGGCCGACGGTCCTCGACCTCGTCGATACCCGTGGCGAGGCGATCGCGATAGGCCCGGAAGGTTTCGGTCGGCGCGATCGCCGCCCCCGACTCGTCGACGAGGTTTCGCAAGCCGACCACGATCCGGTGACCGTCCGGATAGTTCATCGCCGGCCGCAGGAAGAGTCCCCGACGGTCCGGGTCGGTGGCGTTGGCGTCGAGCTCGGCCCAGTGGGGCCACCGTTCGCCGGTGGTGGCATCGACGACGACGCTGGCCGAGTCCGGGTCGAGCGAACGGGCGATGTCGGTGATCGGCGGCAGGGCGCTGGCCGCGGGATCGACGCCGGGAATCAACACCAGGGCCGCGCTGCCGGGCGAGAACCCGTCGGCCCGATTCTGGCGGGTCGGGTCGACCGCGATGCCCGTCGCGCTCTCGGGCATGAGGGCCTCGGGCAGGGCCACGCGCCGACCGGTGTCCGACGTCGGGTCCTCGGTGGTGAGCGCGTCGCTGGGGAAGGGCAGCAGGCATTCATGACCGATCAGCTCACAGGACGGGTCCTGCTCGAGCACGAGGTCAATCGTCTCGACGAGCGCTTCCTCGACGACGACCGACTCGGTGGTCGAGGTGGTCGGCGCCGCCGTGGTGGTCGCCGGCTCGGCCGGCGAGGAATCGCTTCCGCAGGCGGCGGCGAGCAGACCCGCCGATGCCAGGAGAGAGAGGCCGGACACAAGGGATTGTCGCATGACGTCGGATTCTCGCACGACCCCGGTGCCCCGGGCGATTCTCGGTCTAGAACGGAGCCAGCCGCCAGACGACCCAGCCGAGACCGATCGCGATCATCCAGGAGGCGGCGAGCACCGCCATGAAAAGGAAGCCTTCACCTTCCGCCAGGTGATTCGGTGCCGACTCGGTCGGAACTTCGGTGTGCTTGCCTTGGATTCCCAGCATGCCAACCCTCTTTTCGCCGACGCACCCAACCAGCGCGCCTCAAGAAAGTTGACACACCCTGTCGCGGCACTCGCGGCACACCACGCACCGTGGCGCAAGTGAACGCGGGGTAGAAACCGGGTTCAGAAAAGTCGTCGTTGCGTCGGCGTTTGCTGCCGCCACTGTGCCTCGAGGTCGGCCAAGCTCAGCAGGTCGACGTCGATCGACGCGAACACCGCGTCGTAGTCGCGAGGGAGTTCGCCGAACGGCACCGCACCCGCCTCGGCCTCCGCCAACCGGGCGGTCGGAATGCCGGTGCGTTCGGCGAACTCCTCGAGTGGGGCCAACCGACTGATCCGCGCGGCCGACGCCAACGCGGCCGCAACCGGATGGGCCGCACCGTTTCGGCGGGCCTGCACGGCCATCCGCTCGACCATCGCCGTCGCATCGCTGCGCACGCGACGGCGTTGCTCGGCAGCATCGAGCGCCCGGGCGACCTCGCGCAGCGCGGCGCCGTCGCCATAGCCGTTGCCGTCGCCGTTGCCGTTGCCGGAAACGCGACCTCGGGAGAACTGGGCGGGGACCTCGGTGAGCATGGCCCCATCATGTCGACAGGGTGTGACAGCGGGGCAGGGCTGCACCCGCGGGCCGGCAGATGCCAGACTGCGCCGATGTCGTTCGGAATCGTTCATCCGGGAGCCATGGGCAGCTCGCTGGGTGCCGCGCTCGTCGCCCAGGGCCACGAGGTCATGTGGGCGTCGGAGGGGCGCAGCGCGGCGACCAGGGCCCGTGCCGAGGCCGACGGCCTGGTGGATGTCGGTTCGCTGGCGGCACTCGTCGATCGGGTGACGACGCTCGTCTCGGTCTGTCCGCCCGGCGACGCGAGCGCCGTTGCCGCCGACGTGACCGCGGCCGGCTTCACCGGCGTCTATGTCGACGCGAACGCCATCGCACCGGCAACCGCTCGCCGCATCGAAGCGCTCGTGCACGATGCCGGGGCCACGTTCGTCGACGGCGGCATCATCGGTCCCCCGGCGCGTCATCGCGGCCTCACCGTGCTGTACCTCTCCGGCGCAACCGAGCCCTGCGCCCGGCTCGCCGAGGCGTTCGGCGAGGGGCCGGTCATGACCCAGCGCGTGGCCGGATCCGCCGGCGCGGCGTCGGCCGTGAAGGTGGCCTTCGCCGCGTGGACCAAGGGCACCAGCGCCCTGCTGCTCGCGGCCCGCGCCCTGGCCGAGGCGGAGGGCGTCACCGAAGGCCTCGACCACGCGTGGTCGGTCCTCACCCCCGAACTCGTCGAGCGGCTCCCGGTCACGGCAGCCGGCACGGCACCAAAGGCGTGGCGGTTCGTGGGGGAGATGCAGGAAATCGCCGCGGCGTTCGAAGATGCCGGCCTCCCCGGAGGCTTTCATCACGCCGCCGCATCGATCTACGAGGCGCTGGCCGGTCTGCGCGATGCCGACGACGTCGACACCCTCGACGTGCTCCGACGGCTCGTCGGCCCTCCCGAGGCAACCGGCGCCGCCGAAGCAGGACGCGTCGGCGCATGACGATCGAGCTGTTCCGTCACGCCTGGGGTGCGGTCGGGGAGGGTGGACCCTGGTCGAATCTCGGCGACTTCGCCGGAGCCGCTGCGGCAGAGGGCTACGCCGGCGTGGAGTTCCCGCTCTTCGTGCTCGAGAACGACCCTTCGGGCCCCGTCGCCGCGCTGGAGACGCTGGCCGACCTGGGCTTGACCTACCTGCCGATGGCGCTGACCTTCGTCGAGTCGATGCACGACCCGCAGGCCCACCTCGACTCGCTGCGCCGGCAACTCGAGCAGGCGTCGGCCCTGGGCATGACCCGGGTCAACGCCCACGCAGGGGCCGATGCCTTCGACGACGCGACAACCGGCCGATTTCTCCGCGACACCCTGATGATGGCCGCCGACCTCGGCATCGAGCTCCTCCACGAGACCCATCGCATGAGGCCGCTCTACAACCCCTGGCGCACGGCTCGCATGGTCGAGGAGGTCGAAGGGCTGCGGCTCACCGCCGACTACTCCCACTGGGTGTGCGTGGCCGGTCGGCTCCCCTTCGACTCGGCCGACGCCTTCTCGACATGCGCCCCGGCAGTCGGCCACATCCATGCCCGGGTGGGCTATTCCGAGGGGCCGCAGGTGGGCGACCCTCGTGATCCCGCATGGGCCATGGAGCTCGGCGCACACGAACACTGGTGGGATGAGATCGTCGAGGCGGCCCGCGAACGTGATACTCCGATGACGATCACCCCGGAGTTCGGGCCTCCGCCCTACATGCCGACGCTCCCGCACACGGAGGGCGAAACCGTGGCGGATCTCACCGAGATCGTGGCCTGGATGCGTGACCGACTCGCCCGGCGCTACGCCTGAACGACCCGATCAGAAGGGACCGGCCGGTTCGTCGAGTCGACGAGGCGGGTCGCACTCCGCACAGAACCAGGACGGACCGGGCACGACCTGGACGAAGTCGCCGGCGGTCGCAGCCATCGAGTAGCGCGCCTCCCAGCCCGCGACCAGACCACCGACCAAGTGCGATTCGTCAACCGGCACCAGCTCGACGTCGAGCAGCTCGAGGGTGGACGGGATGATCTCCCCTCGGTCCGCGTAGTCGTCGACCACGGCCAGCACCAGGGCCTGCTGGACCACCGGGTCGATGTCGACCACGAGCAGCTCGGGTTGGTCCCAGCTCTCCAGCGCCCCGATCGTGTAGGTCCACGGCGCGGCGGCCGCCACGTGGACCGTGGTGAACCCGTGGACCCGGATCATCAGATCGGTGTGGCGCTCGATCTCGTCCCAGCTGTAGCCATCGCAGCGCATGCACATGCGCATCTCCTCTCGAATCGAGAGGCCGGTGCGAAGCCGCCGGCGAGCCGCTCACAGTCTGGAGCGGGGATGTGACAGTCAGTCCCGATCGTGGCCGCGGGCGTTGCCCTTGCCGTTGCCCCCGCGGTTCTCCTGGCCATGACCGTTGCCGTTGCCGTTCCCGTTGCCATTGCCGCGCTCGGCCCGGGGCTCGTCACCATCGTCGGTGTCGTCCTCGCGGTCGATGTCATCCGACTCGTCGTCGGCCTCGTCCGCTTCGTCGTCGGCGTCATCCGGATCGTCGTCACCCGACGCGTCCTTGCCGCAGTCGCTCCCGGCCGCCTCCCGCACCCGCTCGCCGTGGGTGCCGTCGGTCTCCGTCGTCTTGTCGCGAGCGACCATCGAGACATAGTGCCCGTGATTCTCCGCCCCCTCGCAGAGCAACTCGAGTTCCTCGTCGTCGAGCCCGTCCGACGCGTCGACCCCCTCGATCTCCGGCCGTCCACCGTTGTCCGGCTCCGACGTCTCCGTCGCGTCATCGGCCACCTCGTCGGCCGACTCCGAGTCGTCGACCTCCGCGACCGACTCATCGTCTCCGTCGTCCGACACGACATCGGCGTCGAAGTCCTGCTCGACGACCTCCTCGACCACGGCCGGATCCGGAGAGTCGACGAACAACGCCGTGGTCGCCGCCGCCGCGCCACCGAATCCGATCACGGCTGCCGTCGCCGCGACGGCGGTGCGGCGGGCGATCCGACCGGCAACACCACCAGCTGCGACGACACGGGGTGCCGCTCCGGCGACGTCGCCGGCGGCATGAAGGCTCGTGAGGAGGCGACCTTCGGGCTCGTGGCCCGCAAGGATCTCGCCGCGGGCGGCGGCATCGATGATTGCGTCGGATTCTTCCGGGGAGATCTGGTTCATGCCCAGAGATCGTTCGCCGGTCGACGTTCGTTACACCGCCGAGCGGTTTTCTCCCGACAACCCGGTCGTGTCGATCTCACCGGACTCGAGGGTGCGCCGAATGGCGTTGAGCCCGCGATGGCAGAGCACCCGCACGTTCTCCGGAGTGATCCCGAGCAGCCTCGAAACCTCGTCGACCGAGAGTCCACCCAGCACCCGCAGCGCGACGACCTCGGCCTGGCGGGTAGGGACCATGCGCAGGACCTGCACGGCCCAATCGGGGCCGTCATCGAGATCCGCCGGGTCGACCGCAGGTGACTCCGTCACGGACACCACCACGAGCGGCCGGCGCGCGCTGCGCCGGACCTCGTCGACAAAGCGCCGACGGGCGATGGTGAACAGCCAGGACCGGAACTGGATTCCGTCACCCGAGAAGCGGTTGAGCGACGTTGCCACCGACTCCCAGGTGGCCGATTCGACCTCGGCCGCAAGGTCGCGCGACACCGCCTCGAGATAGCGACGCAGCGGCGGCGCATACACTCGATGTATCGCGGTGAAGGCCGCCTGATCCCCTCGGCGGGCGTCGTCGATGAGGCGCTTCGGGACGGCGGCGGGTTGCTCAGTCGCCACCGCGGGACCCGCCTCTTCCGTGGCCGTTGCCTCCGCCGTTCCCCTCGTTGCCCTTGCCATTCCCCACCCCGTTGCCGTTGCCATTGCCGTTGTTCCCCTGCGGCTCGACCGTGGTCGGCGGCGGCTCGGTCGTCGCCACCGTGGTCGAAGTCGGTGCCGCGCTCGTCGTCGTGTTCGACGTGGGCGTGCTCGTCGTCGGCGTGCTCGAAGTCGGAGGCGAGGACGGCGACGCCGCCCCCTCGTCATCCGGCGTGGACGGGCCAGGGGTGACGCCAACGGGCAATGATCCGGTGGAACTCGAACCCGACGAACCCGGCCCGGCCGAGCTCGTATCGGGGGAACCGTCGACGATCGACGAACTCGGCGAGGAGGACGAGGTGGCGTCGGCAACCGTGTCGGAGTCGGGAGCGCCGGGGTCGGCCGAGCTTGCGACGGTGTCCACGACCCTGGCCACGCCGGTGTCGTTCATCGGTGGGCCGATCTCGGCCGAGGGCGCCGACGGCGAGAGTCCGAGGCCCACCACGAGAGCGAGGGATGCCAACGAGAGGACGATCACCACCGGCTTCACGAATCCGAGCGCGACAGCGACCGGACCCGGCGCGCTCGCCGCGCATGCCGCCGCAACTCCGCTGGACGCGACCGCGCCCCCCGGCACAACGGGCGTGGTTCGACGCAGATCGAGCAGAACTCCGCCCACCTGTTCGAATCCCGGCACGGTCGTGCCTCCGGAGGCAGCGTCGAGGATCGACGCCGAGGTGTCGAACGGCGTGCTCATGCCGCCTCCCCATTTCGCTGGAGTTTCGCGATTCCCTGATGACCGGCGCTACGCACTCGCTCGACCGGTCGACCGACGACGAAGGCCGTGTCTTCCTCGTCGAGTCCGGCGATCACCCGGAGTGCCACCACGTCCATCTCGACGGGCGTCAGGGACCGGATGGCCCTGACCGCGGGGTCGTCGGAGGCCGCCGGGTCGGGTCGAATCACCATGCCGTCCCTCGCGGCACGCAGAAGCCACAGCAGCGGAGGCACGCCCTCCGGTTGCCCCCCGAGCGAACGACCGGCTCGACTCCAGACCGCGTCCATGTCGTCGAGGGCAGCCGGGTTGACCACCTCGAGGTAGCGCTCGAGGATCGGATGGAAGCGTTCGTAGAGATCGGCTCAAGCCAGCGGGTCTCCGCGGCGCGCGCCTTCGACCGACGGGTCTTCGAGTGCGAGCGTCAAGGGCATGTAGGCCCATCGACACCCTCGCTGGGCCAGTTGACCCATTTCTTCAGCGATGCCGACGAGGAGGATCACCGGTCGCCCAACGTGCGGGCGCAATCATTGACCCATGGAGATCCGCGCTCTCGACTGCGTTGCGAAGGAACCCGCGAAGGCCGCCGATGTGGGCATCGCGCCACCCGACGACGCCACATGGCGATGGATCGACATCCGCTTCGAGCCCGGCGACGCCGCCGAATTGATGGCCTTCGCCGCCCCGTTCGAGCTCGACATCCTCGCGCTTCGCCACGCGATGCACGACGGCGATCTCCCCAAGACCGAGGACTTCGGCGCCTCACTTCTCGTGATCCTCCACGGACTCGCCGAGGACAGGATCGCCACCTCCGATGTCGACTGCTCCCTCACCGAGAAGGTGCTCATCACCGTGCGCCGCACGCACTCACCCGCAGTCGAGGCACTGTGGCGTGAGGTCCAGGAGCGGGTCGAGCTCACGACCGGCGGGCCCGACGAGGTGCTGGCCCGCCTCGCCGACGTGCTGACCCGACGACTGATCGCGGTCCTCGAGGTCTTCGACGACCGGATCGAGCAACTGATCGAACTCGCCCTCAACGCCGACGGCGAACTGATCCGCGAGGTCACCACGGTCCGCCGCGATCTCGCCGTGATCCGACGAGCCATCCAACCCCAGCGCGAGGCCCTCGATCTCCTGCGGGTCTCCACGTCGCAGCTGGTGACCAGGGGCGGTCGTCGCCGCTACGCCGACGTGTTCGACGTCGCGTCGCGAGTCAGTTCGGGGATCGACGCGGCGCGCACTGCACTCACGGAAACCCTGGAGGCGTACCGCGGGGCCGAGGCGAAGCAGGCCACCGAGGTCAGCAAGGTGCTCACCGTCTACGCCGCGATCATGCTGCCGCTCAGCCTGATCGTGGGCTTCTTCGGCATGAACTTCCCGAACCTCCCCGGCACCACCAACGACAACAGCTGGTGGATCGTCACGGCCGCGATGGTCGTCCTGGCGACGATCTCCCTCGGCATGTTCGTGTCGCTCGGCTGGGTTCGCCGACCGTCGGGCCGTCAGGCCGGCGCCCTTGTCGGTCGCGGGCTCATCGAGGGGGCCCGCGCCCCGATCGAGCTGGTCAACGCCGCGTTCGAGATCTCGACGAGCCCGATGCGCTCGAGCAGCAAGACCGAGGATGATGCCGACGCTCCACAATCCGGAGACGCCGACACCGACTGATCGCGCGCCTCAGACCCGGCCCGCGGCCTCGGCTGCGGCTTCGGCCCGCGAGATCTGCGCGTCGACGATGTCGAGCCCGGCCGACCAGAACGCCGGGTCGGTGAGGTCGCAGCCGACGATCGCGGCGAGTTCCTCGGGCCAACGGGAGCCGCCGGCACCGAGCAGCTCGAGATAGCTGGGCACGAACGCGGCGCCCTGCGCCTCGTACTGGGCGTAGACCGACAGGGCCAACAGCTGCCCGTAGGCATAGGCGTAGACGTAGCCGGGCGTGCCGATGAAGTGGGGAATGTAGGACCACCAGGTCCGGTAGCCCTCGGTGACCTCGACCGTGTCGCCGAAGAGATCGGTCTGTGTGCGGGCCCAGTGCTCGCCGAAGTCGTCGGTCGACAGCTCGCCGATGTCTCGTCGGTGCGTGTGGACCGCGTCCTCGAAGCGATTCATGGCGATCTGCCGGAAGACCGTCGCGATGTTGCCTTCCACCTGCTGGGCGAGCAACGCGAACCGCTCGCCCGGGTCGTCGGTTCGGTCGAGGAGCCGTTCGAACGTGACCGTCTCCCCGAACACCGACGCGGTCTCGGCCAGGGTGAGTGGTGTGGACTGGTGGAAGATGCCCTGAGGACGCGACAGGTAGCCGTGGAGGGCGTGGCCCAGTTCGTGGGCGAGGGTCAGCACGTCGCGAGGCGTGGCCGTGTAGTTGAGGAGGACGTAGGGATGGTGGTCGGGCACCGTGTAGGCGCAGAATGCCCCACCTCGCTTGCTCTCGCGCACCGGCGCATCGATCCACGCCTCGTCGTAGAAGCGGTCGACGATCACCGCGAGGTCGTCGCTGAAGCTCGCATAGGCGTCGCGCACCGTCGCCTTCGCCTCGGTCCAGGGGATGTGGGCGTTGGTCTCGGCCACCGAAGAGCCACGGTCGAAGTCGGCGAGGCGGTCGAGGCCGAGCACGCGGGCCTTGAGGCGGTACCAGCGCTGGGGCAGGTCGTAGCGACTGACGACCGCGTCGACGAGGGCCTCGACGGACTCGTCGCTGGCCTCGTTGCCCTGGTTCCACGCACTGATCCAGGTGGGATATCCACGGAGCCGATCGTCGGTGCTCTTGTCCGCAAGGAGCGTGTTGAACACGAAGGCCCGGTTTCGCAATCCGGGCTCAAGGGCAGCGGTGACGGCATCAGCGGCGGTGCGACGGATCTCGCGGTCGGGATGCATCAACCGGGACAAGCCCGCGTCGAGGGGCAACTCGGTTCCGTCGAGGTCCACTCGAATCGCCGAGGTGAGCTCGGTGAAGAGGCGGACCCAGGCCGACCGGCCGGTCGGGGTCTTGGTCGCGAGGAGCTTCTCCTCGGCCTCGCTGAGCACGTGGGGGCGGCGGAGTCGCGCCGTCTCGAGATGGTGCTGGTGAGAGGCCAGTTCGGGACTGGCCATGAGCTCGGCCGCTCGGTCGTCGTCGAGGGCGAGCCACTCGAGCTCGAACCAGACGAGTTCGGCGCCGAGGGCCGCCGTGCGCTCCTGGATCTGGGCCATGAGGGCCCCGTTGGCCGGATCGGCGACGTCGGTCGAGAAGCGAAGCGACGCGTAGTTCGCCGCCCGATGGGCGGCATTCAGGAGCTGGGCCTGCTGCTCGAGCCACCCGGCGATCTCACCCGCACCGGCGCCGGCGAGGCGACCCTTGGCGTCGGCGGTCAGCGCCGCAGCCATCTCGTCGGCCCGGTCGAGCAGCGCCAGCGCGCCCTCGGTGCCGGTCGCGCCCACCTCGTCGACGAGCGTCTCGATGTTCCAGGCCACGTTCTCTGCGCCTGTCGGTGGAGGCGACCCCTCGGAATCGGGTTCTGCCATCGCCTCGATCGTCCCGCCGGTTTCGTCTGAAGCATTCATCGCAGCGGAGTGTATTGGTCGGCGGGCGGCCGCCGGGGGCGGCAGGTCACCGGCTGGCGCGACGGTGGCCGTTAGCGTCGAATGCATGCTGGAGCGGAGCCGCGACCATTTCTGAACGCGTGCCGACCCCCGGTGCGCGAGCCGGACGCCCCGAACTCCGCACCATCGTGCGCAACATCACCGCGCACCACACGATGTTGGTGGCGAGTGGTGTGGCCTTCACCTGCGTGTTCTCACTGATCCCGGCGATGATCGCGGTGGTCGCGGTCTACGGCCTCGTGGCATCGCCGTCCGACGTCGAGTCACACGTCCGCCCCCTCGTCGACGTGCTCCCGGAGGAGGCCGGCCAACTCCTCACCGAACAACTCCAGAACGTGACGGTGATCGATGGCACGGAGATCACCGTCGGTCTCGCCTTCGGCCTCACCGGTGTCGCATGGGCGATCTCGAGCGCCATCAACGCAATGGTCATGGCGATCCGGATCGCCCACGAGGTGCCCAGCCCCCACAACTGGATCCAGGGCCGCGTCTTCGCCCTGAAGCTGAGCGTGATCGCCGTATTCACCGCTGCCGCCATGATCTGGCTCGTCGTGGTCGTGCCGCCCTTGATGGACGACGCCAACGTCGGTGGGGTCTACCGGTGGGCCGTGTCGATCGGCCGGTGGCCCGTCGTTTTGATCGTCTCCACGACGGCGTTGGCGCTCTTCTACCGGGCCGTGGTCGGCCACCGGACCGGCCGATTCCACTTCATCTCGTGGGGGGCCATCGTCGCAACGGCCATCTGGGTGCTGAGCACCATCGGCCTGAGCGTGGGCTACAGCTATTTCGGCCGAATCGAGTCGACCTTCGGATCGCTCGGTGCGGTGGCCGCACTGATGGCGTGGCTCTACCTCACCGCCCTCGCGGCCCTCATCGGTGCCGAGATCGACGGCGCCCGCTTCGACCACCCACGCGTCCCGGCGTTCTCGGGCTGACGCGAGGGGTCAGGCGATCGCGTCGGCGGCCCCGAGCACCGCACGACTGAGGTTCACGACGCGAGCGTCGCCGACCGGAGTGCCACCACCGCGGTTGCAGGTCATCGCCATCGAGAGCTCGCGGGACGGGTCGGCCCATGCCCCGGAGCCACCGAAGCCGTAGTGCCCGAACGCCTCCTGGGCCAGTCGTCCGGCACCGAGGACCCGGTGGTAACCCAGTCGCCAGCGCATCGGCATCACGAGCACGAGATCGCGCCGGGAGTTCTGCTCGGTCCCGATCTCGGCGACCCGCTCGGGCGACAGCATCGTCACGTCGCCGAGCGTGCCGCCACCGGCGAGCACCGCGTACATCGCCGCCAGCGAACGTGCGGTGAAGAACCCGTTGGCGGCAGGAATGGAGGCATCCATGATCTCGGGCGAGACGATCACGTCCTCCATGCCCCGGGGAAGCAGGGCGTTGATCATCCGGCGCGTGTTGACGGGCGCCCGCGTGAGGCTGAGCGTCTTCGCGAACTGGGTGCCGATGAGTTTCTGTACCCGACGGACCGGCTTCGGGGCACGACCGAAGATCGGACCCATCGCCTCGAGTGGGGCGACCCGATGCCGTTCCTCGGGCGGACACCCGAGATAGAGACCATCGAGCCCGAGGGGCGTCGCGATGTCATCGCGGACCACCTCGTCGAGGGAACGACCACTGACGCGGCGGACGATCTCCCCTGCGAGCCAACCGTAGGTGAGCGCGTGATACCCGGTCTTGGTGCCCGGCGGGTACGCGGGCGGCTGCCGGGCCAACGCGTCGACCATGTGGTCCCAGTCGAGCATCTCCGTGGCGTCGTCGATGACGCTGCGCAGCCGGTGGAGGCCGGCCGAATGGCTGAGGACGTGACGGACGGTGACGTCTTCTTTGCCGTTCTGGGCGAACTCGGGCCAATACGTGGCAACCGGCTCGTCGTAGTCGACCAGTCCCGCCTCGGCCTGCAAGTGGAGGGCGAACGACGCGACCCCCTTTGTGGTGCTGAAGCACATGGCGAGGGTGTCTGACTCCCACGGTGCACCGTCGTTCGTGCGTTCGCCGCCCCAGAGGTCGACCACCAGCTCGCCACGGTGGTACACCGCCAGCGAGGCGCCTCCCCCCGCTCGCTCGACCTGACGGCGGAAGACCTCGGCGACGTCGATGAACTCGGGGGCATGCGTTCCGTCCACGGGGGAACTCTGGTCGATCGGTGCGGTCATCTAGCGGACCACCGCATCGGTGAGCGCCTGGAATTCCTTCTCGATGCCACTGCTCACGAGATCGAGATCAGGGAGCAGATCCCGGTCGCCGGTCACGCCGAAGAAGAGCTGGCCGTCGTAGGACACCACCGCGATCGTCAGGGCCTCGTTGTCGATCACCTCGACGTAGGGGTAGCTGCGACGCACCCGGGCGCGCCCGAGGTAGAGCGGAACCGGCGGACCGGGCACGTTGGTGATCACGAGGTTCATGGGGATCTGGCGGGCGAGCAGTCGGGTGAGCGCCGGGGCGAGGGTCGGGATTCCGTCGGCCAGGTTGACCATGAGCTCGGCGCCGTCGACCATGCCGGAGTTCTTCGCCTCGACGCAGCGCTCGTGCACGATCTCGAGTCGCACCGCGGGGTCGGGTTCGGCCACCGGAAGATCGACGACCACCACCGAGACCAGGTTGCCCAGGGTGTCGCCGTGCTGATCCTCGCCTCGCCTCGAGACCGGCACCATCGCGCTGAGTCTCCGCTCGGGGTCGTCGACGTCGATCGCTCGATCACGGAGGAAGGCTCGCAGCGCGCCGCTGCACGCAGCGAGGACCACGTCGTTGAGCGTGACGTCGCGCTCGGCTCGGATGTCGGCCACCATCGACATCGGGATGTCGGCGTGGGTCCATCGCCGGTGGGCGGAAACAGCCTGATTCCAGGGCGCAGGATCGGCCTTGGTGGTGAACACCCCGACGGCGCGCCCCATGTTGCGGGCCGCGTCGAGCACCGGCGCCGGGTCACGAACGGCGTCCAGGGCCGCTTTCGCCACATCGCCGGGGCGGCGGATCTGCTCGACCACCGAGTCGGCCAGCAGGCGTCCCCGGTCCGGCGCGGGCCGCGGCGTCCACTCGTCGGCCGGACCACGGGCATCGAGCGGCACCGGTTCGGTGTCGACCAAGGCGATCGCCATGTCGACGTTGGCGATCCCGTCGCCGAGGGCGTGGTGGGTCTTGATGATCATGCCGACGTCGTCGCCGGCCAGCCCGTCGACGATCCACATCTCCCAGAGCGGCCGGGACCGGTCGAGCGGGAGCGACTGGAGCCGCCCCATGAGCGTGGCCAGCTGGTGGTCGTCGCCCGGCCGGGGCAGCGACGTGAGCCGGACGTGGTGTTCGATGTCGAACCGGTCGTCGTCGACCCAGATCGGGCGACCCTGCGACAACGGGACGTCCATGACCTTCTGGCGCAGCCGCGGGACACGATCGAGACGGGCCTCGACGTGGGAGACGATCTCGTCGAAACGGATCGCGCCGACCTCGTCGCGCAGCGCCTCGCCTTCGAGCACCGAGAGGGATCCGACATGCTGGGGTTCGCGATCGGACTCCAGGTGCAGGAACGCGGCGTCGGCCGCCGTGAGGCGTTCGTAGGTCATGGCTTCCTCCTCCTCGACCGTAGGGGTCGGCCGGTCATCGGGCCACGGACCTAGGTCCCGCGTCGGATGGCCGGCGTCGCCCGCCGATCTTTCGGAGAAACCGCGCGACTTCGGGCGCTTTGGGCCGTTGTACCCAGTGCACCAGCCCCGATGGCACCCCGACCCCGAATCGATCGCACCATGTCCGAACGCCGCAACACCCTCCTTCCACCCCGCCTCCGGGTGAACGACCGTCGCCAGGCCGAACAGATCGCGTCCATCGGCGACCCGCGCTACCCGGCCACGGGCACGGCTCGGATCTCGGCCCTGCTGGCTGCGGCGAAGGAACGCGAGTACGAGGCGCGGCGTGCGGCGGTCGGCTCGGCCGGTCAGCCGATTCGGGCCGACTGACCGCCGTCGACCGGCAGCGTCACCGCCGTCACGAATCGGGCTTCGTCGGACGCGAGGTAGAGCGCCGCGTGGGCGACGTCCCAGGCCGTGCCCTGCCGGCCGCCCAGCGGCACCTGGGCGTCGCGCCGGGCCGCGACCTCGGCCCGGTCGACGCCGGCCGCGTTCGCCGCCGCGTCGACCGCCATGGGGGTGTCCATGAGCCCCGGCATGATCCCGTTCACCCGGATGCCGTGACGGGCATTGCCCATCGCCACCGCGTGGGTGAGGGCATTCACCCCCGCCTTCGAGGTCTTGTAGGCCAACATGCCCGTCGCGCAGGTGGCGGCCGCCGACGAGATGTTGACGATGACGCCGCTCCCCTGGGCCCGCATCACCGGCAACACGTGCTTGCAGCTGAGGTACATCCCCTTCAGGTTCACCTCCTGGATGCGATCCCACACGTCTTCTTCGAGACTCACGGGACCGCCGTCGGCACCGCCGATGCCGACATTGTTGACCAGGACGTCGAGCGACCCGAACGCGTCGATCGTCGCGTCGACCATGGCCGCACAATCGGCGCTACGGGTGATGTCGCCTCCGACGGCCAGGCCCGAGCCACCTTCGGCCGTCAGCGCGTCGACGGTCGCCTCGGCTCGGTCGATCTTGCGGTCGGCCACCACCACCGACGCGCCGTGCCGAGCGAACAGCAGCGAGATGGCGCGCCCGTTGCCGATCGTCTCGCCCGGAGTCTGGCCACCGCCGATGACGAGCGCCACCTTTCCCTCGAGCCGGGCGTCAGCCATCGTGGTCGTCCTCGCCGGGCCAACCGGGCAGACCGTCGTCGAGTTCGACGCCGAGGGTGTTGAGCGCCATGGACACCAACGTGTACTGGCCGGCGGCGAAGACGATGTCGAGCAGCTGCTCGACCGTCCACGTCTCGGCGAGTGCAGCCCAGGTGGCATCGCTGATGCACTGGTCGTCGTGCAGTTCGTCGGCGGCCATCACCAGGGCCCGATCGGTCGACGACCAGGGGTGGGCATCGACCTCCCGGGTGAGGGCCACGATCTCCTCGTCGGTGATGCCCTCACGACGGCCGATCACCGTGTGTTGCCCGAACTCGTAGCGCGCCCGGCATCGCCAGCCGATCCGCAGGATCACCAGCTCGCGTTCTCGTGCGGGCAGCGTGGACTTGGACAGCACATGGTTGCCGAAGACCGACCACCGCTTGAGCAGCTTGGGGTGGTGGGCGAGCGTCCGGAAGATGTTGAACGATCCCGGCGGCGCGTAGCGGCGGGTCTCCTCGTCGAGGGTGGTCGGGTCGACCGGAAGCAGTCGAGGACTCGATGGACGGTGGTGAGGCATCGGCGCTCAGCTCACGGTTCCGACGGCGCGCATCGAGGCGATCTCGTCCGCCGAGTAGCCCGCTTCCTGGAGGATCTCGTCGCTGTGGGCGCCGTTGAGAGGCAGGGTCCACGATGGTTCGTTGGGTGACCCACGGAAGCGTGCGGCCGGGCGCGGTTGGCGCACCCGTCCGGCGATGGGGTCGTCGAATTCGATCAGCGAGTCGTTGGCCACCACCTGCACCTGGTCGGGCACCTCGGCCACCGGGGTGACCATCCCGCAGGGCACGTCGTTCTCGTTGAGCCGCGCCGCGAGCTCGGCCGCCGGCATCTCGCTGAAGGCTCCGGTGAGCATCTCGCCGAGCAGGGCGAAGTTGTCGGGATTCAACGCGAGGTCGTTGGCGTTGAACCGCGGGTCGTCGCACCACTCGGGATGGCCGACGGCCCGGAAGAGCCCCATCCGTTGGGGCAGCGTCCCCGCGAAGTAGACGACCTGGCCGTCGGCGCAATCCGTCAACGAGTAGAGGTCGGCGATGGTCATCCCTCCGACCACGTCGTCGTCGAGGAAGGTCTCGCTCATCATCCCGTCGGGCCAGAAGAAGTTGAGCGACGAGTCGACCATCGAGATGTCGATGTGCTGGCCCTCGCCGGTGCGTTCACGGTGGAAGAGGGCGGCGGTGATCGCCTGGGCGACATAGCAGGCGGTCGACTTGTCGACGATCACGTTGCGGACCAGGTCGGGGAACGGGATCTTCGGGTTCACCTGGAAGGCGACGTGGCCGGTGATCGCCTGGATGACCGGATCGAACACAGGCAGGTCGCGCATCGGCCCTTCGAGGCCGTAGCCGCTGACCGACACCGTGATCAGCCGGGGGTTGGCGGCCCGGAGTTCGTCCGGGTCGAGGCCCATGCGCGACACCACGCCGGGCCGGAAGTTCTGGAGCATCACGTCGGCGTCCGCCAGGAGTCGGCGGGCGACGTCGATGCCCTCCGGTCCCGTCAGGTCGAGGCTGATCGATCGCTTGCCGCGGTTGAGCGAGGCCGTGACCGCGGCGATCCCTCCCTTCGAGAACGACGGGAAGCCCCGCATCTGGTCGCCGAGGCCCGGCGGTTCGATCTTGACGACGTCGGCACCCTGGTCGGCCAGCTGCGCCGTCGCGAAGGGCCCGGAAGCCATCTGCGAGAGGTCGATGATGCGAATGCCGTCGAGCGGTCCTGCCATGGTGATGTCCCCCTGTTGTCCCGGCCGGAACCTACTGAATCGCCTCTGCCCCCGCCCGAGCCGTAGGGTTCGCGTATGGGCGTGCCGCTGACCGCGATGGACGAGTACTTCGTCCATCAGATCCCCGAACCGCTGCCGAACGTCGCGGTGCACCACGACTTCTGGCGCGAGAGCCTCTTCTTCATCGCCCACCCCCGCGACGGGCTGGGCGACGTCCTCATCCTCACGATGGCGCACTTCCCGAAGGCCGAGCACGTGGACGTGCTCCAGCTGGGTCGGGTCGGCGGCGCGATGACTGCGGCACGGCACGTCCGCGACTACGACGGCGACCCCCACACCCTCGTCGTGCCCCCGGCCACGATCGAGATCGTCGAGCCGTACCAGGAGGTGCGTCTCCGCGTCGACGAACATCCCGACGCGCCGGTCACGCTCGATCTGACGTTCACGGCCCGGACCCGGGAGAACGGCTACCGCCGCGGCACGATGAGGGCCGGTCACGAGATCATCTGGGATCAGAGCCACATGATCCAGAGCGGCGTCTACAACGGCTCCTACACCCACGAGGGCACGACCTACGAGGTGCGCGACTGGTGGGGCCAACGGGATCACTCCTGGGGCATCCGCGACCATGCCCGCTGTCCGCTGTGGATGTGGTTCGCCATCCAGTTCGACGAGGGGATGCTCGGCATCTGGAACTGGGAGTATCCCAACGGTGCGCGGGTCTACACCGACGGTTGCTTCGCGCCGGCCGACATGGGCGAGCCGGTCCCGGTCGTCGACTTCCGCTACGACCTGCACTGGACCGACGAGGCCGGCAACGAGGTCTCCTACGAACGCGACGGCGAGCAGGTGCGAGGCATCGCGGGGACGTCGTGGTTCACGCTCGAGGGCGGGCGGGTCATCGAGGTCGAGGCCGAGGGTCGGTGGGCGCAGCGCTACGGGCCGGTCGGCGGTGGGCTGATGGAGACCGAGGTGCGCACCACCGACGGATGGACGGGCACGGCGATCTACGAGGTCACCGGCGCCCACCATCACCACTGGTTCCCGGTCGCCCGCGGCGAGAACCTGCCACCCGGAGCTTCGACATGAAGCTGGGCATCCATCTTCCCCAGTTCGGTCGGGCGGCGGGGCCCGACGCGATCTCGACGGTGGCCCGACGGGCCGAGGCGCTCGGGTTCTCCGACGTGTGGGTCAGCGATCACATCGTTCGCCCGGTGGCTCAGTCGTATCCGTCGGCCTACCTCTACGAGCCGTTGCTCACGCTCGGCTGGGCGGCCGCGGTGACCGAGCGCGTCGGGCTCGGCACCAGCGTGATGGTCGTGCCGCAGTATCACCCCCTCCAGCTCGCGAACGCGCTGGCAACGCTCGATCAGCTCTCGGAGGGTCGGGTGATCCTCGGCGCCGGGGTCGGCTGGTCGGAAGCCGAGTTCGACGCACTCGGCCAGCCCTTCGGCAACCGGGGGAAGCGACTCGACGAGGCCATCGCGATCATGCGGGCCGTGTGGGAGTCCGACCCGGTGGCCCATGACGGCGACCACTACCGATTCGATGAACTGAAGCTGCAACCGAAACCGGCGCATCGGATCCCGATCTGGATCGGAGGTGGCAGCGAGGCGACGTTCCGGCGGGCGATCGCTCACGGCGACGGCTTCCATGCGATCAGCACCGAGCCCGCCGATCTCGCGCCGATCGTGGCGCGCCTGCGGGCCGACCGGCCTGAGGACGACTTCGTGATCTCCTATCGCACCGGGTGGGATCCGCAGGGTATGGACCCTGGGCTGATCGCCGAGGAGGCCTCGGCCTATGCCGAGGCCGGCGTGCAGCACGTGGTGTCTGCGCCGTGGCGCGAGTCGGCCGACGACTGGATCCGGTCGATGGAGATGCTCGTGGAGATCGTGGCCCCGGAGGCCTGAACACTCCACGAATGACAGATCCTCGGGCTCGAGTACGTGCACCAGTCGGATCAGTTCCGGCTCGATGTCGGCCGGGTGGTCGCCGCGTTGCGCAAGGACCGCGGCCAGGTGATCAAGGCCTGGCACAGGCCCAACTGACACCGCCTGGCACAGGCCCAACTGACACCGCCTGCCTGCGTCGATCGCGGGCGGCCTAGCGTGGTGTCCATGACGGCGGCGACCGAACCGGCGCAGTCGCGATGGCGACTGTTGTGGACTCCCGCGGGACTGATGGTGGTGGCGTTGGCCGCCATGTGGGCGATCGAGATCGTCGACACCGTCGCGCTCGACAGTGAACTCCAGCGCAACGGCATCCAACCCCGTCGTCGGTCCGGTATCGACGGCATCCTCTGGACGCCGTTCCTGCATGCCGACTACGGCCACATCGCGTCGAACTCGATTCCCATGCTGGTGCTCGGCGGGCTCGTTGCGGCGCGGGGAATGCGCTATTGGGCAGGGGTCACCCTCACGGCGGCTGCGGTCGGTGGTGCGTTGACCTGGCTCCTCGGTGGCGACGGCAACCACATCGGGGCGAGCGGGGTCGTGTTCGGCTACTTCGGCGCGATCCTCGGTGCGGCGATCTTCGAACGTCGGATCCGGGCGTTCGGTGCCGCGCTGATCGCCCTCGGGTTCTACAGCAGCCTGATCGCGGGCCTGGTGCCGCAGGACTTCGTCTCGTGGGAGGGCCACCTCTTCGGGATGGCGGCGGGCGTCATCGCGGCCAAGGCGATGGCCGAGCCGAGACTGACGCCGACCGAGTATCCCGACGATCCCGAGCCGTGGGAGCTCGACGAGCCCTGGCTCGCCTGATTCTCGGGATCGCTATGCTCCGGCCGGGGGTTACAGATGGGCGACGGGCTGAGTTTCGAGATCCACGGCATCTGTGACGAACGGCTCGCGCCGACGGCGCCAGCCCTTCGATGCGCTTGGCGATGATGACGGTCTCGCCGTGGATGTCGCCGTCCTCGCTCAACACTTCGCCGGTGTGGAGACCGATGCGCATGGCCACGTTCTCGTCGAGCCCGCCGCGACGCAGGCGCCCCATCTCCACCTGGATCTCGCGGCTCGCCGCCACGGCGCGCCGGGCCGACGCGAACGCGGCCATCAGCCCGTCACCCATCTCCTTGATGAGCACGCCGCGCTGGTCGGCCACGATCTGGCGGGCCATCGATTCGACCTGACGGCCGACCTCACGGGCGGCGTCGTCGCCGAGGGTCTGGTTCAACCGCGTGGACTCGACCAGGTCGGTGAACAGGACCGTGACGGTGCCCTCGGGAATCTCCTGGTCACTCATCGTGAGCCGTTGCGGTCGCTGAACACGGACGAACCCTAGATCGTGGGGTCGTGCGGCGGCAGTTGACCGTGTTCAGTTGGCGGCCGTCAGCTCGTCGCCGCGTTGTCGTAGGTCTCCCACATCCGGCACGGCTGGCTGCGGGTGTTCTCGCAGTCGGGCAGACCGTCGGGCACCTCGACACCCGACACGAACGGCAACGAAAGCGTCGACGCCGACGGGTCGATGCGGATCGCCGAGCCGTCGTGGGGCAGCACGTCGAAGGCCCACAGGTTCCGGTTGCCGCCCGGGCTGTCGACGATCAGGCGCAGCGTCGAACCGGCCCGGAACACGTGGCCGGCGGGGAAGATCCCCACATCGACCTGCGTGTACTCGCCCGCCGGCAGCGGCTCGTTGTCGTCCTCGGTGTAGAGGTGCCACGGGAGCGTCTCGGTCGTCTCGGACTCGTCGAGCGCCCGGTGCGACGCCCGCAACCACCCCGACTGCACGAACATCTCGTAGCCGTCGGGGCGCACCTCGGTGATCGTCACCTGGAGGTCGGCGTCGGCCTCATCGGCCTGCACACTCAGCGACACGCGCCCGGACCCCACGAGAAGCAGGTCCTCCGTGAAGGGTTCGGTCTCGAACACGACGGCCTCGCCGTCGTCGAGCAACTCCCACTCGAGGTTCTCGAACTCGTCGCCGTCGTCGTCGGCAGCCTTGGTCAGCTCCTGCGAGCGCTCGACGTCGACCACGAACTCGGCGATCTCCTCGCCGCCGGCGAGGTCACCGAGCTGCCAGGTCAGCACATCGGCCTCGGAGGGCGGCCAGGTCTCGAACTGCACCGACCCGCGGGGCACCGGCGCTCCTAGCGCGACCGGGTTCGAGCCGTTCTCGAGGAACACCGTGAACGGCGCCTCGCTCTCGAGCGTCGCGCGCGCCTCCTCGAGGGTCGTGAAGCGGTCGGGCGGCAGCTGGATCCCGGCCACGCCGAACACCTCCTCGTACAAGGCCGGTGCACCGAGACGGATCACCGGGTTGACCGACGGAACCCGCTCGGCGACGTAGACCTCGAGCAGTTCCACCGCCGCGAAGAGACTCTCCGGGCCGAGGGAGTCGGCGTGGGCGCCGTTGTAGAGATGCGCTTTGAAGACCGGGGCACCGGTGAAGTCGTCGAGCATCGTCGGGAACCGTCCGCCCGTCTGCTCGTCCTGCCAGGCGCCGGCCAGGAAGGTGGGCACGTTGATCCGATCGACGAACGTGCGAGGCGACAGCGGGTCGCCCTCCGCGTCGGTCCAGAAGGCGGTGGCCGCAGCCGCCTCGGTCAGGTCACGGTTCTGGCTGCGCAGGAGCTGGTTGGCGTCGCAGACCTCGTCGCCGTCCTCGTCGATTCGCTGGTTCACCCAGCCGGACCCGTAGGCGTCGTTGGCGCCCTGACGGTTCTCGCCCCAGCTCTTCGCGAATCCGTTGTTGTAGATGCCGCCGGGCCACACGACCGACCGGTAGGAATCCTCGATGACCGAGATGGGGGTGATCGCGGCCAGGCTCGGCGGCTGGGTCTGGGCGACGAAGAGCTGGCTGATGCCCGAGTAGCTGATGCCCACCATGCCCACGTGGTTCTCGTAGACCCAGTCCTGGGCGGCGATGGCCTCGATGACGTCGTAGCCGTCGAGCGACTGCATCGGCTCGAAGTAGTCGTAGGCGCCGCCGGAGCAACCCGACCCGCGCATGTTGACACCGACGGTCGCCCACCCGAGCAGGCCGTAGATGTTGATGGCGGGCTCGATCTCGTAGGGACTCGACGGGTCGTAGCCCGAGTACTCGACGACGGTGGGGTACGGCCCGTCCTCGACCGGCCCGGGGAGACGCACCGTCGCGCTGAGCAGCGTGCCGTCACGCATCTCGATGTAGCCGAAGCCTTCACCGATCTCCTGGTCGGCATAGAACGCCTGGTCGGGATGCTCCTCGAAGGTCGGGACCCGCAACTCGTCGCTCGCCGGGGCCGGGTCGGCGCCGAGGGCGAGGACTTGCCACCCCTCGCCCGGTTCGACATCGCGGAAGAGGAGGTTGCCGAGATCGTCGACGGTGCCCGCTTGCTCGACGCCGGGACCCCGAAGGGTGAGCTCGGTGCCAGGGGATCCGCCGGTGACCGTCACCTGGCCGGTGCTCGCCACGGTCGAGAAGTCGGCTGCGACCGTGGCGGTCGCCGCGTCGCCTGCCTCGGTGTCGCCGTCGTCGACGGGGTCGTCGCCGGCACCGTCGTCGATCGAGGGGGCGTCGTCGACGCCCTCGGGGTCACTCGACTCGTCGTCGTCGCCGCACGCCGCGGCGAGCATCGAGAGGGCCGCGAGGACGGCGAGCACGCGGGCGAGCACCGAACGGGGATGACGAGACGGGTGAGGCATGGGCGGCAGCGTAAGTTGACGGTGCCGCGACGCGCGAGTCGGACTACTCGAACAGGCCCTGGTTGGCCGCCGCCTCCTGGCGCAGCTGCTCGGCGTCGTAGTCGAGCAGGAACCCCGCCGAAACGGCAGCGGTGGCCGCGGCGTCGAACGCGGCGACATAGCCCTCTGGCGACCCGTGCAGCTCGGCGAGACCCGTCGGCTCGATCGGGAAGGTCTGGCCGAACAGCGCGCAGACGTCGAGCGACTCTTCGCTGTCGAGGTCGACGTCGGTCCAGGGGTCGCCCGTGGTCACCACGACCGGGACGTCGACGAGCGGGTTGCGCACGCCGCCGAGCGCGAAGCCGAGCTCGTCGCGGACGATCGCGACCGGGTCGGAATCGGTGGTCATGATCGGCTCGCCCGCCGGTGGCGCCGTGCCCTCGTCGACCCATTCGACGAGACGGCGCAACGCCGCCTGGACGCCCTCGTGGTGAGGACCGGTGTTGATCGGGTCGGCGCACCCGAGGAACGAGCCGACGGAGGCGTCGCGAGGTCCCCCCAGGATGGCCCGGATGACGTGGGCATCGGCGTGCGCCGTGCCGGCGAGCTCCCAGGTCCGGATGGAGTCGGTGTCGGGCTGGCGGGCGAGGTGGTAGCCGAGCACCGTGAGATCGGTCTCGGCCTGCACCATGAACACCGGTTCGTCGAGGTCGGTGCGGATCCGCACCCCGCGATCGACGAACGACGTGTCGTCCCCGAACTCCCCGGCGAGCGGCGCCCCGCCGGCGCCGCGGCTGTGGACCAGGAACGCGTCGAACACGTCGACGGTCGGATGCACGGCGTTGACGTAGGTGGTGAGGAATCCGGCCGACTGCGACTCGCCGAGCGCGAGCAGCGTGGTGGCCTCGAGCCCGCCGAGCACACCACCCACGTCGACCTCGAGCACGCGGCCGACGTGGGTCAAGATGTCGTAGGCGTAGGCGTCGCCCGGGTGCACGAGCGTGCCGTATCGCTCGGGGTCGATGTTGACGAGCCCCCCGGTGTCGGCGTCGTCGGGGTCGGCGCCGGCCTCGGCCGCAGTCTGCTCGTCGACCTCGACCGTGAGGATCGGCTCGCCGCCGATCACCCCCAGGGCTTGCACGCTCACCGCCACGTAGGCGTGACCCGACGCGCCGATCTCCTCCGAGAGATACCCCCAGTCGGGCGACGACTCCACCGCGGTGACGTTGAGCCACTCGACGACGACGGTGCCGCTGAAGCGATCCGCGGGCGGGCGTCGCACGAGGATGCGCGTCCGGAAGTCGGCCCGCCCGTCGGGCTCGACGTCCCACATCCCGTCGGCGTCGTGTTCGCCGACCGCGCCATATCGCACCGCCTCGCCGCCGATGAAGAACTCGTCCTCGACGTAGCCCTCCGGCAGGGCGACGGCGGGCTGGGGAAGCACCGGCGGATTGGTCGAGCTGATCGGACCGGTCACCGTGGCCGCGGGTACGGGATCGACACGGTCATCGACGCCGTCGACGCCGTCGACGCCGTCTCCGACGGCGTCAGGGACCGTGGTCGATGGCGCGACGGTCGGCCCCGGTTCTGCGTCCGCCTCGTCGTCCCCACACGCGGCGGCCACGAGGCCGAGGGCGAGCATGAGTACGACGACGTGTCGAGAGCGAATGTGTCGGGGGAGACCGAACATGGGGGGAGCTTCGCGCGCAGAGGACCACCGAACCCAAACGCCCGTCGTCTCGGTGCATCCGCGCGGCCACGTCGTGCCGTAGGGGTCTACAGGAGGTTCTCCCCGACATGTTCCGACGTACTGACCCGATCCCCGCCCCGCTCCGCACCAGCGACCTGGCCAGCGCCCTCCCGGCGCGAGAGCTGCGGCTCGTGGAACGCCGGGGCACCCTCGTGCCGTTCAGCGCCGGCCGTACCGCGATGCGCGAGGGCGAGGTCGGCCGCGAGTGCATGCTCGTGGTCAGCGGCTCGTTCACCGTCGAACGCGACGGCGAGGGCATCGCGGTCCTTCAACCCGGGATGATCATGGGCGAGATCGCTCTTCTCACCCAGGCGCCCCGCAACGCCACGGTGACCTCGATGGAGCCCAGCACGGTCTACGCGTTCAACCGCCGCGAGTTCATCTCCCTCCTCGACGAGTGTCCGGTGTTCTCGAGGATCGTGCAGTCCGGCGCACAGGAGCGTTCCGCCGCGAGCTGAGCCCGCATCCAACGGCCCGGGGTTCCCCGGTCAGGAGGGGGGCGGCCCGAGCACCATGTCGATCACCCGGCCGACCTCAGCAGCCGGGAACGGGTCCGCCGTCATCAGCCGGCGGTAGAAGATCGGCCCGATGAGCAACTCGGCCGCGAGCACGGGATCGAGGCCGGGGTCGATGTCGCCGCGTTGCTGTCCGTCCACGACCATGTCGACCAACACCTGCCGCCGATCAGCGGTGAACCGATGGTGGAAGTCGCGAACCGCCGGGTCGTACTGGGCCGCGCTCACGAGCGCCGGGAGGCACGCCGCCCCGAGGGCGGACCGGTCGGCCACATAGTCCGCGAGCCAGTGCAGCAGCTGGGCCAAGCGCTCCCTGGGTGGTGCGGTCTCGTCGAAGCGCATCGTCGACTTGAGCATCTCGAGGGCCGACTCGATGATCTCGAGCTTGCCCGACCAGTGACGGTAGATCGTCGCCTTCGAGACACCGGCCCGCTTGGCGATCCCCTCCACGGTCACCGCGCCGTAGCCGACGTCGGCCATCTCCTCGAGGGCCGCTTCCGCGATCACGCGACGGGATCGCTCGATGCGGGGGTCGAGGTCAGCGGCCATCGGCGCCTGCCCTGACAGCTCGACCTCCCACCACGGCCACGATCACCCCGATCAGCGCGGCGATCGCGGCGGCGGCCAGGAGGGACGTCGAGAAGGCCGTGGTGAACGCATCCCCGGCGGCGCCCTGCACCATGGCGGCAAGCTCGTCGGGCAGTCCTGCGGCGACCTGCACCGCCGCACCCACCGACTCGCCGGCGGCGTCCGCCGCGTCGGGCGGCAACGAGCCGAAGACCTCGTCGTCGACGTTGGAGCGATATGCCGAGTTGGCGATAGAGCCGAGCACGGCGATGCCCAGGGCGCCGCCGACTTCGCGTGTCGTGTCGTTGACGGCCGAGCCGACTCCCGCCTTGTTGAGCGGCACGGCCGACATGATCGATCCGGTCGCCGGGGCGACCGTGATGCCCATGCCGATACCGAGCAGCACCAGCGCGGCAGCGATGACCAGGTAGGACGACGACGTGTCGACGGTGGCCATCAGGACGAAACCCGCGGTGACGAAGCCGAAGCCGGCCGACATCACCTTCGTCGAGCCGATCGTCTCGCTGAGGCTCGCGCTCCGGGGCGACACGATGACCAACATCGCGGCGAGCGGCAGAGTGGCGACCCCGGCGTCGAGCGGCGAGTACCCGCGAACGAACTGGAGGAACTGGGTCATCAGGAAGAAGAAGCCGAACATCACACCGAACGCGAACGTCACGACACCGGACCCCACCGAGAAGTTCGCGTTGCGGAAGTACGACATGGGCAGCATCGGGTGCTCGGCCCGCAGCTCCCAGCGCACGAACCCCACCAGCGTGATGGCGGCGACGACACCCGCCGCGACCACCTCGGTGCTCGACCACCCTTTCACGGGACCCTCGATGATGGCGTAGAGCAGGGCGGCGAGGCCGACGATGGAGAGCGCGGCGCCGACCGGGTCGAGCGGGGTCACCTCGTCGTCCTTGGAGCGCGGCGAGTAGACGGTGACCGCGGTGAAGACGCCGGCGACCAGGAACACGTTGACGAGGAACGCCGCACCCCACCAGTAGGCGGGGAACACCCACCAGTCGGTCAGAAGGAAGCCGACGACGAGTGGACCGAGCGCCCCGCCGGCCCCGGCGAAGCCGGCCCAGACCGCGATCGCCTTCCCTCGCTCCTCGGGCGGGAAGACGGCGGTGATGATCGAGAGCGTCGCGGGCATCACGAATGCGGCACCGATGCCCATGACGGTGCGGGCGACGATCACCAACTCGACGGAATCCACGACCGTCCCGACGAGCGACCCGGCGCCGAACAGCAGGAGACCTCCCTGCAGGGCCCGTTTCCGCCCGAAGCGGTCGCCGATCGCCCCTGCCGACAGGAGCAGTCCGGCGAAGATGATCGCGTACGAGTCGATGATCCACTGGAGGTCGGTCGCGGTGGCACCGAGGCTCTGCTGGATCGAGGGGATCGCGACGTTGAGTCCCGAGACCGCCATCACGACCATGACCAGGCTGAGGCACATGATGCCCAGGAGAAACCACCGACGATGCTGGATCTCGGGTTGTTCGTGGAGGGCGAGCTCGGAAGGAACCGTGGTCATGGAAACGAAACGTATGCGTTTCGTTACGAAACGTCAACGTTTCATAATGGGGTTCGGCCGAACGGCGAGAGAATTCCTTCAACCCCGGGTCCATATGGGTCGAAAGACCCATATCACCCCGACTCGTGAGGTCACCCCCATGCACGACACCCCCCAGTCCGACGATTCCGACCCGGCGCTCGACCACGCGTTCCGCCGCCGCCGTATGCAGCGACTGGCGCAGCGAACCGACCCCGCCGACCCCGCCAGCGGCACGGCTCGCGTCTCGGCCCGCCTCGCTCGGGCCCGAGCCGAGGCCCTGACCCCACCCCGGGTCGCGGAAGAGATCATCGATCTCACCTGAGCGACACCGGCCGCCGCATCCGCGACGCGACCCCGGGCCGTAGACCGGGTGAATGGACTCGACCGCCGCGCTCGTACTCGCGACCCACCTCGCCGCCACTGCCGCGATGGTCGGCCTGATCTGGTTCGTCCAGATCGTCCACTACCCCCTCTTCACCCTGGTCGGCACCGACGGGTTCGCCGACTACGAAGCCGCCCACACGCGGTCGACCTCCTTCGTCGTCGGTCCGGCGATGGCGGTGGAGGGAGTCAGCGCCCTCGCGATCGCGGCGTGGTTCCGTGCCGACGCAGGGACCGTGGCCGCCCTGGTCGGGCTCCTGCTGCTCGCCCTCGTCCACGCCAGCACGGTCCTGCTCCAGGTGCCGGCCCACCGACGCCTGTCGACGGGCTATGACCCCGACGTCGCCCGGCGACTGGTCCGGACCAACTGGCTCCGCACGATCGGCTGGTCGCTTCGTGGACTCCTCGCGGTGGCGATGATCGTGGTGGCGACATGACCACCCTCATCGAGTCACCGCTCGTGGTGGAGCCGGTCGCCCGGCCGGTGATGACCCAGTTCTGGGCCGATGTCGTGTTCCTGCACTGGCGCTATGACCCGGCCGTCGTGCAGCGGCTTCTCCCCGAGGGGGTGGAGGTCGACACGTTCGACGGCTCGGCGTGGGTCGGCCTCGTGCCGTTCCGGATGGAGCGGCTCGGCTTCGGACCGCTCCCGCCGGTGCCACGACTCGGCACCTTCCCGGAAGTGAACGTGCGGACCTATGTGACCGCGGGCGAGAAGCGTGGCGTGTGGTTCTTCTCGCTCGACATCGACCTGCTCCTTCCGATGCTCGTGGCCCGGGGCTGGTACCGCCTTCCCTACTGCGTCGGCGACGTGACCCACGATCGGACCCACGAGCTGCTGTCCACCCGGGTACGTCGCCGCCGGCCTCGGCCACCCGGAGTCGACCGCACCGAACCCGGTCCGGGAAGCGCGATCGACGTGCTCGTCGGCGCCGCCTCCGCATCCGGCCCGCTCACCGAATTCCTGACCTCCCGGTGGGGTCTCGTGACCTCGGGCCGCAAGGGCCGACTGCGCTATGCCCCGGTCGACCATCCGCCATGGCCGCTGTACCGCGCCCGGGTCGAACGAATCGACGACGAACTCGTGACCGCGGCCGGCCTTCCGGCACCGTCGGGACGCCCACACGGGCTCTATTCGCCCGGAGTGCCCGTTCGGGTCGGCCTGCCGCGCCGCATCACCCGCTGAGCGCCGAGCCCGGCGGGACGTTCGGCCCGAGCGATCGCCCGCTCCGAGGGGCACACTTGAGGTATGTCAGAGATTCCGCTGTCGCATGTGAAGATCCACGGCCACGACGTCCGCTACCGCCGGGCGGGGACGGGCGAGGCGATCGTGTTGATCCACGGATTGGCGGGCAGCTCCCTCACGTGGCGCGAAGTCATGCCCACCCTGGCGAAGAAGTACGACGTGATCGCGCCCGATCTGCTGGGCCACGGCGAGTCGGCCAAGCCGATGGGCGACTACTCGCTGGGAGCGATGGCGAGCGGCCTGCGAGATCTCCTGGCCATCCTCGACGTCGAGCGGGCCACGATCGTCGGACAGAGCTTCGGCGGCGGTGTGGCCATGCAGCTCGCCTACCAGCATCCCGAGCTCTGTGACCGTCTCGTCCTCGTCGGGTCGGGCGGTCTGGGCCGAGAGGTGAGCTGGATCCTGCGCCTCTGCAGCCTGCCCGGGGCCGAACAGCTGATGCCCCTGATCTTCCCTCGCCCGGTTGCCGGGATCGGCGATGCCATCGGCGGATTCCTCCACGACCGAGGGATGCGGGCCCCGCTCGTCGGCGAGATGTGGCGGGCCTACTCCTCGCTGGCCGGTGCCGAGAACCGGAAGGCGTTCGTACGCACCATGCGAGGTGTGATCGAGCCGAGCGGGCAGACGGTGAGCGCACTCGACCGCCTCTACCTGGCCGGCAACCTCCCCACGTTGATCGTCTGGGGCGACCGGGATGCGATCATCCCCGTCGATCACGCCCACACGGCCAACGAGGCGATTCCGGGCTCCCGTCTCGAGATCCTCGACGGCGTCGGCCACTTCCCCCACGCGGAGGACCCCGAGCGCTTCACCGAGGTGATGTGCGACTTCATGGCCACCACCGAAGCGGGGCCCAGCGCCGAGATCGGTCTCCGCGACGCATTGGTCGCCGCGGCCGGCTGACGGCGGCGGGTGCGCATCCACGCGCCCGATCCACGCCGTAGTTCAACTGTGAACTCCTCTCCCTCGTCCCGCGGTCTCGTCCTCGTCACCGGTGCCTCCGGCTACGTCGGGGGGCGACTCGTCGGCGAACTCCTCGCTGCCGGGTACCGCGTCCGCTGCCTCGCCCGCACCCCCGAGAAGCTCGACCGCTCCCCCTGGAGGGACGACGTCGAGGTGGTCGAAGGCGAGATCGAAGGCGACCTCGGTGCCGCCGTGGCCGACGTCGATGCCGTCTACTACCTGATCCACAGCATCGGCGAAGGCGACGACTGGGCTCAGCGCGAAGCATCCGGCGCGGCCAACCTGCGCGACGCCGCCGCGCAGGCGGGCGTCGGGCGAATCATCTATCTGGGCGGTCTCGGCGATGCCGACGGCGGCGAACTCTCCCGCCACCTGGAGTCACGCCACGAGGTGGGCCGCGTCCTGGCGGACGGCCCCGTGCCGGTGACGGAGCTCCGCGCCGCGGTGATCATCGGTGCCGGCAGCGCCAGCTTCGAGATGCTCCGCTATCTGGTCGAGGTGCTTCCGGTCATGGTCACGCCGCGGTGGGTCGACACGCGGTGCCAGCCAATCGCTATCCGCGACGTGATCCGATATCTCGTGGAGGTCCTCGACACCGAGGACACGAGCGGCCGCGTGCTCGAGATCGGCGGTCCCGACGTCCTCACCTATCGGGAGATGATGGCGGTCTATGCCGAGGAGGCCGGCCTGCGGAAGCGGTTGGTGATCCCGGTACCGGTGCTGACGCCGCGCCTGTCATCGCACTGGGTCGGTCTCGTCACGCCGCTCCCCCGCACCCTCGCCCGTCCCCTCGTCGACAGCCTCGTCAACGAGGTCATCGTCCGCGACGACGCCATCGTCGAGCTGTGCCCGGGCCCGCGGTCGACGTATTCGCTGGCAGTGCGGCGCGCCCTGCAGCGCACCCGCGGCCACGAGGTCTCGACCCGCTGGACGGGCGCCCAGAGCATCACCCTGGCCGGCCCGTTGCCCACCGACCCGGACTGGGCCGGCGGTGCGGTCCTGCAGGACGAGCGCCACCGCGTCGTCGATGCCACACCCGAGGCCGCCCACCGCACCGTCTCCCGCATCGGTGGAGAGCGCGGCTGGTACTCGAGCGATTGGCTGTGGTCGTTGCGGGGCCTTGCCGACAAGCTGATCGGCGGGCCCGGGATGCGACGGGGCCGACGGGATCCGGCCGAACTCCGGGTGGGCGACCCGGTCGACTTCTGGCGGGTCGAAGCCATCGAGGACGGTGCGTTGCTCCGCCTGCGGGCCGAGATGCGGCTGCCCGGCGTGGCCTCGCTCGAATGGCGCATCGAGCCGGCGCCGAACTCGGCTGGCGGTCCCCGCTGCGTCATCACCCAGGTTGCGACCTTCGTCCCGAGAGGACTGTGGGGCCGGGCCTACTGGTACGCCGTCGCCCCGTTCCACCACTTCGTCTTCCCCGGCATGCTCGACGGCATCGCCGCCGACGCGGAGGCCCTGTTCGACGAGCCGGACGTGGCCCCCGCAGCAGGCTGAGTCGGGAGGCGGGTCAGTCCTTGCGGGGACCTCGGGGCAGCAGGTCCCCGACGGTCGACTGCTCGACCACGCCGTCGACCGTGGCCGCCACCACGACGGTCTCCGGGCCGCCGAGTTCGAGCGCCACCTGGAGGCACGCGCCGCAGGGGTAGGTGACCGATCCGTCGGTGCGGGGCGAGACCACCGCCAGCGCGACGGGACGCGAACCCGCTTCGACCGTGGCGAACAGGGCGGCGCGTTCGGCACACATGGCGAGCCCGAGTGACACGTTCTCGACCAGCGTTCCCGTGATGGTGCGCCCATCGGCGGTGATGACCGCGGCGCCCATGCGAAACCCCGAGTAGGGGGCGTAGGCCCGCGAGCGGGCCTCGGCAGCGAGGTCGACGAGTCGGTCGAGATCCATGCCCCCACTGTGCCAGACGGTCCGCGTCGACCCTGGGCCGGGTTCCTCCAGACAGGGTCGAAGGTCACGGGTCAGACCACCGGGGGGTGGGTTACGTTGCGGCCATGGCCCAAGACCTGTCCGACATCCGCGGCGCACTCGAATCCGAACGGCGCCATCTCCTCACCCAGATCGACGAGCTGACCGTCGGCGGAGAGATCGACCTCGACTTCGACGACGACTTCGCCGACCGTGGCCAGGTCGCCGGCGAGCAGGGCGAGAACCAGGTGCTGGCCCGGACCCTGCAGACCCAGTTGACTCTGGTTGACCGCGCCCTCACCCGGATCGACGACGGGAGCTACGGCACCTGCTCGGTATGCGGCGAGGCCATCAGCGCCGAACGCCAGGCCGCGCTGCCCGCCACCGACCGCTGCATCGCCCACGCCTGACGGTTCGGCGTCACCGGTCGACCACGCCTAGCGTGACGGCCATGACGTTCGACATCGAAGTGACCCGAGACATCGCGGCCGCGCCCGAAGCCGTGTTCGCCGCCATCACCGACGTGACCCGTATGGGTGAGTGGTCGCCGGAGACCCACGCCGCCGAATGGAACGACGGCGTCGACGGTCCCGCGCTCGGCGCCACGTTCACCGGCCACAACCGCAACGGCGATGCCGAGTGGTCCACCAACGCCACGATCGTCGAGTTCGCGGAGAACGCACGCTTCTTCTTCGACTGCGACCTGAACGGCTTCATCTTCGCGAAGTGGGGTTACTCGATCGAGCCGACCGACGGCGGGTGTCGTGTGACGGAGTACAGCAGCAACCTCATCCCCGAGGAGATGCGTGAGGCCAGCGCCGGCATCTCCGGTGTCGACGACCGGGGCGTCCACAATCGGCAGACGATGACGACCACGCTCGACCGACTCGCGGCTGCGCTCGAGTAGCCACGCGTGTTCTTCCCCTACCGCTTCGACCCCCGCTTCACGATGATCTGGCGCCCGCTGGGTGCCCGAAAGGGGGTCGACGGCGTGACCCTCACCGACGAGACCTTCACCGCGACCTTCGGCCGGGCCCGGCTCGAGACACCGATCGTCAACGTGACGGGCGCCCACTCGACCTACGACTACCAGTGGTGGAAGGCGGTGGGCATGCGGCTGTCGTTCGCCGACGACGGCCTCACCTTCGGCACGTCGACCCACGGTGGCGTGTGCGTGCACTTCGCCGAGCGCGTGCCCCGCGTGATCGGTTTCAAGGACCATTCGGCGATCACGGTGACGGTCGACGACCTCGACGGGCTGGTCGCCGCCATCGAGGCTCGCATCGCCGGATAGCGGCGATCAGAGTTCGCCGGCCGAGAGCCGATCGAGCACCTCGGCGGCCCGCACGCGTGTCTCGTCGAGGTCCGCGAGCCGCCGCATGCCGGCCAGTTGCCGGCCCATCCGGTGGTTGCTCGACAGGGCCTGTTCGTTGCGGGCGAGGAAGTCCCAGTACAGGGAGGTGAACGGGCAGGCGTCGTCACCCGTCCGCTTCTTCGGATCGAAGCGGCAGCCCTTGCAGTAGTCGCTCATCCGGTTCATGTAGGCCCCGCCGGCGGCGTAGGGCTTGGTCGCCATCCGTCCGCCGTCGGCGTGCAGCGCCATCCCGATCACGTTCGGCACCATCACCCACTCGGCACCATCGATGAAGTTCACCCGCATCCACTCGCTCATGGTCCATGGTTCGACGCCCGCGGTGAGCGCGAGGTTGCCGAGCACCATGAGCCGTTGGATGTGGTGTCCGTAGGCCCGCTCCTGCAGCGCGTCGATCGTCACCTCGACGCAGCGCATCTCGGTGGGCGCGTCGCCGGTGAAGGCGGGCGGCACCGGTCGGGTCGCGTTGAGTTGGTTCTCCTCCCGGTAGGGCGCGCCCCAGTGCCAGTAGAGCGACCACACGTATTCGCGCCACCCGATGATCTGACGGACGAAGCCCTCGACGCTGTTGATCGGTGCGTCACCGTCCCGGTAGGCGGCCTCGGCCGCCCGGACCACCTCCTCGGGGTGGAGGAGCCCGAGGTTGAGCGCGCTGCTCAGCACGCTGTGGGCCAGCTTCCACTCGGCCGCGAGCATGGCGTCCTCGTGGGGGCCGAAGGGGCCCAACCCCCGCTCGATGAAGTCCGCGAGACGGACCAGAGCCTGGGCTCGGGTGACGGGCCAGAGGCCGTCGGGGTCTTCGCCCCACGTCTCGACCCCGGACTCGTCGAGATCGGCCAACACGCCGCGATCGATGTCGTCGAGTGCGAACCGGGTGAGGGTCGGCCACGACCGACCGTCCTTCGGAGGGCCCTCCCGATTGTCGTGATCGAAGTTCCACGCGCCGCCGGCGGGATCCTCGCCGTCCATCAACACGTCGATCCGACGGCGCTGCCAACGGTAGAAGTCCTCCATCCGCAGGCTCTTGCGACCGTCGGCCCACTCGGCGAACTGATCGGCACCCGTGAGGAAGAAGTGGTGGTCGACCAGGTCGACCCCCATCGCCGAAAGGCGTTCGTGGGCATCGATGCTGAACGGCCGCGCCGCCACGACCCGGGAAGGCGAGTAGCGCGCCCGATGCTCGGCGAGACCGGCAGCGAACGACTCCGAGCGCCGCGCATCCACCTCGAATCCTTCGTCGCGGAGTTCGGCGGCGAAGTGGCGCATCGCTGACAACACGAGGTGGAGCCGTTGGCGATGCCAGCGACTCCCACCGATGAGGGCATCGCTCTCGACGAGCAACACGCGACACTCACCGGGCTTGTAGTCGGCCAGTGCCCCGTGATCACGGGCGAGCTGGTCGCCAAGCACCCAGATGGTCGGAAGGTCCTGTCCGGTCACGCCACATCCTCACCCGCCCCCGGGCCGAACCGCGCATCCGCCCGACCGGTTCGGTCCGTATCACCTGACATGAGGCTGCACGGCGGGACGCCATGATCGGTTGGGCGAAGGACCGCGTGGTCGGTGCGACGACGTCGTTGTTCTCACACGGCCCGAGACCGCTCGAGCACACGCTCGACCACATGGGCGACCCCGGCCTCCTGGGCCCCGACAGCGTGTCGTGGCCCGTGATCGGCGACGCGACCGCGTTCGTCGGCGGTATCCGCGCCCTGCTCGTCCAGACCGCCCACCCCGAGGTCGTCGCCGGCGTCGAGCAGCACTCGCGTTACCGGGACGACCCGCTGGGTCGCCTCACCCGCACGTCGCTCTACGTCACCGAGACGACCTATGGCGCCATGCCCGAGGTCGAGGCCTCGGTCGCCGCGGTGCGTCACGCCCACGGAGGCGTGCGAGGCCGGTCCGCTCGCGGCCGGGCCTACAGCGCCGCCAACCCGGCCATGGCCGCCTGGGTCCACAACGTGTTGACCGACTCGTTCCTCGCGGCCTACGAGGCCTACGGGCCGACACCACTGGCGCCGGCCGATGCCGACCGCTTCGTCGCCGAACAGACGAGGGTCGGTGCACTCCTCGACGCCGACCCACTGCCCGAGACTGCCGCGGATCTGCGGACCTGGATCGGTGCACATACAGCGATCGAGCCCTCCGATGCCCAGCGAGACGCGATCGCGTTCCTCCGCAACCCACCCCTCGCCCTCCCGGTTCGCGTCGGCTACCAGCTGCTGTTCCGGGCCGCCGCGGCCACCCTTCCGGAAGAGATCGCGACGCTGATCGGCATCGAAGCGGGCGAGCGCGATGCCAAGGTCGGCGCGACCGCCGTTCGCAGCCTCCGTTGGGCGCTCGGCTCGTCGCCGTCGTGGCACCTCGCGCTGGTCAGGGCAGGGGCATCCGTGCCGCCCGGCCTGTTCCGCCAACCCCTGCCCGTCGACCGTGCCGACTCCCGAGAACTCGGCGCGACAACATGACCGACACCTCTCAGATCCCCCACCCGGTTGCCGGGGCCTCCGTCCTGCTCGCGGGGGCCACCGGTGGCCTCGGGCAGGCCCTCGCCGCCGAACTCCACCGCCGCGGCGCGACGCTCACCCTCGTCGCCCGCGACGAGCGGGCGCTGGAGCGCCTCCCCGTCCCCGGAGCGCGCCTGGCTGTCGACCTGCGGACGCCCGCTGCGTGCGAGTCGGCGGTGCAGACCGCCACTGCGCACGCCGGACGACTCGACCTCGTCGTCAATGCCGTCGGTGTCGTGGCGTTCGGTCCGGTCGACGAACTCTCCGTCGACGTGATGGAGGAACTCTTCCTGACCAACACGTTCGTGCCGATCATGTTGGCCCGAGCCGCGATGACGGTGCTCCAGCCGGGCGGCGCCGTGGTCAACATCTCGGGTGTCATCGCCGAGCAGAACCTGCCCGGCATGGCCGCATACGGCGCCTCGAAGGCGGCGCTGCGGTCGTTCGACCAGGCGCTCGCCAGAGAATTCCGCCGCCGCAAGCTGCGGGTGCTCGACGCCCGCCCGCCCCACACGGAGACCGGGCTCGTCGATCGGGCGATCGAGGGCCGCGCTCCGAAGTTCCCACCGGGGCTGCAGCCCGCTCTGGTCGCAACGACCATCTGCGACGCGATCGAGGAGGGCGTGGCCGACCTCCCGGCCGATGCGTTCTGAGCAACCGAACTCCCCCGCTTCGCTCGCCGCGGCGTGACCCGTTAAGGTTCTTCTAACAGTCACGTCACCTTCGCCTTCGGGCAGACGACAAGGGGAACCACGATGCCGTCACGAGAACTCGACTTCCCGGTGTTCGACGCCGACAACCACATGTACGAGCCGCCCGAGGCCTTCACGAAATTCCTGCCGAAGCAGTACGAGGGCGTCGTCCGCTATGTGGAGGTCAACGGCCGGACCAAGATCGCGCTCAAGGGCCATATCAGCGAGTACATCCCCAACCCCACCTTCCGGAAGGTCGCCGCGCCGGGCGCCCAGGAGGAGTACTTCAAGAGCGGCAACCCCGAAGGGAAGTCGCGGCGGGAGATGCTCGGCAAGGCCATCGAGTCGCCGCCCGCCTACTTCGAGCCCGGTCCGCGGATCGAGCTCATGGACGAGCTCGGGATCGATCGGGCGATCATGTGGCCGACCCTTGCGAGCCTCATCGAGGAACGCATGCGCGACGACCCCAACACGGTCCACGAGATCGTGCATGCCCTCAACCAGTGGATGCACGAGACCTGGACGTTCAACTTCGACGACCGGATCTTCGCGACGCCGGTGATCCATCTCGGCATCGTCGACCGGGCCATCCAGGAACTCGAGTGGGTCCTGGAGCGCGGGGCGCGGATCATCCTCATCCGGCCGGCTCCGGTCTTCGGACTCGAGGGTCCGCGTTCGTTCGCCCTCCCCGAGTTCGACCCGTTCTGGACGCTGGTCGAGAAGGCGGGAATCGTGACCGGCATGCACGCAAGCGACAGCGGCTACACCCGCTACTCCAACGAGTGGGAAGGTCGTCGCGACGAGTTCACGCCGTTCACCGACAGCAGCGGGTTCGATGCCCTGTCGGGCTCACACGGACGGGCGATCACCGACACCATCTCGTCGGCGATCGGGCACGGCCTGTGCACCCGTTTCCCCGGCCTCAAGATCGCGCCGGTGGAGAACGGGTCCAACTGGGTCCGCCCCCTCGTCGCCCGCATGGAATCGGCCTACGACTTCAACCCCCACGGCTGGGACGAGCACCCGTTCGAGACGTTCAAGCGGTGCATCTACGTGCACCCGTTCCACGAGGACGACCCGATCGGGCTCGTCAACCTGATCGGCGCCGACAACGTGCTGTTCGGCTCCGACTATCCCCACCCAGAGGGGATGTCCGATCCGATCTCGTTCGTCGACGACCTCGAAGGCCTCCCCCAGGACGACATCGCCAAGATCATGGGCGGCAACCTGGCCCGGATCATGGGCGTCGGCGTGCCCGCCTGAGGCGGCCGACGACTCCCACTCGCACGGCGAGTTGGCCGAACTGGTCGGCAACGACCACGATCTGGCCATGACGACGTCGCTCGAGCCACGTACAGAGGTCGTCGCCACCGCGCCGCGTCATCGCTTTCTGCCCGAGATCCGAAGCGAAGCCCACACGATCGGGTCGAACGAGTCGGTTCCCGTCGCACTGCAGCGAATCAGCACCGAACAGTTCACCCACGCGATCGACGCGATCAGCGACCCGGAGCTCGAGCTCGGCGATGCCGTCGAGACCGCCGACGCCGCGCTGAGTCGGATCGCCGCGCTGCTCCGCCTGGTGCGGCCGGCGATCGGGACCGACACGTGCGCCGCGGAGCTCGGGGTCGTCCGGGATGTCCGCCGCTTCCTGACCGAACTCATGGTGGGCCAGGCCGAACTCCGTGCCCTCGACGAGATCCGAGCGCGCTACGACGCTGCCCTTCGGCCCGACGCGCTGTCCGAGCTGCGTGAGCAACTCCTCCAGCGCCACCAACTCAATCGACTCCACCGGCTTCCCGCGATGCAGCCCGGTGGCGAACCCGACCATGTGCGCCATCAGTTGCGTCGGGCCCGGGCCCGCTTCGCCGCCTGGCCGGTCGACGAGACGGTCCGAGGCCACCCGCCGATCGCCGATTCGTTCGACTCGATGGCCGAAGGGCTCGAGCGGACCTATGCCAAGGGACGAAGTCGCATCGGCGACCGCAGCTCCGGCCAGCGCAAGCGCGAGCGACACGCCCGGGCACTGGCGCACCAACTCGAGCTGCTCAGCGGCGCGTGGCCTGCGCTCCTCAGGGGCGCCGCCGCCACCGCCACCGACCTCGCCGACGCGTTGACCGAGTACCGCCGCATCCACACGCTGCAGCGGGCGACCACGACCGCGCCGGACGGCCCCTCGGCGGTGGTCGTCGACGGCACCACGGCGACGGTGGTGGAGTCGCTCTGCGAACACGACCGACGCGAGCTGCTCGCGATCGCCTCGTCGCTGTCGACTCGGCTCTATGCCGAGTCGCCCGAGCAGTTCGTCGCTCGTGTGAGGGGCTACTGGAGCACCCGCAGCTGACTCACGAGGCGGCGTTGATCGCCTTGACCAACTGCGCCTTGGTCATCCCGGAGCGACCCTTGATCCCGAGCCGGCTCGCTTCGGCGGCCAGCTCGGCCTTGGTCCACTTGGACGACGCCCTGCCGGTCGGGGCCGCCGACTTCTTGGCCGCGGCCTTCTTCGCCTTGGTCTTGGCCGCGGCCTTCTTCGCCGGCTTCCCCGCGGGCCGACCGGTGACGCGACCGGCACTCTCGCCCAGTGACTCGACGGCTTCGCGAGTGGTCTCGAGAGCCTGGTCCGACATCGAGGCGAGCCTCCGCCGCATCGCGGCGTTCGCCTCGCGGAGCCGACTGATCGCGTCGGCCACCTCGTCGGGCACCTGCTCCTGGAGGTCGTCGAGCGCCTTGTTGGCCCGCTTCTCCAACTCGTTCAACTGCTTCTCGATCTCGGCGAGAAGCTCCTTGTACGACTTCTCGACGTCCTTGAACTGCTCCTCGAGCCGATCCTTGACTGACATCACGCACCTCCCTGGTACGCCCTCAGTCTCGGCAACGCCCACCCGACCCATCCAGTGTCCTAGGTCCCGCGCGCCGGGCCTTTGGACCCGGGACGGGTGATCACCGATTCCGTACGCTTCGGTCGACCCGGAGGTTTCCTGATGCTCGTAGCCGATCTGATGACCGATGACGTCGTGACGGCATCGCCCACGATGACCCTGAAGGACGTCGACCGTCTGTTCACCAGCCACGGGATCTCCGGCGCGCCGGTGCTGGACGACGGCATGCTCGTGGGCGTCATCTCACAGTCCGACGTGATCCGGGTGCTCTACGACCACCAGGTGGCGACCACCGAAGTGTCCCAGTTCCTGCTGAGCCCCTTCCCGATCCCGTTGCCGGCGCTCGAGGAGATCTCCCGGAACCGCGCCGCGATCGCCGACCGGATGGTCGAGATGACCGTGGGCGAGGCCATGACCTCGGCCCCGGTGACGGTCGCCCCGGCCGACGACATCTCGGCGGCCGCCAACGCGATGGTGGAACAACGCCTTCACCGCGTGCTGGTCACCGATGCCGGCGGGGCGCTCGTCGGCATCCTCAGCGCCCTCGACCTCGCTGCCCTTCTGATCGACGCCGAGATCTGACCGTCACGGCTGCATAGAGGCGAGGGCGACCGGCACGACGTTCGTCGCGCCGGCCCTTCGGAGTTCGCGTGCGACCACGGTGACCGTCCAGCGGCTGTCGATCAGGTCGTCGACCAACAGACAGTCGCCGTCGAGCGGCTCACCGACCACGAATACACCCCAGAGGTTTCGGAGCTGGGCGGTCGAGTTGTGCATCGACGATTGGGGCTCGGTCGCCCGGACCAACTCGACCGCGTCGACCACGGGCAGCCCCAGCCGTTCGCCGAGCCGGGCCGCAAGGGAGGGCACCCGCTGCGGTTGTCGTCGTGACGGCACGAAGGTCAGCCACGACGGCAACGGCTCCACCCGGTCGCGGCACAGTGCTGCGAGCGCCTCGACCAGTTCATCGGCGTAGCCGCCGCCGGCCCGGCCTTCCATGATGAGCGGTCCCCAGCCGGCCTGCCCCCATCGGGCGAGCGTCCATCCGGGGGCGGCCTGCTCTTCCGGGGCGATCCGGCCCGATACCTCATCGAGGTTCGTCGCCCACTGCTTGCGCGGCACGATCTCGACATGGTCGTGGAGCAGCCGTTCGCCGGCATCGCTCACGACCTCGTCGGCCGGGGCCACCCCGAAACGTGCTTCGCGACAGTTGTCGCAGATACCGCAGGGCTGATCGGTCGGATCGTCGAGCTGGGCTCGCAGGAACTGCATGCGACAGCTGCCGATGCGCTGGTACTCCTCCATCGCCGCCTGCTCGGCCCGTCGCCAACCGTTGACCTGGTCGACCCGGTCGCGGGGATACACCCAGGGCGTCGCCGTGCGCACCCATCCCGTTCCCTCCTTGGCCACGATGCCCTCGACCTCGAGTTGGACCATGAGGTTGTCGAGCCGGCCGGTCGCGATGTTGACCCGGGCGGCGAGCTGACCGCGCCGAACCGGCTCCGCTCCCGCCTCGACGGCCGCGAGGATCGCGTCGACCTCGTCCTCGACCGGGAACGCCTGGTTGATGAACCAGTCCTGGATGTCGCGGTCCTCGCTGCCGCTCAGCAGGATTCCGTAGCTCTCCTCGAGCGCACGGCCGGCACGACCCACCTGCTGGTAGTAGGCGATCGGGCTCTGTGGCATCTGGAAGTGGACGACGAAGCCCACATCGGGTTTGTCGTAGCCCATGCCGAGGGCCGAGGTCGCGACCACACACTTGATCTCGTTGGAGAGGAACCCGTCGAGCACGGCGCGCTTCTCCGCGACCTCGTCCTCGGGGCCGCCGCCGACGTACTGGGCGCACCGGATCCCGTGATCACGGAGGAACGCGGCGACCGTCTCCACATCGCGACGGGTGAGGCAGTAGACGATCCCGCTGCCGGGCAGCGTCGGCACGTTCTCGGCCAACCACGCGAGTCGGGCATCGGCCCGGCGCTTGTCGGTGTGGACCTCGAGTCGCAGACCCTCTCGGGCCAGGCCGCCCCGGATCGTGAGAATCCGCTCGCCGAGCTGACTCTCGACGTCGGCCACCACCCGGTCGTTCGCCGTGGCGGTACACCCGATCACCGGCAGCGTGGAGGGCAGACCGGCGAGGAACGAACCGATACGCCGGTAGTGGGGCCGGAAGTCGTGACCCCAGTCGCTGATGCAGTGCACCTCGTCGACCACCACGAGGCCGATGCGCGACTCCATCTGGTCGAGCCACTCGTCTCGGAACTTCGGGTTCGACAGGCGTTGCTCCGCGATCAGCAGGAGGTCGATCTCGTTGCGTTCCGTCCGGGCCCTGATGTCGTCCCACTCGTCGCGGTTGGTCGAGTTGACGATGGCGGCCCGCAGACCCATGCGGGCCGCAGCCTGCACCTGGTTGTCCATCAGCGCGATGAGGGGCGAGACCAGCAGCGTCGGTCCCGAGCCCCGGTCTCGGAGCATCCGGGTGGCCACGAAGTAGACCGCCGACTTGCCCCACCCCGTCCGCTGGACCACCAACACCCGGCGCCGTTCGGCAACCAGGGCCCGGATCGCGTCGAGCTGACCGTCGCGGAACTCGGCGGCATCGTCTCCGGTGAGAGCACGCAGGTGGCTCGCCGCGTCGGCATCGAAGGCCGCGTCGTCGACCGGCGGGCGGGGCCCCGCCGCCCGGGCGTGTGCGAGCGCTCGGGCGAGCTTCGGCGACGCCGCGATCGCGTCGATCACCACGGGCCTGTCCATCGTGGCGAGTTCGGCGACCTCGGGCCGGGCCAGGAACGCCTGCGACCGGCCCTCGTCCAACGGACCGTGGGCATCGACCCAGGCGGCGAGTACTTCCGCGGGGGTCACGAGGTCGACCCGCCGGCACCCCGTCGACGACGAACGAGGCCCGCCGCGGCCACCGCGAGACCGGCGGCCGCGACGGGCAGCGCACGGGTCGCCACCCGAACGGCCCGGAACCGGCGCAGCATCGACGCACGATCGTTGACCCGTGGAAAGTCGCGGTCCGGTTGCAGAACGCCGAGGAAGTCACACAGGGGCTCCCAACCGTCGCGGACGTCGAAGACGAGCAGCCGCTCGGGCGGAACGGTGGCCACCACCTCCGCCGTCCACTCCTCGAAGCGGGCGATGGCGTAGTCGCGATCCTCGAACCGGCCGTCGAAGAGTCCGTCCCAGATCAGCAGGTCGACCATCTCGGTGAACCGGCCGGCGAGGGGCACGACCCGACGCAGCCAGCGGGGCATGAGGGTGCGGCCCTGGTAGATCGTCTCGAACGTGGAGTCGTACCACTTCTGCGGATCGCGGACCGTGTGGACCACCTTGGCATCGGGAAACGCATCGAGCAGCTCGCGGTAGACGACGCTGGCCGGGAAGTCGACGGCCGACTCGAAGTCGGCGAACAACTCCTGCCAGTCGGCGCCCTGACCCTGACCGACGCGGTGCCACACGTCGACGTGGCCACGGTGCCGCATCACCTCTTCCATGTGATAGCAGGGCCCCACGCCGAGCTCCTCGAGCGCCTGCTTCATCGACAGCGTGCCCGTACGCCCGAAACCTGACCCGATCACCTTCATGACGCCACGCTAGGCGCCAACGCCGGCATCGCCCGCGGTGCGATGAGACAAGCGCCACACGACAAGTCACGAGATCCGCGTCAAGGTCGGCCTCGGCGGGCCGATACTGAAGTCGGAGCGCGACAACGCGCGCATCCGCATGAGCCGCTCACCCCCATGCAGCGGCAGGAGGCAACGACGTGTTTCGACGCATCGACCACATCACCCCGACCCTGCTCGGCACACCCATCGCAGACGCGCTTCCGCGCCGCGAACTCGCCATGATCGACATGATCAGCACTCCCGTGCCGTTCGCCGCCGGGCGCACCGCGATGGTGGAAGACGCGGTCGGCCGCGAGTGCATGATGGTCGTCGAGGGGTCGTTCACCGTGGAGCGTGGTGGCGAGAAGGTCGCCGAACTCCACCCCGGCGACTTCATGGGTGAGATGGCCTTGCTGACCCGCCAGCCCCGCAACGCCACGGTCACCGCCGCCGAGGACAGCGTCGTCTACGCCTTCACCGCCCGCGAGTTCCGGAGCCTGCTTCGCAGCTGCCCGGTCTTGGCCGAGCGAGTGCTCGCCGACGCCGACTCCCGCGAACTCGTCGCCTGAGCGACGACCGTCGGTTGCGCCGCGCCGACCGGCGCGGTGGCCCGGCGTGGGGCAGGATTCCTCGATGGAGCTCCGCCTCGACAACACGACCGCCCTCGTCACCGGAGGGTCCCGCGGCATCGGCACGGCCATCGCCGCGGCCTTCGCCGCGGCGGGCGCGGACGTCATGATCACGAGCCGCAAGGCCGACGCCTGTGAGGCGGCGGCGGCCGAGATCGGGCACGGCTGTCGCTGGACGGCCGGTCATGTCGGCGAACCCGACGACGCCGCTCGCGTGGTGCAGGAGACGATCGACGCATTCGGCTCGGTCGACGTGCTCGTCAACAACGCAGCCACGAATCCGTATGCCGGACCCATGATCGACGTCGACCTGCCCCGCTGGCAGAAGACCCTCGACGTGAACCTCACCGCACCACTCGTGTGGACCCAGGAGGCCTGGCAACGATCGATGAAGGACGCGGGAGGAGTCGTCATCAACATCTCGTCGGTGGGCGGGATGGCGACGAACCCCATCCTCGGTGTGTAAGACGTCACCAAGGCCGCCCTGATCCATGCCACCAAGCAGCTCGCGGCCGAGATGGGACCCGGCGTGCGGGTCAACGCCATCTGTCCCGGCCTCATCAAGACCGACTTCGCCCGCGCCCTGTGGGACGACGGCCGAGGCGACGAGGTGGCCAAGGCCTATCCGCTCGGCCGGCTCGGGGAGGTCGAGGACATCGCCGGCGCGGCCCTCTATCTCGCAGCCGAGACCGGCAGCTGGATCACCGGCCAGACGATCGTGCTCGACGGCGGCGGACTCGTCAGCTTCCGCTGATCCGGCCACCGGACTCTCTGCATCTCCACGGACTGGGGCAGGCTGTCGGGCATGGAGGGATACGTTCACCCCGACTTCGCGCCGGTGGCCGAGAAGCTCGGCCGAGTGCTCGACGGCGGATGGTTCTCGCGCGGTCGCGGCGGCGCCGCGGTGGCCGTGTATCACCGGGGCGAGCTGGTGGTCGACGCATGGGGCGGAGTCAGGGACGCCGCCGGCAACCCGTGGGAACGCGACACCATGGCCACGAGCTTCTCCACGACCAAGGGTGTGGTGGCGACCGTCGTCCACCGTCTGGTCGACCGCGGCGAGATCGCCTACGACGACCCGGTTGCCCGCTACTGGCCCGAGTTCGCAGCCGCGGGCAAGCAGGAGATCACGGTTCGCCACCTCCTGACCCACCAGGCAGGGCTCCACGACGTGCGGGGGTTGGTCAGCTCCGCCCGGAACCTCCTCGACTGGGACGACATGGTGGCCCGGCTCGCCGCAGCCGAGCCACGGTGGGAACCCGGCCTGCGACCCGGCTATCACGCCCTCACCTACGGCTGGCTCGTCGGCGAGGTGATCCGCCGCGTGACGGGCCTGACGGTGGACGAGGCCGTCCAGCGCGAGATCGCCGAACCCCTCGGACTCGACGGCCTCCGAGTCGGCCTGCCCGAACCGGAAAGAGCGCGGGCCGCAGAGCTGCTCATGTCGCCCAAGGCCATCGCCCGCCTCGAGGCGCTGGCCCGGTTCCTCGAGCGCCGGGATCGCTACCGGCCGTTCGTGGAGGCGCTGATGGTCGAGGACTTCCTTGCCATGACGCTCACGGACCAGATCCACGACAGCGAGATCCCCGCCGCCAACGGCGTCTTCACCGCCCGGTCGCTGGCCCGTATGTATGCCGCTCTGGCGACGCCCGACGACTTCGACGAACCGCGACTCCTGTCGGCCGAAACGACCGAGCAGGCGACAGAGATCCAGACGAGAGAGCGCGATTCCGTCATCGGGTTCAACATGCGATGGCGACTCGGCTACCACATGGCGGCCACCACGGCCGGCGTGCTTCCCGCCGGGTTCGGACACTTCGGCTTCGGCGGTTCGGGCGCGTGGGGCGACCCCGACACCGGCCTCTCGGTCGGGTTCGTGGTCAACGCCGTCGCCGGTACGCCGTTCGGCGATGTGCGGTTCCTGCGTCTCGGGGGCGCCGCCGTGCGCTCGCAACGCCGACGCTGACCGCACCGCGGTTCTCCCCCTTCACCGCACGTCAGGCGTTGGCACCCTCGTAGTCGCCGAGGCGGGGCTCGGCCATCTCGCGACGGAACCGCTCGAACGGGAACGGCCAGGCGAACGGGATGCCGCGATCGTCGAGGTACCAGCTGTTGCAGCCGGTGGCCCACACCGTGTTCTGCGCCGCGTCGACCCGCTCGTCCTCGAAGCGTTGGGCGGCGTCCTCCTTGGGCTGGACCCGGTCGAGCTGGCCCGACACGACCCGCTCGACCATGTCCATGGCGTACTCGAACTGCAGTTCGGCGGTCTGGATCAGCGAGAAGTTACCGACCGGCGAATTCGGCCCGTTGAGCATGAAGAAGTTGGGGAAGCCCGGCAAGGCGATCGCCATGTAGGCGCTCGGCCGTTGCGCCCACACGTCGTCGAGATCGGCACCGTCGGCCCCCGTGATGGTCATCGGCCGCATGAACGAGTCGACCTTGAACCCGGTCGCGAGCACGAGCACGGCGAGCTCGTGGAGGCGGCCGTCGGCGGTGCGCACACCGGTGGGCTCGATCCGTTCGATGTCGTCGGTGACGATCTCGACGGTCTCCGTCTGGACGGCGTCGTACCAGTTGTGCGAGATGACGAGCCGCTTGCACCCCGCCCGATAGGTGGGGGTGATCTTGGCCCGAAGCTCTTCGTCGGCGATCGTCGCCAACTCCTCACGGCAGCGGGCCTCGATCCCGTCGACCATTTCCGATTCGCCGTCGAGGATGGAGGTACCGAAACCGTCGTTGAAGGCCTGCGTCAGCTCCTCGTGCAGGCGGTCGAGCGCGTCGGCGTCGGTACGGAAGTTCTGCTTCTCCTCCTCGGTGTAGGCCACCTGATCGACCGGCACGACCCATTGGGCCGTCCGCTGGAAGACACTCAGGTGGCCGGCCCTGGGCGCGAGCGCGCCGGTGATCTGTACGCCCGTCGAGCCGGTGCCGACGACCCCGACACGGCGGCCGTCGAGCGCAACGTCGTGGTCCCACCGGGCGCTGTGGAACATCGGACCGGCAAACGAGTCGAGCCCTTCGATGTCGGGCAGCTTCGGGTGGTGAAGGATGCCGGTGGCGGCAATGACGAAGTCGAACGTCTCGACATGGCCGGTGGCCGTCTCGACCTCCCACCGTTCCTCGTCGGTCCAGGTGCAGCGGACCACGGGATCGGAGAACCGGATCTGGTCATCGACGCCGTAGCGGCGGGCCACCCCCTCGAAGTACTCGAGGATCTCGCTGCCCGGCGAGGCGAAATGACTCCACTCCGGGTTGAGGGCGAACGAGTAGCTGTAGATGTGCGACGGCACGTCGCAGGCGATTCCCGGGTAGGTGTTGTCACGCCATGTTCCGCCGAGCCGGTCGGCCTTCTCGAAGACGGTGAACCCGTAGCCGGCCTCCTGCAGCTTGATCGCGGCGAGAATGCCCGACATCCCGGCGCCGATGATCCCGAAGGTGGGTGATGCGTGGGTCCGTTGGGTCATGGCCCCATGCAACCGGCCCGCGACCGGGTTCGGCAAACCCGCCGTGGCCCCACGAGAAAGGCGGCCCGCCGATGCGGGCCGCCTTCCGTGCAGGGTTTGGGGGAGTTGATTGCCGAGATGATCGATCCCGCGGGGACCGTCACCTCCTGCCGCTCAGGATGCGGCGATGGTGTTGTTCCCTTGCTACGGACCGAGCCCTGATCCCGGATGCAGGATTTCTCTGGCCGCCTAACCTCATCCCATGACTGCACCTTCCGACCGGCCGCACGACATCGTCGTCTTCGGCGCCACCAGCTTCGTCGGCGAGATCCTGTGCCGGTACCTGGTCGAGCGCCACGGCACCACCGGCGAACTCGCGTGGGCGATCGCCGGCCGCAGCGCCGACAAGCTCGCGGCGGTCGCCGAGTCGACCGGGGCCGACGTCCCCCGCATCGTGGCCGACGCGGGAAGCCCCGACGACATGGCGTCGCTCGTCGATTCCTCTCGCCTCGTCATCTCCACGGTCGGCCCCTATGCGCTCTACGGCTCCGAGCTGGTGGGCGCGGCCGCAGCCTCGGGCACCGACTACTGCGACCTCACCGGCGAGCCCCAGTGGATGCAACGCATGATCGACGCTCACGGCGCGAAGGCGGCCGACACGGGCTCGCGCATCGTCCACACCTGCGGCTTCGACTCCATTCCGTCGGACCTCGGCGTCTGGTTCACCCAACAACGCGCCATCGCAGCGTTCGGCGAGCCGTGCACCCGGATCTCCATGCGGGTGCACGCGATGAAGGGAGGGGCCAGCGGCGGCACCATCGCCAGCATGATGAACGTGATGGAGGAGACGGCGAACGACCCGTCACTGCGCAAGACCCTCGCCAATCCCTACGCCCTCGCCCCGGAGGGGATGCGCACGGGTGTGGACCAGCCCGACACCCTCGCACCGAAGAAGGACCCGACCACCGGCGAGTGGATCGGCCCGTTCGTCATGGCCCAGATCAACACCCGGGTCGTCCATCGCAGCCACGCCCTCCTCGGCCGGCCGTGGGGCGACGACTTCCGCTACGACGAGGCCATGAGCATGGGATCCGGTCCCCTGGGGGCGGCCAAGGCCGCCGGCCTGGCCGGGGGCCTCGGCGGCTTCATGGGGGTCGCCTCGCTGGGCCCCGCCCGCAAGCTGCTCAATCGAGTACTGCCGAAGCCCGGTGACGGACCGAGCCCGGAGGCCCAAGAAGCCGGGTTCTTCGACATCCGGTTCCACGGCACCACGGCGAGCGGCCACACCATCGCCACCAAGGTCACGGGCGACCGCGATCCCGGCTACGGGTCGACCGCGAAGATGCTCGGCGAGAGCGCCACGACCCTCCTCGCCACGAGCCGCGAGGCCGACACGGGGGTCGCCGGCGGGTTCTGGACCCCGGCCACGGCTCTGGGCGACCGGCTTCTCGACGCCCTGGTCGAGCACGCCGGACTCACCTTCGACGTCCTCGACGCCGCCTGACCACCTAGCTCGTGGTCAGCTCCATCCGTTGGAGGTTGACCCCGTCGAACAGCGAGAGGAAAAGGTCGAGGGCCACCACGGTCCCGGGCACGACCCCCACACCGTCGATGACGAAGACCAGTCGTTCGGGGGTCTCCCACAGCGCCTCGATCGTCCAGGCCGACGGCTTGTCGGTGATCTTGACCTCGCCGTCGTTGTAGTTGATGTCGACCACGCTGCCGTCGACACCGACCCAGACGACACCGGTGCGGAGCACGGCGCGCGGATGGGCCTCGACCGCCTGCGCGTCGCCCGCGTGGTCCACGCCGATCCGAGTGCTCGCGCCGTCGGAGACGAGGGCGACGCCGACCACGTCGGTGGCCGACAACGCGTCCGCGGCCGACAGGCCGTCGGCCTCCCGCTCCGGGATGATCTCGTCGAAGTCATCCGACGGCAGCCAGTTGCCGGTCGGGTCGATCAGCCCACCGCTGCTCCCCTGCCCGGTGGCGTCTCCACCATCGACTTCGTCGTCGAACACCGCGTCGACCTGCTCGGCATCGACCGGACCGTTCTCGAAGGCGTCGAGCGGGTCCGGATCCTTGTCGCCCGACAGCACGACGATCCCGATGCCGACACCGATGATCACCGCACCAGCGGCGATGGCGGCCGCGACCTTGCGGGTGTGGGGCGAGCGGTTCGGCGGCGCCCCCGGATCGACGACGAACTCGGCCAGTTGAGGAATGACCGACTCGGGGAGGTCGTCCTCGACAGGCAGCTGGCTCACCGGCGCAATGGGACTCATCGCATCGAGCGCGTCATCGGCCTGATCGATCAGGTCCTGACGAGCCTCGTTCTCGGCGACCTTGCGACCCATCTCGGCGATCTCCGGGTCGTCGATGTCCTCGTAGCGCGGTGCGAGATCCGGGCGCTCCTCTTCCTCGTCACTCATGGCCGCGGCTCCCGACGTCGACGCGCTCTGGTGGCCTCGACTGTAGACCCCCCGGTCGGGTCGGCGTCCCGGCTAGGCCGCGGCGTCGAGGTGGTACTTGTCGGGATCGGTCACGAAGTCGGCGTGGCCGTAGAGGTCGAGCAGCTGGGCGAGTCGAACGTTGAGGCGTTCGTCGACCCGGTCCGACACCGCCCGGACCGGCACCCGCAGTCCCAGGTTGTAGAACGCGGTCTTGCCCATCACCACGGCCATCGCCAGACCGGCGGCCACCTTGTCGCGGCGCCCGAAGGTGATCCCGATCGACGCCGCCCGGTCGGCGTCACCGCTCAGGAAGTTGTTGATCAGCACGAAGCGCGAGAAGCCGTTCTCGAGCCAACTGTGGACCTTGCCCCGCACGGTCGATTCGTCGAAGAGCTCGGCGTCCATCGTCCCCCGCACCAGCGCACCGCACACCTCGTCGTCATACGCCTCGCGCAGCGTGATGTGGCGGGCGACGAGGAGATCGACGATCTCCTGAGGGGTCTCGCCCAGAAGGTCCTGGGGCAACCCGAGCAGGAAGCACCGGTAGCGAGCCAACTCCACCGTGGCCTTCTGGGCCTCGGTGAACTCCGTCCTTCCCTTGGCCAGCAGGCGGGCCGACATGAGGAACACCCCGATCGTGCCGGCCGGCATCTGGTCGACCTGTGGGATCGGGATCCCGTAGGTAGCGACATCCCAGCGACCGGAGGACAGCAGGTGGAACCGCACCATCGAGTGCATCAGACGCACCTTGGCCGCGGCCTGGAACCCCTTGCCGTGGCGGTCGAGCGCTCCCGGCAGTGTGGTGGCCGTGAAGAAGGAGGCCGTCTCGAACACCCGCTTCGCCGCCGCTTCGTCGGACAACGTGCCGGTCATCGTCATGGGCAACGCCGCGTACTTGTTCAGGAAGGTGGCGAGGAAGGCACCGCGGATCGCGAAGGGCGTACCCGTGGCCATCGGGATCCGTTCGGCCCGTGCGCCCTGCTCGACCAGCGCCATGTCGACCCACTCCGGTGTGGCCTCCATGGCCTCGATGAACGCGTTGAGTTCCGGCGGTGCCGCGCCGAACTCCTCGGCCACCGCGTCGATCCCCCGCTCACACGCGAGATCGAGCATGTCGACGAGCGTGCGGAAGCCGTGCTCGGGAATGAGGGATGCGTACGCATCGGCGACCCGGTCGCCGGTCATCGTGTAGTTACGCACCATCTCGACCAGCGACGGATTGTCGAACACTCGGGCGACGGCGTCGCGAGACTTGGCGAACCGGTCATCGTCGACCGTCGCCTCCGCGTCCAGCCGCTCGGGGACGATGGAGAAGTCGACGTCGCCGTAGATGCCGGGAAGGTCGACGCGTTGACCCGTCACCGACTCGGCATACACCTGTGTCTGCACCATGACTGCGCCCCCTGGTCCGTTGGCCCCACCCTACGGAGGTGGAACGCTCCGGGCGAACCCCCGCGACGCCCGTTCGGGCCCGATCCGCCGGTGCGTGAGACCGCAGTTGCTCGAACCGGTCAACACGTCGATCACCGGCGGGTTCTTCGGGCTCGGGCTCTTCATCATCATCGACGACGACTGACGCGTTCCGCAGTCGAGGCGTGGCTGGTCAGCGATGGAACTCGACCACGAAGCGGGCGTCCGATGCGGGCTCCACGTGGTGAACGAGGCCCGGCTCGATGACCTGCGCGCCACCGGCGGTGATCGTTCGTCGTTGACCGGTGACCTCCACGACATAGACGACCGCACCGGCGAGCACACGGAGCCGACCCCACACGCCGTCGGCCACCTGATGGGCGGACAGCAGCCCGGCCGGGACCGACGCTGCCGTGAACTCCGGCGTGGTCCGCGCCAGCTCGACACCGGCCGGCAGGCGGACCGACTCGAGGGGAACGGCATCGTTCATCTCGGCGAGCCTTCACCCGAGCAGATCGGTTGCGACATCGAGGAACAGATCGGTGCTCAGGCGGAGCGACTCGACGTCGATGCGTTCGTCGTTGCCGTGGAACCGTCGGCCGAACGACCCGACGTCGAGCTCCGGGCTGAACAGCCCTGCGCCGTAGGCCACCGCGCCCATCTCGCGATAGATCCGTGAGTCGGTGAATCCCACGACGAACTGGGGCGCCAGACGAGCCCCGGGGAAGGGCTTCGCCACGGCCCGCTGGAGGCTGTCCCACAGCGGCGTGTCGGCCGAACTCGTGCTGGCCGGGTCGTTCATGAGCGACTCGATCTCGATGTCGACCTTTTCGCCGAGCCCATCGAGAGCCGCATCGAGGTGCGCCTGCACCTCCTCGGCAGTGTCGCCGGGCATCGTGCGGATGTCGACGTCGATGTCGATCGCATCCGGGATCACGTTGGTCTTCATGCGGGTCTCGCCCGCCTCGAGCAGGTTGGGGGAGAACGTCGTGTGGGTGCACGAGTAGAAGTGCGCGGCGCGGCCGGCATCGGGCAGCTCGGCCAAGAGATCGTCGAGTCGGTCGGGATCGAGCATCGCCGCCTTGGTCTCCTCGTCGACGGGCATGTTCGCCACCTGTTGCGGCCACAGCTCGTGGAAGCGGGGAGGCGGGCGATAGTCGGCGAGACGCGCGACAACGGCCGCGGCCTTCACGAGGGCGTTGTCCGCCCGGAAGGGCCGGGACCCGTGGCCCGGTGTCCCCTTCACCCGGAGACGGCGCCAGGCGACACCCTTCTCAGCGACGTTGATCCCGATCCGAGGGGCGTCGGCCGGGCCGGAGTGCAGGCCGCCGTTCTCGGTCAGCACGTAGTCGGCCCAGATGGCGTCGCGCTCGTTGTCCGCCATCCACCGCGCCCCGTGGGCGCTGCCCGACTCCTCGTCGGCGACGGCGAAGAAGATCAGGTCACCGCGGGGCCGGAAATCTCGGCGGGCGAGTTCGCGGAAGGCCACCGCCATCGACGCCGTGAGGTTGAGCATGTCGACCGCACCGCGCCCCCAGATCTCGTCGACTCCCTCCGGAGAGACGATCCGTTCGCCGCCGAACGGGTCACGGGTCCACCCGTCGCGGGTGACGGGCACGACATCGGTGTGGCCCATCAGACACAGGCTGGGGGCCGACGGGTCCGAGCCCTCGATCCGCGACACGAGTGAGACCCGACCGGGACTCGGCTCGTAGCGCTGGAAGTCGAGGCCGGACCCCTCCAGCCAATGCTGCAGCACGTCGGCGTTGCGCACCTCGTGGCCCGACTCGGCGGTGCCGTCGTTGACACACTCGTTGCGGATCAGCTGCTGGAGCAGATCGATGGTCTGGTTCATGCGCAGTTCCGACACGCAGCCAGTCTTCCCGAGATCGGGTGGTCGGGGTCAGACACCCGCGCACCGATCTCGGGAAGACTGGCCCCGTGATCGATCGCGACATGACTGAACTGCTCGAAGAACTGAAGTCCGCCATCGCCGAGGCCGACGGGCTCGCCGGCGACGACCGGACCCATCTCGACGACCTGGTCCGGCGGATCGAGGTCGAAGCCGACGAGGACGAGGACGACGATCCGAACATCATCGACCACATCGAGGACGCGATCGGTCGCTTCGAGACCGAACACGTCGGCTTGGTGCAGACGATCAATCGGATCGCCAACGCCCTCTCCGCCGGCGGTATCTGACCAGACGCTCGCTGCGACGAGTGTCTGACAACGATCAGGTGGGGGTGGCGACGAAGACCGGGATGACCCGATCGTGTTCGGCGGCCGACACCGCATAATCGGCGTAGTCCGGATAGACGGCGACGCCGCGGGCGTACCACTCGTCGCGCTCCTCGCCGGTGACTTCGCGCACGGTGTACTCGGCCGGCTCGGGGCCGTCCTGCACCGTCACGTGGGTGGCGTCGACGAGGTTGTAGTACCAACCCGGATGGTGGGGCATGCCTGCCTTCGAGGCGATCAGGGCGTATTCGCCCTCGTGCTCCACCCGCATCAGCGGCACCTTGCGGATCTTGCCGCTCTTGTGCCCGACCATCGTGGTCACGACGATCGGGATGCCGGTGTCCATCAGGGTGTTCGCCCGCTCGCCACCGGAGGCCTCGTACTCGGCGACCTGGTCGGCCACCCAACCCCATGTGCTCGGCTCGTATTCTGCGTCTGCGCTCATGGCCCGGAGCCTAGGCCGGTCCGATGCGACGCGTCAGACGGTCGGCACCGGGTTCGATGCCGGGGAGCTGCACTTCGACCGCTCCGGCCTTCGCCGCCGCCAACTCCACGACGATCGTCTCGACCTCTTCCCAGGTGCGGGCCCGCAGCCCGTCGAACGCCCGGTTGTAGGGCTGGTCGAACACGATGACGTCGTTGTCGGCCGAGCGCAGCTGTTCGATGTTGTGCGGCGCGTCGTCGATGTAGCAGTCGGCTTCGACCTCGGGCTTCGCGCCGAGAAAGCAGATGTCGCGATAGGGAATGCGGTTGGCGTCGAGCCAGGTGACCGTGTCGTTGATCGCGGCGGCGTGACCCCAGTTGACGTAGAGACGGTGGGTCACGATCCGAATCCACACCCCTGCATCGGAGAGACGCCACAGGGCATCGGCCGCGCCGGGGAACGCCGGCAGGGTCGCCAGCATCCGCCGTTCGTTGACGGCGTAGTTGTGGAGACGGTTGAAGTCGTCGACGTCGAGGCCCCACTCTGCGAAGTCCCACGACCGCTCGTCGGTGAGGCTCGACGGGTCGACGCCCCGTTCCTCGGCCACGATCTCGCGGAAACCGGCCGTGTAGTCGGCGACGACCCCGTCGAGATCGACGCCGAACACGAAGGGCCGATCGGGCGTGGAGGCCATACCCCGAGGGTGCCACACCCGGCCGGAGCTGCGAGAGTTGGTCTCGTGCACAAGCTCCGACTCGGTATCGACCTCGACGGCGTCGTCGCCGACTTCAACCACGGCTGGACCACCCGCTACAACCGCGACTTCCCCCACGAACTCCCGCGCCTCGGGGGCGAACTCACCGCCGCCGACGTCGTCGAGTGGAACGCCCCGACGGCCCTGAGCCACTTCCCCACCATGTCGGCGTTCTGGAAGTGGGCGGAGACGTGCGCCGACGGACGCAGCCTGTTCCACGGTCTCGACACCTACGACGGCGCACTCGACGCCCTCCACGACCTGCGGGGCGCAGGACATCATCTGGTGATCCTGACCACCAAACCCCACTTCTCGATCCACGACACCTACGACTGGCTGGCTCGCCATCGTGTGCCGTCGACCGAGATCCACATCCTCGACGACAAGACCCAGGTCGAATGTGACGTCTACCTCGACGACGCCGACCACAACCTCGAAGCACTCACCGCGGCCCATCCCGACGCCGCGGTCTGTCGCTACGTCCGCCCGTGGAACACGCCGGTGCCCGGCACGATCGACGTGTACGACTGGGCCGACTTCGAGGCCGTGGTGAGGGGCCGGTCCAGCTGACCGCGTCAGGGTTCACGGACCCGTAACACCCTCAGCAGCACGAGAGGGCACCGATGTGGCTACGGTCGCGGGCAACAGACATCCCTGGAGGGAAACAATGCACAAAACACTGACGCGCATTCTTGCGTTGGTGCTCGGGTTCGCGCTCTTCGCTGCGGCATGCGGCGATGACGACGACGACACCGCCGACACGACGACCACCGTGGCCGACGACGACGGCGACATGGACGACGACGGCGACATGGACGACGGCGAGCACAGCGACTGGCCCGAGTCCATCACGTTCGGCTTCGTTCCCAGCCAGGACCAGGCCACGCTGCAGGACAACATCGCGCCCTTCATCACCGTGCTCGAAGACGCACTCGGCATCGAGGTCAACGGCGTGGTCACCACCGACTACACCGGCCTCGTCACCTCGATGGGCACGGACCAGACCGACCTCGGTGCGTTCGGCCCGTTCGGCTACACGCTGGGCAAGGACGAGTTCGGCAACATCGAGCCGCTGATCCAGTCGGTGCGGTTCGGTTCGGCCACCTACCACGGCCAGTGGTTCACGAACGATCCTTCGGTCTGCCAGGAAGGCACCCTCGCCGAGGCAACCGCCCTCGAGAACCAGGACGGCGAGATCGTCCAGGTCTCGGCCATGGACGCGGTCGCCCTGCAGGTCGGCCACTTCTTCGGTGACGACGGCAAGTCCGACGGCAAGATCAACGACAACGACGACGTGATCAGCTCCGGCACGAGCTGCATCGGCGACCTGTCGTCGGTGGCCGGCGAGTCGGTGGCCTTCACCTCGGAGACCTCGACATCGGGTTACCTCTTCCCGGCCCTGGACCTCACCAACCTCGGCATCGATCCCACCAGCGACATCACCCCGATCTTCACCGGTGGCCACGATGCCGCCGTCACCGCCGTCTACAACGGCGATGCCAAGTTCGGCCTCTCGTTCGACGACGCTCGCAGCACCATCGACGACATCAACGCCGACGTCGGCGAGAAGGTCATCGTGTTCTCGATCACCGACGAGATCCCCAACGACGTGGTGGCAGTGCGCTCCGCCCTGCCGCAGTCGCTGAAGGACGCCATCTACTCGGCCATCGAGGCCTACCTCGACACCGAGGAAGGCGAAGCCGTCTTCGACGAGATCTACAGCTGGACCGACATCGCCCCTGCCAGCGACTCGGACTTCGACGTCGTTCGTGAGGCCGCCACGGCCCTCGGCATCACCGAGCCCCCCGGCTGATCATCCGGCGGATTCTTCCGTCATCTCGTGATCGTTGCCGGCTGCGGAACCCCTGAGAAGGGGCTCCGCAGCCGGTTGCGGTTCCGGCCCATTCTCCACAACGAGTCAGGCTCGACATGATCGAACTCAAAGACGTGTCCGTCACCTATCGAGGCGGTGTGAAGGCGTTGCGCAACGTCGACCTCACCATCGACGACGGCGAGTTCGTGGTGGTCGTCGGCCTGTCGGGCGCCGGCAAGTCGACCCTCCTGCGGGTCCTCAACGGCCTGGTGCCCGCCACGAGCGGATCGGCCAAGGTCGACGGCATCGAAGTCGTGGGCGCGTCCGGCGCGCGACTTCGGGAGGTCCGCTCCAAGATCGGCATGATCTTCCAGACGTTCAACCTGGCCGAACGCACCACCGTGCTCAACAACGTGCTCATGGGCCGCCTCAGCAACGTCCCGGCCTGGCGATCGACCCTCGGTCTCTGGCCGGCCGCTGATCGCGAGATCGCCCTCGAAGCACTCGAGCGGGTCGGCATCGTCGAGAAGGCCTACGTGCGGGCCTCGAACCTCTCCGGCGGCCAGCAGCAACGCGTCGGCATCGCTCGGGCGCTGGCCCAGAAACCCACGCTCATGCTGGCCGACGAACCGGTCGCGGCCCTCGATCCGGTGACGAGCCGCCAGGTGATGGGCGACCTCGCCCGCATCAACACCGAGCTCGGCATCACCACCCTCATCAACCTCCACTATCTCGACCTCGCCCAGGAATACGGGCAGCGCCTCATCGGCCTGAGGGCCGGCGAACTCGTCTTCGACGGCAACATCGCCGACGTCGACGACGACACCTTCCGCGAGATCTACGGGCGCTCGATCACCACCGGCGACATCCTCGCCGACAACGACACGTGACCGAGGCAGTCGCCCCCGGCACCGGCGAGCGGCCGGCGAAGCCTCGGCCGAAGCCCCTGACCTTCCTGGTCGCGATCGCGCTCGTCGTGTGGACCGTCTTCACCGCCCGCGAGGTCGGGTTCCGCTGGTCGACGTTCGTCGACGTGTGGACCAACCCGCTGTGGGAGAAGTTCTGGCCCATTCCCTGGGAGTGGGTGCTCGACCGCGGCAACGTCATCGATCCGCTGATCGAGACCTTCCAGATCGCGATCGTCGCGACCGTCATCGGCTGCGGCCTCGCCCTGCCGGCCGCGTTCGCCATGAGCAGGCTCACCGCACCGAACTCACCCACCTACTGGGTCAGCCGGATCGTCATGAGCATCGTGCGAGCCGTGCCCGACCTGTTCTGGGCGAAGCTTCTCGTGACCGCCATCGGTATCGGCGCCTTCGCCGGCGCCTGGGCATTGTCGATCTTCTCCTTCGCGGTGATGGTCAAACTCTTCTCGGAGACCATCGACGGCGCCGATCCCGGTCCCCTCGAAGCCGCCCGCGCCGCCGGGTCCCGTCACGTGCCCGCCGTTCGCACCGGCGTGTTGCCCACCGTGCTCCCGTCGTATGTCGCCTACGCCCTCTACGTATTCGAGCTCAACATCCGGGCGTCGATCGTCCTCGGCCTGGTCGGTGCCGGCGGCATCGGCCGCATCGTCGAGGCGCAGCGGACCTTCTTCAACTTCGACCGGATCCTGGGGATCCTCGTCATCGTCTTCGTGGTCGTCTTCGTGATCGAACAGATCAGCGTGGCGCTGCGTCGGAGGCTCGTCTGATGACGGCGACCCTCCCATCCGACCAGGCCGACGACGCCGCGTCGGAGACCGGGCGTATCCCCCGCCCCCTTCGTCCCCGCCTGGCGCGCCTTGCGGTGTTCCTCGTGATCGTGGTCGGCTTCATCTGGGGTGTCTCCGGGTTGGACGCGTCGTTCGAGCGGCTGCGGTCTGCTCCCGGCGACGCCTGGGCCATCCTCCGCCTGATGTGGCCGCCCGACTTCGCAACCGTGATCGAACGCGGCGCGATCGGCAAGGTGCTCGAGTCGGTCTACATCGCATGGATCGGAACGGTCATCGCCGCCACGCTGTCGCTTCCGTTGGCCTTCCTGGCGTCGAACAACATCTCGCCGGCCTTCATCCGGCTCCCGATCCGGCAGCTGTTCAACGTCATTCGCGCCGTGCCCGAACTGATCGTGGCCGTCGTGCTCCTCGGTGTCGTGCCCCTGGGGGCCTGGGCCGGCGCGCTGGCCATCGGGCTCCACTCGATCGGCACGCTGGGGAAGCTCTCGAGCGAAGAGATCGAGTCGGCTGCCCACGGCCCCGTCGAAGCCGTCGAGGCCTGCGGCGGAACCTTCATCTCACGCGTGCGCTGGGGTGTGCTCCCCCAGGTGTTGCCCCAGATCGCGAGCTACTGGCTCTTCCGGTTCGAGATCAACGTGCGGGCCTCCGCCGTGCTCGGCATGATCGGCGCCGGCGGGATCGGCTCGGAACTCATCGCCCAGCTGCGGTTCCGCAACTTCCCCGAGGTCGGCGCCGTGCTGATCATCACCGTGGCGGTGGTCGTCTTCATCGACACCGTTTCGTCGTCGGTCCGCAAGCGCATCATCGCCGGCGGCAGTGGCGACCCGTCGCGCATGATGGCGTTGATCCGCGACCTCGGCGGCAGCGGCTTGGCCCGCCAGCCCTAGGACAGACCCCACTCGGCCCCGGGACGCAGGCGATAGACCCGCGTCTCACCGATCCCCTTGAGCGGCTTGTCGCCGAGGCTGCGCAGGGCGAACCGGTCGTCGCCGGCGATCGCGTCGCGTAGCTCGTGGCTGACGTTGACCGCACCGGCCCGGCCGACTCCCACGAGGCGACTGGCGAGGTTGACGACCGGTCCGTAGAGGTCGCCGTCTCGCGAGACGATCGGCCCGTAGGCCAAGCCGATGCGGAGGTTGCCGAGCGTTTCCTCGGCCGCGACGACCTCGGCCATCTCCAGCGCGATCGTCGCGCCCAGGGCCGGGTCGACGACCGTGAACATGGCCGCGTCACCGATCATCTTCACGATCCGCCCGTCGTGCTCGACGACCACCTGATGGACGAGATCGTCGAACCGGCCGACGACCTCTGCGAGCTCACCGTCGTCGAGTTGTCGGCTGATCTCGGTGAAGCGGACCAGATCGGCGAAGCCGATCACCTGCTCGGCTCCCTCGACCGTGGTGGCGAGGTCGACTCGTCGGCGCGCCGCGGCCCGCAGGTGCCGGCGAAAGGTGTAGTCGACGGCATCGGAGAGGAACGGCAACACGTCGCCGGCGCTGGTCGCGAAGGCTGACCCGTGGTCGTCGTGTTCGCGCGCCTCGGCCGCCTGGGCTTCGGTCGCGTCGATCACGGCGGTCGCGATCTGCGACATCGTCTGACCCAGCACCCGACCGAGCTGGAGCGCCACCGCCGGTTGCACGATGCCCGCCTGGGTGAGCCCGATCAGGTTCCGCAGGATACGCACGTCGGTCTTGGTGAAGATCCGATCGTCCTCCACCGGCTCGACGAATCCGAGGCTCCGCCACAGGACCCGCACCGCGTCGGGTTCGGCGCCGACCTTCTCGGCGAGTTCGGCGAGGGTCAGCTTGCCGCGCTCGGGCAACACGAGCCCGTCGATCGCGAGCAACTCCGCCGTGCCCGTCTCCTCGGCCTCTTCGATCGCGTCGGGTTCGAACCCGAGGCTGTCGAGCACTTCTCGGACCGACTTCTGTCGGCGACGTCGATACCGGGCCACCGCAGCAGCGTACGCGCTGGTCTCCGCGACCAACCGCCCATATCCTCCCGCCATGGCGGACGAGCCCTCCCAGCTGCTTCACCTGCTCAAGGCGGGTCGCATCCTCCAGTACCGCCAGCAGAACGTTGCCCTCGTGTCTGCCCCGGAGGGCACCGAGTTCGACATCACCTACGCGGAACGATGGTTGGCCCCCGGCCTCGAGGTCGTGGTCGGCGAGGGCGCCATCGTGATCCTGTCCGACTCCCCCTATGCCCAGGTCGACCCGGCCCGCTACGCGACGGTCACCGCCGCCGAGCAGGGGCGCAACGGGCTGAAGGTGACGATCAAGGTCGGTCCCTGGCCCGTGGTCGAGGACGAGGACGCGTTGATCGCGCCGCTCCGTTCCCACCCCACACAACCGCCGTACTTCGCCTGGCGGGCCTCCGGCGAGGGGCTGCGTCCGCCCCGATCCGACCACGAGGCACGCGTGGCGTGGCGCCGAGTCGTCCACCGGCTGCGCGGCAACAAGTTCTACGCCGAATCGAACTTCGCTCGGCTGGTTCGCGTGCTCGACCCCCACGGGCACGAAGTGCGCGAACGGAGTCTCGAGCTCGGCGAGGTCGCCAACGCCGTGCTCGAGGTCCACTCGCCCGGGGGCGAGGACCATGTCCACTCGGTCCTCGTCGACTCCGACCCGCCGGGTGCGGTCGTCGGCGGGATCGAGAAGGAGCGGGCCGACCACGACGATTACCTCCACGTCCCGATCCGTCCGCTCACCGCCGGGAACCATCACGTCGACCTCGCCTTCGTGCCCGAACCGCTGCTGTCGTCGCGGCTGTCCTTCACGCTCGACTCGCACAAGACCGCCGCCCCGCCATCGCTGCCACCGACCCTTCCTGCCCCCTCGGCCGAACCGGCCACCGGCCCCGACGCCGACCCGGTGCTCGTCCAGGCCCTGGCCGAGCGGCTGCGGCGGCTCGACACCATCGAGTCGACGCAGTGGCTCAATCTCCTGCAGGACCACATCCTGCCGCTGGCCCCGGACGACGCCGTGGTGCGGTCGATGACAGCCGAGGCGGCCTACGACATCGGCGACCATCAGACCGTGATCGACCTGCTCGACGATCCCACGAAGTTCCGGGCCGGCGACGCGTTCCGACGCCTGAGCTCGGGCTTGCACTTCAGCATCCCGACCGAGGTCGCCTCGCTGTTGCGCGAGATCGACCTCGGCGTGGAATCCAACGTCGCCCGGTTGGCGGCGGAGCTCCCCCGCCTGCCCGACGGTGCCGTGCGCGAGGTCGCCGAGGTGATCCTCGACGAGCTGGCCGGCAAGGAGGTCCTCGACCGTCTCCTCCCCGCGGTGTTCCTTCGCCTCCGCGACGACCTCGCCTTGCGGGTCGCCCGCGAGTGTGCGCCCGCCGACCCCGATGCCTGGCTGCACCGAGCGCTCACCCGCTGGCCCGATCCGCACCGCATGCCCGAGGGTGCGCTGCGGGAGATCCTCACCTGGGACATCAACGACGCGGCCCTCGCCCCCTACGTGCGTGAAGCGATCGAGGATCACATCGACGCCGGGGAGATCGACGAGGTCCTCGAGCTCGGCGAGCGGGCCCGGACCCTGCTCCCCCGCATCGAACAGGTCCGACTACGAGTCGCGACCGCACGCCTCTTCTTCGAGCACGAGGAGACCGTCCCGACGGCGCGAGCCCTCCTGCTCGAAGCCGCGGCCGAGGGCGCCGGGATCGGCGATCCCGACTTCGCCACCGAGCTGGCGTTCACCTTCCGTGAGCGCTGGCCGGCCGGTGAGGACGACGAGGTCGATGCCGCCGTCGAGCGGCTTCGCACCGTGCTCGACGATCTCGTCGACTTCCAGGAGTGGCGCGAGAAGCGGGACAGCGACACCGCCTCCCGGCTTCGCCCCCGGACCCAGGGAAAGGTGCTCCACATCGTGGGCGGTCGGCGCCAGCCCTGGGCCGACACCCTTCAGACCCAGCTGGGCCTGAAGGACCTCCGGTGGCACGAAAGCGAGAAACGGAAGCCGCCGACGCTCGATTGGGCCGGCGCCGCCGATCACGACCGCGATCTCGTGGTGCTGATCTGGACCCATTGCGGCCACCAGACCAGCCAGGGCCTTGACGTGGCAGGCTTGCAATACCAACATGCAACCTGGAGTCGCGCCAGTGTGCTGGAGGCGCTCTCCACCGTCTGACCCCGCCCAGCCCCACCACGAGGAGGCCGAGATGCGCCGATTCGCCGCTGTCGCCGGCCTGCTCGCCATCGCCCTCGTCGTCAGCATGCTCCGCCCCGGTTCCGTGCTCGCCCAAGACGATCCACCGACGTCGATCGAGTGGGAGGGCAATGCGCTGGTCGTGACCGCGTCGGCGCCGGGCACGCTCCGGTTGACCGACGAGCCGGGCGCACCGTTCGCCGGACCGGTGATCCGCTGCGCCTGGTTCGAGGTGGTGGTCGGCGGCGCCACCCTCGACATCGTGCATCTCGCCGACCCGGTCGCCGGCGAGACCTACGTCTACCACTGCTGGCACACGCATCCCTGGGTCGATCCGTACCCCGGCTACCCGATCGTCGCCGTCCACGACCCCACCGCCGGACCTCCCGGCGCGCTGATCACGACCGAGACCGCCGCCCGATTCGCCCTCGACAGCATCGAGTTCGAGACGCCCGAACCGGTCACGTCACCACCCGGCGCCTCGGTCGTCGGCATCCCCACCTGGTTCGCGGTCGCCACCCCACTCGACTACGAGCCGGCCTCCGCCCAGGCCGGACCGGTCTGGGCCACGGTGCGTCCGATCTTCCGCGACACCACGTGGAACCTCGGCGAGGGCACCCGCGTCGTCTGCACCGCCGACAGCACGACCCGCTGGCGCCCATCCGGTCCCGACGACCAGCACTCCGCCTGCGTCCACACCTTCTCGGCGACCCCCACCGATCCCGCAGCGAGCGTCACCGTGCACTGGACCGTCCTGCAACGGACCGATCGCACCGCCGGTGCCTGGATCCCGTGGGGCACCGTGAGCCTCACCACGCCACTCGACCTGGAGGTGATCGACCTTCAGGCGGTGATCAACTGATCGACGCGGCGGCGATCTCCGCCGCACCCCGAAGGGTCGCCTCGGGATCGGCCGCCCGCCGCACATCGAGCCCACGGGCCTCGATCGCGGCGACCATCGCATCGGAGCGGCTCAGACCCCCGTCGACGGCGAGCGCCGAGACACCCATGTGCGCGGCGAGCTCACCGACGCGGTCGGCGATCCCCTCGACCACCGCCCGCACCATGTCGGGACGGGTCGTGTCGAGCGCCAGGCCCGTCCACTCCCCCCTGGCCTCGGATCGGTGATGGGGCGAGCCGATCCCGGCGAGGGCCGGCACGAAGCGCACGTCACCAGGCTGCGACTCGGCGACGACGCGGTCGAGTGCATCGACCCGATCCAGCATCCCGATCCGGACCAGCCACTCGACCACACTGCCGGCCGTGTTGACCGACCCCTCGAACATGAAGTCCGTTCGCTCGACGCCGTCGAAGGAACGCCGCCACAGCGGCAACGTGTAGCACCCGGCCGGGGCCGCCGGCGGATCGTCGCCGGCGTGCACGTCGAGCATCGCGGAGGTGCCGAGCGTGACCTTCGCCTCGCCGGGAACGAGGCGATGGGCCGCGCACGCAGCCATCTGGTCACCCAGTCGCCCGGCGAGCGCGATCCCGCCGTCGGGATCGAGCAGTCGGGCGTCGCCGGCCACGGCGTCCGAGGCGACGACCGCGGCCAGCGGATCACGCAAGACGCCGAACAACCCCAGCGCTCCGTCCGACCAGTCGCCGGCGCGGGCGTCGTACAGACCGGTCGCCGCCGCGTTGCCGGGATCGGTGACGAATGCCTCTCGACCCGACAGCACCCAGGTCATCCAGGAGTCGACGGTACCCATGCGCAGCGATCCGTCGGCTGCGGCCGCGACGACGGCGGGGTCGTGCTCGAGCAACCACGCCATCTTCGTGCAGGACGCCGACGTGTTGACGGGAATCCCCTGCGCCACCAGGTCGGCGACCACCTCGGCGGTGCGTGCGTCCTGCCAGCCGACGGCGGGCCGCAACGGCTCGCCCGTGGCCGCCGACCAACACACGATCGTGGCGCGCTGGTTGGCGACACCCAGTGCCCCGACGTCCCGGGCCGACACCCCACCCTCGTTCTGCACCGCGCTCCAGAGCCGGACGGTCGCCGCCACGAACTCGGAGGGGTCCTGCTCCACCGCGCCCGGGAACGGCACCGACAGGCCGAGCGTCTCACTCGCGAGCGCGATCCGTCGGCCTGAGACCGGGTCGAACACACCCAGGCGGATGGTCGTCGTCCCCACATCGAGGCCGGCGACGAGGGATCGACGCGTGTTCACGGGATCAGCACGCCCGGGTTCAGGAGTCCATCGGGGTCGAGGGCGGACTTGACGGCCCGCAGCATCGCAACCCCACCGGCGCACACCTCGGCGGCCATCCAGTCGCGACGCACGCGCCCGATCCCGTGATGGTGGGCGAGTCCGGCGCCCAAACCGTCGGCGGCAGTCATCGCCGCGTCCCAGCAGGCGTCGTAGGTCGCCGCGTACTGGCCGGGGTCGCTCGGCGTCGCGGCCAGCGTGAAGTAGAGGTTGGCGCCAGACCGGTAGGCGTGAGAGGTGTGGGCGGACGCGGCGACGACGCCGGGCACACGGTTGAGCGCCTCGACCACGGCGGTGTAGAGCCCGGGGAGGCGGCTCCAGTCGGTGGCGATCTCGATCGTGTCGGCCACCACGCCCGACTGGAGGAGTTCATCCCAACTGGGAACCGTGTTGCGATGCGCGAACCAGGCGTCGACCGCCTCGGCCGGCGCCGCCGAGCCTCCACCCGCCGCGCAGAGGTCGGCCACCGCTGCCGCCTCGAGCGGCGCCAGCCCTGGCGGTCCCTCGTGCAGGAAGATCAGCATCGAGTCGCCCTTGGGCATCTGCTCGCGGAAGTGCCGCCACGACTCGCGGCCGTCGTAGAGACGCACCACCGGCGGCCGCCAACCGGCCCGCATGACGCGACGGATGACCTCGAGACCGTCGGCGAACTCGCCGAAGTGGAACGCCTGACGCACGCCGGGCTCGGGCTGCTCGCGCAGGCTGAACGTCACGTCGGTCACGATCCCGAGCGTGCCCTCGGAGCCGAGCAACAGCTGACGCAGATCGGGCCCCGCGGCGGCTCGCGGAGTGTCGCGACCCCGATAGACGGTGCCGTCGGCCAGCACCGCTTCGAGCGAGAGCACGACGTCCTCGATGTTGCCGTAGGCGGTCGAGTACTGGCCCGACGCGCGGGTGGCGACCCAACCGCCGACGGTCGAGAGCTCGATCGACTGGGGCCAGTGACCGATGGTGAGGCCGTCGGCCTGCACCCGTTCTTCCGCCACCAGACCGTTGGTGCCGGCACCGAACGAGGCGGTGAGGTCGACCGAGGAGAGCGCCCGGAGACCGTCCATGCGTTCGGTCGAGAGCACGACGGAGTCGGGCGACGCGAGCACCCCTCCGACCACACCAGAACCGCCCCCGCGGGGAATCATCGGCGCGCCGTGGGCGCGGCAGACCTTCACGGCCTCGGACAGCTCGGCCGCGCTCGCGGGTGCGACCACGGCGACAGGCGCCACGATCGCCTCACCAGCGGAGAGCGGGATCTGCGACCGCATCCACGTGTCGCGGGCCCGCGCCGACCGCTGGTCGTCGGACAGCAGCAGTGAGGCGTCGTCGACCGCATGGCGAAGGGCGTCGATCAGGGTCATGGGTGGGCTCCGGTGTCTCCGTGGGGATCAGTGGTCTCGGCGGCGCGGAAGGCGAGTTCATCGGCGAATCGCTCCCGCACTCCCGCCTCCTGGGCGGCACGCTCGTCGGGGGTCCAGTCCAGCTGAGCCGCCATGCGTTCCGCCACGGCCGCACACAGTTCGTCACGACGCGCGGGGACGTACCAGGCCAGGCGGGTCCGTCGGTAGACGACGTCCTCGAGCGTCGTCGCCGCCTCGACGTCGACCGCCCAGTCGACCTCGCCGGCCAGCACCGGCTCGCCCTCGACCAACGGCTCCGCGCCGAGGGCCGTCACCGCCCCGGCCTCGGACCCGTAGAGCCGTCGCATTCGGGTGGCCAGCCGGTCGGCCTCGTCGGGTCTCGGCGTGGGCTCGCCGCCGGGAAGCACCGCGGTACCGGGCCCCTTGCCCAGTCGTCGGTCCAGCTGCTTGGCCACCACGTCCATGACGTCTTCGGCCAGCCGGCGGTAGCCGGTCAACTTGCCGCCCGCGATCGAGACCATGCCGCCCGGCCCGACCGTCACCTCGTCCTTGCGCGACATCTCCTTCGCCTCCTTGCCCTCCTGGGCGATGAGGGGCCGGACACCGGCCCACGTGGCGATGACGTCGTCAGGAGTAAGGGGCTCGATGTCGAAGTAGCGGGTCATCGGCGCGAGCAGGTACTCGACATCGGCCCGGTCGACCTCGGGCCACAGGGGCCGTTCGCCGAAGTAGCTGGTGTCGGTGGTCCCGATGTAGACGGTGTCGCCTCGCGGGATCACGAAGATCGAACGCTTGTCCTGCGTGTTGCAGATGACGAGATGGTTGACCGGGAAACGCGACCGGGGCACGACGATGTGGACGCCCTTCGAGAGATGGAGCCGGGTCGCCGGCGGGTTCTCCTCCATCCGGGCGATGTGTTCGACCCAGGGCCCGGCGGCGTTCACCACCACCTCGGCCTGCACCCGGACGTCGCGCCCCGACGTCGCGCAGCGGGCGACCACCCCGTCGACCCGCTCGCCGTCGCGGATCATCTCGACCACGGGAAGCCGGTTCGCCACAATGGCGTCCGACGCCACTGCCGCCCGAAGCGTGGCGAGGACCAGGCGGGCGTCGTCGGTCAGGTACTCGCGATAGGCGACCGCGTAGTCGTAGGGGTCGGTGCGCAGGTGGGGTTCGTGCGCCGTGATCTCGCCGCCCTTCCACACTTCGTGGCGATCGGCACCGTCGATACCACCCAACTTCTCGTAGGTGCCGATACCCGCCCGGAACTTCGTGACGGCGGCCCAGTTGCGGGCGGGCACCACCATCCAGCACGGCTCGGCGAGATGCGGGGCCATGGCATGCACCGCGGTGCGCTCACGAGCGGTCTTGCGGACGAGGTCGACCTCCCCGCTCGCCAGATACCGGAGCCCACCATGGATGAGCTTCGACGAACGCGACGACGTGCCCGACGCGAAGTCGTCACCCTCCAGCAGGGCAACGCGCAGGCCCCGGGCCGCCGCGTCGCGGGCGACGCCGGCCCCGGTGATGCCGCCGCCCACCACGACGAGATCGAAACGGGCGGCTTCGAGCTCGTCGAGTTGCGCGGCCCGCGTCGACGGCGTGAGCGAGGGGGCCCCGAGGGAAGTCATCACCCCGTTCTAGCGGGTTCACGCAGGACAGGGCGGGGTCGGCGAGGACCGCCACGGGCGATGCCCGCTACTCTCGCCGAGGTGTGGATCGTGTTGTTCGTCGTCCTCATGCTGTTCCTGGCGGCCGCCGGCACCGTCCTGGGCACCCGTCATGCGCTCCGCCGCCGCAACCGCGTCATCGCCGGCGTCAACTCTCCGGTGCCGCTGACCTGGCTGAACTCCGGCCGCCGTGAGGCGAGAATCCATCGGCGACTCCAGATGAGCGGCCGCCGCCTCGAGCTCGTGCCGCCCACCGAGGACGTCGCGCCGATCATCGCCCGCCTCAGGGTGGAGCTCGTGGAGCTCGACGCCTACCTGCTCACCGTCGCCCGTCGACCGAGCAAGGTTCGTCGGGCCGACCGCCCCGAGATCTACGAACGGGTCGAACAGATCGAAGGACTCGTCCGCCGCGTCGAGGAGCGGGTCCGCACCGAACTCGTGTCGCTCGACGAGCTCAGCGAACGGCTCGACCTGCTCGAGGCCGCGGATCGCGAGCTCGACGAGCTCGGCCCCGCCGGTCAGGACTGATCGGTCGGGTCTCGCAACGGCGTGACCTGGATGGCCCGCCGCGCCAGCGGAAGACGGGTCCGCACCCATTCGACGAGATCCCCCTGACGAGCCGCCAGCACCAGCAGCAGGCCGGCGAGCACCATCAGCACGACCGGCACCAACACCAGCCGCAGGCTCTGGATGAGGGTGCACTGGTTGAAGGAGTCGAGGTCGTTGCACCCGCCGACCGGCGCATCGTCGACGACATCGTCGCTCTCGAGGGTCACCGGGCCGGCGATCCCGCTCGGCTCGGCGGTGTCGGCGGCCGGTGCGGCCACGGGCGCGCTGGCGGCTTCACATCGGGCCGGGTCGGACCAGGCGTCGGCGCCGAGATGGCAGTCGGCCTCGAGGAACTCGATCACGGCCGCCGAGACGAGTTCGTGGCCGCGGCGGGTCGGGTGGAAGGTGTTGTGGATGATCTTCGCCGGCCCCAGACGATCGAGCAGGTCGTCGCCCTCGGTCGGCTGGAAGGCGAGCGCCCGGATCGCGGTCGGTTCGACGAGCTCCCCGGAGGAGTCGCGTTCACAGAACCGTTCGCCGTCGTAGGCCGCGGCGGCGCCGGTGAAGTGCACGACCTGCCCACTGCCGGCGTTCTCGATCCCCGCCCCGATGGCGCCGTTGAGCGCGTCGACGAAGCCCTGGAGCGCGACGGTCTCCGACGCGTTGAATGGCACCTGGCCCGCGCAGTCGTCGACCGCGGGGCCGAACATCTGCGGGTAGGCCACGACGACCATGGGTGAGGTCGGGAACATCTCACGAGCCTTGGCGAGGGCGATTTCGACCCGTGTCGTGACCCCGGTGAGGGCGGGTGTGGCGCTCGCATCCAGGGCGTTGTCGCACGACCCGGGGAGGAAGCACGCCGCGCCGATCTTCGCGAACAGCGCATCGTTGCCACCCATCGACAGCAGCACCAGTTCGGGATCGTTGTCGGTCCCGCGCTCTGCCTCCCACCGCAGCAATTGGCCGTAGACCGAGTTCGCGACGAACTCCTCCGCCACCGATTCGGGGTCGGTCTCGTCGAACCGACCGGTGACCGCCAACGCCCCGGAACACCCGTAGAACGCGAGATCGAGCCCCTGGTCGGCCGCGACCATCGGACTGTACGCGTGCTCACTGCGGCGGCACTCGTTGATCCCGTCGATCGCGAGATCGTCGGCTCCTGCCGTGTTGGTACCGGCATAGAACGAACCGATGCCTTCGCCGGACAGATAGGAATCGCCGAAGGCGGCGAGCACCGCGTCGGAGGTGATCGCCGCGACGGGCGCGGGGTCGCCGGTGTGGTCCTGGACCACCCACACCATCAGCAGACCGACGAGCACGACGACGACGAGACCCTCTCCCCTCGTCACGAGCGATGCCCCGAACAACACGGCACCGAACACCCCGGCGAACACGATCGTGCGGGACACGTCGTCGCCGATGACGATCACCCACCAGGCGAAGCCCACGAGGAGCAGGAGCAACCCGGCGAGCGCCGTGACCTTCCACGGGTCGGTCGCCCTCTGAGGCGCGGCCATCAGCACGGGACGGTCGCTGCGCTGGCGGGCCGAGACCAGGGCCAGGCCGACCGGGAACAGCAACAGGATCGGCCATCGGACCCGGTCGGCGTCGGCGAACAACACGAAGCCGACGGGCAGGAGCAGGCAGAACGCACCGACGCCCACGAGCCACGGCCAGACACCGATGAGCCGACGCGCGACCTCGAAGAAGAGCCACACCCCACCGGCCACCGCACCGAGGACCACGCCCGAGCGCTCCCACCCGGTCAGCAGGCCGGCCGGCAGCACGGTCGCCCCTGCGATCAACAACGCATTCAGGCCCCAGGCGACCACGAACGGCACCGCATCGGCGATGTCGGCCAGCTTGGCTCGCACGACCTGCACCACCGGCACGGTGCCTGCGAGCCACAGCCCCAGCGCATAGGCGATGCCGGCCTGGATGTTCTCGGTGGACGACCAGGCCATCAACAGCGCAGCCACCCCCACGACGGCGATGCCGAGGCCGGCCAACGTGAGGTGACTGGACAGCCAGCTCGTGACCTCCCACCGGTCGCGTTCGTTGACCCAGCGGCCGTAGGCGGCGTTGATGTTCCAGAGGCACAGGGCCCCGATCAGGGCCGACGGCACGATGACGAGCCAGGGCTCGTTCCAGCCCAGCAGCTCCACCACCACGGGCGCGAGGAGGGTGAGCATCAGCCCGAGAAGCCACCGGAACCCGCCGCTGAGCCTGTCCGCCATGGCCGAAGACTAGATCGTCGACCGGATCGCACGGTCCGGACCGTGGGGCAAATACCGGCGATCACCACCCGGTGTCCGTAGCCTCTCCGGATGCCAGATCGACCAGCCCTGCGAGCCCGGATCTCGCCGGGGTGGGTGTTCTCGGCCCTGTCGGCCGCCCTGGCCTCCGGCTACGGCGTGCTCTTCACGGTGGTCGGCGACTATCGCGACGAGTACGGGATCAGCGAGACGTGGCTCGGCGTCCTGATCGGGGCCGGCTTCCTCTCGGCGTTCGTCGCCCAGATCGTCATCGCCCCGCTGGCCGATCGTGGCCACGCCCGCACGCTCATCATCATCGGTGTGCTGGGCAACGTCGTGGGCTTGCTGATGATGGCCTTCGGTACCTCGCTCGTCCCTCTCCTCGCCGGACGCCTGGTCTCCGGCATCGGCATCGGCGCGTCCCTTCCCGCCATCCGCCGCATCGTGATCCTCGCCGACCCCGAGAACCTCGGACAGAACCTCGGACGGCTGCTCAGCGCCGACGTCTTCGGCTTCGCCAGCGGGCCCGCCATCAGCGCGGCCCTGGTCGGCACCTTCGGACTGGCGTCGCCGTTCCTCGTGGTCAGCGGACTGACGCTCGCCATCATCCCGTTCGCCCTCGCCGTCGCGGTGGTCGAGACGCCCGAGGAGACGGGCCAGCGCCTCGCTCTCGACCTGCTCCGCAATCGGGTGGTCAGCGGCGCCGTGGTGCTCGGCAGCGCCGTGTTCCTGATGATCGGCGCCTTCGATGCCCTGTGGGACGTCGTCCACGAGGACCTCGAAACCACCGACTGGTTGGCAAATCTGGGCATCACGCTCTTCGCCGTGCCGCTGGTGATCCTCGGCCCGACGAGCGGCCGACTCGCCCAGCGCATCGGACCCTTTCGGATCGCCGCCGCCGGTCTGGTCGCCGGCGCCTTCTTCATCTTCATGTACGGCCAGCTCCCGACGGGCGGCTGGATCTTCGCGTTCGCCATGATGCACGCCGTCAGCGACGGGATCACGGTCGCGGCCTCCGGCGTCGCCATCTCCCTGGCCGTCGCCGAGGACCGCCAAGCGGGAGCGCAAGGGCTGATGGGCGCGGCCCAGTCGCTGATGGCCGGCATCGCCGCTCCGGTGGTGGCGGGCCTCTACGAGGGTCCGGGCCGGGCGGTGGCCTACGGGGCCGCCGCAGTGGGCATGCTCGTTCTGGTGGTGATCGGCATGGCCCTCGCCTGGCCGTTCATCCGCGACCGTCGACGGAGCCTCGTCCCGCTCGTCGAGTGAACAGCGGGGTCAGGCCGGATCGAGGAAGACGAGCGGGATCTCGCGATCGGTCTTCTTCTGGTAGCCGCCGTAGTTGGTGTAGGCGGCGGTGACCGTCTCCCACAGCTCGGCTCGTTCGTCGCCCGTGACGATCCGGGCGGTGTAGGCGGACGGTGCGCCGCCGCCCATGGCCACGTCGACCGACGGGTCGTCGCGCAGGTTGAGGAACCACGCGGGGTGCACGTCGTCGCCCCCTCGCGAGGCGACGATCAGGATCGAGTCGCCGTCCTGGTGGGGCGAGGTCAACATCACCGACCGCTTCTTGCCCGACTTCCGGCCGGTCGTGGTCAGTTCGAGCACGGGCATCTTGCCGGCCGTCCACCCGATCCGGCCGCCGCTGATCTTGAGCAGACCTCGGTGGATGGTGTTCATTCCCTTGAGCATCACGTCGCTGGGCATGCGATGAACCTACCCCGACGCACCGCCGTGCCGCGGGCCCGCCCTACGGTGACGGAATGGCTGATCGGAGACCGCAGTTCGTGGGCGTCGATCTCGCGTCACAACCCGAGAAGTCGAGCCTGTGTGTGATCGAGTGGGACGGGAAGCCCCGGGTGACCGACCTCGTGCGACCGGCCACCGACGACGCGATCGTCGAACGAGCCCTCATCGCCGATGCCACCGGCATCGACTGCCCACTGGGCTGGCCCACCCCGTTCGTGGAGACGATCCGCCGCCACCACGACGGGCAAACGACCCGCGACGTCGACGCCGAACCGCGAGACCTGCGACTGCGCACCACCGACCAGTGGCTCCGCCACCATCACACACCGCGTGATCCCCTCAGCGTGTCGACCGACCGCCTCGGCATCGTGGCGCTCAGGGGCATCGGCATCCTCGAGCGCCTCGTCGGACCGGGCGCCGATCGCAGCGGGGCGGCCGGGGTCTACGAGGCCTACCCCGGAGGAACCCTCGCCGTCTGGGGCCTGCGGTCGACCGGCTACAAGTCGAGTGGGCGAACGGACGCCGCCGCTGCCGCTGCCCGTCGCGAAATCGTCGACGCACTCGCGTCCCACATCGACCTCGGCCCGTGGCCCGACCGACTCGTGGACAACGCCGACGACCTCGACGCGGTCGTCACTGCTGTGGTCGCCGGGCTCGGCCACGCCGGACTCACCACCGTCGCACCGGCCGAGCACCGTGCCGTGGCCCGGGTCGAGGGCTGGATCCACGTGCCCACCGTGCCCCTCGACCAGCTCCCGGCCCACACCACGCCGTGAGCCGCGTCGCTACAGTGCGCCCGTGGCCGAGCCGCTGAAGAACCAGTTCGACCGGGCGCTGCTCGAGCGGCTCGCCCGGCGACTCCACGACGTCCACCCCGAGTTCGACGAGTCGCGCTTCGTCGACACGCTCGCGGAGGCGCTCCCGCCACTCGAGCTCAAGGACCGCATCAACCGGGTGGCCGACGAACTCCGAGCGGCGCTTCCGGACGACTATCCGACCGCTCTCGCGATCGTCGTCGACGCGGCCGTCGACCCCGACATCGAAGGGTTCCCGGCCTGGCCGCTCTGCTCGTTCGTCGAACGACACGGACTCGACCACCCCGCCGCGTCGTTGGCGGCGATGGAATCGCTCACCCGCAGCTTCTCGTGCGAGTTCGCGATTCGTCCCTATCTCGAGCACCATCTCGAAGCGGCGCGGGCATCGATGCGACGGTGGACCGCCTCACCCGACGAGGCGGTGCGCCGGCTCCCCTCCGAGGGCACGCGCCCCCACCTGCCCTGGGGTCCGAAGGTCGACGCACTGCTCGCCGACCCCGGGATCGGCATCGAGCTCCTGGAGCTGCTCCGCCACGACCCGAGCGAAACCGTCCGTCGTTCCGTGGCGAACCACCTCAACGACATCGCCCGCAACCACCCCGACCTCGTGGTGGAGATCTGCACCCGCTGGCGATCCGACCCGGCCATCGAACCGTCGATGATCCGCCACGCCCTGCGCAGCCTGGTGAAGAAGGGCCATCCCGGCGCCCTCGCGGTGCTCGGGTTCACGACCTCGCCGGAGGTCGACGTGTCGTCCTTCTCGATCGACCCGTCGGCTCTGTGGCTCGGCGACTCCATCACGCTCACGACGACCCTCGTCTCCACGGCGTCGACCTCCCAGCGTCTGGTGGTCGACTTCGTCGTCCACCATGTCGGCGCTTCGGGCACGACGACACCGAAGGTCTTCAAGTGGACCACGCTCGACCTCGGGCCCGGCGAGTCGGTCACGCTGCGAAAGCGGCGGAAGATCGCGACCGCATCGACCCGGCGATACCACGCAGGGGCGCATCGCGTGGAGTTGCAGGTTGCGGGCGAGGCGCGGGCCGAGGGCGCCTTCGAATTACTCGACAGCTCGCCCCGATAGCCGCCCGCTACGGTCGTCGGCTGTGGGATCCATCCAGGCCAGCCATCTCGGGTGGTCACTGCCCGGCGGGCAGACGCTGCTCGACGACGTGTCGTTCCGGGTCGGCGAGGGTGAACACGTCGCGCTCGTGGGGGCCAACGGCGCGGGCAAGAGCACCGTGATGCGCCTGATCGCCGGCACCGAGGTCCCCACGACCGGCACCATCTCCGTCCAGGGTTCGCTGGGCGTCATGACGCAGCTCGTGGGAGCACTCGACGACTCGACCACCGTCCGGGATCTCTTCGTCTCCCTGTCCACCCCCGACCTACAGGACGCGGCGGCCCGCCTCGACCGGGCCGAGCGGCAGATGGCGACCGGTGACGACGACGGCATGAAGTACGCCAAGGCCCTCGATCTCTGGGGCGGCGTGGGCGGCTACGAGGCCGAGGTGCTCTGGGAGGAATGTGCCCACCGGGTGATCGGCCTGCCCTGGTCGGAGATCCACGATCGGTCCATGGCCACGTTCTCCGGTGGCGAGCAGAAGCGCATGGCCCTCGAACTGCTGCTGCGGTCCGAACACGAGGTGCTGCTCCTCGACGAGCCCGACAACTTCCTCGACGTGCCCGGCAAGGAATGGCTCGCCGAGCGGATCCGCGCCACCCCCAAATCGATCCTCTACGTCAGCCACGACCGGAAGGTGCTGGCCGACTCCTCGCAGAAGGTCGTCACGATCGAGGCCAACGGGGCGTGGACCCACGGTGAGTCGTTCGGCACCTGGCGCGAGGCACGCGAGCACCGCCTCTCGCTCATCAGCGACGAACAACGCCGCTGGGCGGAGGAGCGCAAGCGGCTCGTCAACCACATGAGGGAGCAGAAGCGACGGGCCGCGATGAGCGACGCCAATGCCAGCCGAGCCCGGGCTGCGGAGACGCGCCTGCGTCACTTCGACGAGAAGGGCGCCCCTCGCGAACTCGCCCGCGAGCAGAAGATCGACATGCGCCTCTCGGGTGGACGCACGGGCAAGCAGGTCGTCGTGTGTGACCAGCTCGAACTGACCGACCTCACCTTCCCCTTCGACCTCGAGATCTGGTTCGGGGAGCGGGTCGCCGTGGTGGGACGCAACGGCACGGGCAAGTCGCACTTCCTGCGGCTGCTGGGCGGCGGCGCCGTCGAACACAGCGGGGCCTGGAAGCTCGGCGCCCGGGTGGTCCCCGGCTTGTTCAACCAGACCCACGACCATCCCGAGCTGCAGGGCCGGCCTCTGATCGACATCCTGGCGAGCCGCGACCTGAACCGGGGGCCCGCCATGGCCCGGCTTCGGCGCTACGAGCTGAACCACTCGGCCGAGCAGCCCTGGGAGACGCTGTCGGGTGGCCAGCAGGCCCGCTTCCAGATCCTGCTGTTGGAGATCGACGGCGCCAACCTGCTGCTGCTCGACGAGCCGACCGACAATCTCGACGTCGCGTCGGCCGAAGCCCTCGAAGCCGGACTCGACGTCTTCGAGGGAACCGTGGTGTGTGTCACCCACGACCGCTGGTTCCTCCAGTCGTTCGACCGGTTCGTCGCCTTCACCGACGATGCCGACGTGGTCGAGGTCGACGATCCCGCGATCGCATGGACATCCGACTCCGCATCGGGTCAGTAGTCGAGTTCGTCGAAGCCCACGTCGTCGGGTAGGACGGCGTCGGCCCGGCGCCGCCGATAGCACCACCGCATCTCCCCGAACCGGAGCCGGTACCGGTCGCGGTCCATGGTCGTGCGATGGGTCTCGAGGGCGATGCCGCCGCCGGTCGCCGCGAAGAAGCTGAAGCGGAACTCCGAGATCTCGTAGCGGTCGAGCTCATCGGGTTCCTCGTCGAAGAAGAGGTAGGCATGGACGGTCTCGGTCTCGACGTCGCTCGTCATCGCCAACCCCCACAGGTTGGGGCCGAACCCGTCGAGGGCGGCATCGGCGACGGCATCGCACATCTCGGCGGCGAACGCCTGGGCCCTCGTCAACGGCTGCGGCTCGAAGGGCGGGAACTCGTGGTCGACGAATCTCATTCGGTCCTCCCGGGACGGGCCGGCACGATGCTGGGTTTCGCCGTGCCCTTGACCAGGAAGGTGGAAGTGGGCACCCCCGAGCGCTCGGGGTAGCGACGGTTGACGTGGACCCCGCTGGCGCCGTCGTAGCGGACGAGCAGGTCGTTGCCGGTGGTCATGGCCAGGACGTCGGCGGAACCGTCGTGGACGGCATCGAGCACCCGCTGGGCCTCCCGCGGGTCGTCGAAGTACCCGCCGTGCCCGTGAAGACGGGCGTCCCGCACATGTCGCAGTTGCTTCTGCCGGCTGATGCGTTCGGACAACGCCGCCAGCTGCTCCTCGATCGTGTCGAAGGTGACCGGGGTGCGCGTGGTCCACTCCGTGATGCCGTGGGCAAGGTCGGCGGTGCCCGCGACCGTGCTCACATCGTCGGCGATCTCGTGGACGGTCGCCTCGAGATCCTCGTCGATCACCAGATCGAGTCCGCCGCCCGCCACCACGTCGGCGGCGCCGGCGGTCGCCCCGGACAGGGCCGCCACGCGCGCCACACCGGTGGACGCCGCACCGAACGCCGCCGTGCCCGTCACCACCCCGTGGACCCCGGCGCCGATGAACCCACCCTTCACCGCGTGCGCGAACACATCGTCGAGCACCGGCGCCCCGGTCGCGAGATTGACCGTCATCGTGGTCGCCCCGGCCGCAAAGGCGCCCACCCCGACGACCAACAACATCGAGGCTCCACCGCCGGTCGCCACGACGACGAGGCCGGCTGCGAGGAGAGCCGCGCCCATCGCCAACTCGTCCTTGTGGGCCTCCCACCAACTCTGGTCGAACCAGCCCGCCTCGAGGGCCAGCGCCACCGACTCCCGGACCGGCTCAGGCAGCTCGGGGTTGTCGGCGAGGAACGCCCGGAGGTCGTTGGCGGAGTGGTATCCGTCGACCACACCCCGGGGGTCGTTGGCGACATCGATCTCGTCCGCGTACTCGCCGAGGATCGTGTGCATCTGCGCCTTGACGAGGAACGACTCGAGGTCGAGCTCCGAGATGAGACCGTCGCCCGGCTCGGCCGATCCGAAGGTCTCACCGGAGAAGAGCTCGGTGTGGGCATGGGCGGTGTCGAGACGGTTCCGGAGCATCGGCTCGTCGAGCAGTGAGCGGGCCGCGAGGACCTGCGACGGCGTGAACCGCCACGGATGATCCACGACGAACTCCAGATCGGCGGCCGAGACCCGCTCGTCGCCGATCCCGCGGGCACGGTCGAGCGCGCCGAAGTGGACGCCGAGTGCGACCAGCGCGTCGTATTCGCCGAGCGTCACACCCAAGGCCCCAGCGGTCAGCATCTCGCCGAGGGCGGCCATCAGGTCGCCGGCGCCGTCGTTCGCTCGCGCCAAGGCCGTGTCGAGGTCGAGCCCGAAGTTCTCGACGACCGCCAGGGCCGCGACGGCGTCGTCCTGGGTCATCCCCCGGTCGAGCAACTCGACGAGGGCGACGTCGACCCGCTCGATCATGGCCCGAGCCGCCGCGGCATCGATGGAGAACGCGAGCATCAGCGCGTCGACGCGAGCGGCGAGCCGGAGGTCGTCTTCGACCGCGGCGAACGCCCCCGCCGCCGAGAGACCGGAACGCAGCGCCCGTTCGATCCGACGCGCGTGATCGGGGTTGCCGTCGACGAGACGGAGGATCACCCGCCGGCGTTCGGCCCGCAGCGCTGCGTGGGCGTGCGGGTCGAGCCGGGCCGGCCATGCGTCGAGTCGGTGGGTCAGGTCGTCGACCCGGTCCAGCTTGGCCGTCGTGCGCTCGACGAGGTCGACCCGGGCCCGGAGATCCGACGCCAATACGACGCATCCCCGGCGGGCGACGGCCAGCGGCACGAGGGCGGCGGTCTGATCACGCCGCAACACCGCCGAGGCCTCGTGGAGCAGATCCCGAAGGATCACCTGGTCGCCGGCGATCTCGTCACCGGCCGAGGCGAGGGCGGCGGCGAGTTCACGCGCCGCCGGCAGGTCGAGGACGAGGGTGTCGTGGCCGGCCGTGTGGTTCGAGGGAGCCGTGCCGTTCGGAGTTGCAGTGTGAGACATTGAATGCATTTCATGCATTTTCAATGTTTCGTGTCAACCCCTCGATTCAGCGGACGAGGCGAATCCGGGCCATCTCGGCGCGCAGGTGGTCCGACGCGTCGAGCTCCGACAGCGGTCGTTGCCGCTCGCGGTGGATCGACCGGAGCTCGTCGCCTCGACCGACCCGATCGGCCAGCCCCTCGGCCAGTCCGATCGTGAACGGGGTCTTCGGCGATGCCGCCTGCTGGAGCAGCTCCCACGCATGATCCTGCTCACCGCGGGCGATCGCCAGCGCGGCGAACCCGACGAGCGCGTCGTTGGCCATGCGGCTGAGACGACCGCGAAGCGCCGCGTAGCCGAACCCGACGACGAGATCCGCGGCATCGGTCGGTCGGTCGAGGTCGATCAGCGCGATGGCTCTGACGATCGGCGAGCTGTCCCAGACCGACAGCGACCAATCCCGCGAGTCGATGAGATCGAGGGCTCGACCCGGCTCCCCGGCGAGGACGTGGCTCGATGCCAGCGCGAGGCCGGTCATCACCACATGGTTGGTGTAGTGGCCCTCGACCTCGAGCAGCCGGTGGGCCAACCCGAAGTCGGGCAACGACTCGTGGACGCGGTTCTCGTAGAGGGCCAGACACCCACGGGCCCAGATACCGGGGGTCCGGTACTCGTCGCCGAGACCACCGTCGTCGGCGACCCGATCGGCCGCCTCGACCAGCTCACGGGTCCGGTCGGGGTACTGACGACAGCAGAGGAAGGCCATGAGCCCGGTCGCCTGGGCCAGGACCTCCGGCGTGGTCGCCTCTGCAGCGAGCAGCTCTTCGAGTTGGCGATGCACCACCGGGAAGTCGTCGAGCTGCATGCACAGCACGGCCCGCACATAGTGCATCCAGTCCCGACACTCACCCGGCGGCAGCCCGTTGGCGATCTGCTCGACCCAGCGCCGCCCCTCGACCGCGGGCACCTGCGCCTCCCACAGGCCCTGACAGCCGAACGCGATGTGGGCAGCGACCTCGTGACCGGTCTCACCGGTCTCCACATCGTCGCCGCGGACCAGCGCCCACTCGAGCGCACTGGCGATGTTGGGCCAATCGGCCCGCAGTTCTCCGGCCCGAACGAGATCGGCCGCATCGAGGAACCGATGGGTGGTCGCCACGGACCTGAACCATCGGAGATGCGCCTCGCGGGCGGCGAGCACGTCCTCGCTGCGGGCGAGGAGGTCGCCGGCATAGATGCGGATCGTCTCGAGGAGGCGGTAGCGGGTGGTCGGGTTGTCGGGGGCCTCGTCGACCGCGAGCAGCGACTTCGCGACCAGCGAGTCCAACAGGTCGATCGCGTCGTAGTCGTCGAATCCCGACACGGCCACGGCCGCCGGCAGGTCGAAGGAGCCGACGAAGACGCCACACCGGCGGAAGAACCGCTGCTCGTCCTCGTCCAGGAGGTCGTAGGACCAGTCGAGCGTCGCCTGGAGCGTGCGGCGCCGCTGACGACCCCGCCCCCCGGAGAGAAGACGGAACCGATCGGACATCCGTTCGAGGATCTCGGCGGGGGTCAACACCGCCACCCGCGCCGCGGCCAGCTCGATCGTCAACGGCATCCCGTCGAGGTGCCGGCAGATGTCGACCACGGTCCGGCGGGTCGGGTCATCGGGATCGTCGCTGCAGCCGAACGCGGCGTTGGCCGCCGTGGCCCGCTCGCAGAACAGCTGCACGGCCGGGGCCTCGCCGTCCGTCGACAGGGAGCCCACCGCGACCACCTGCTCGCCGGGCACGTCGAGCCGTTGTCGGGTGGTGGCCAGCAGGGCGGTCGCACTGCTCCGGGCGAGGAGACGCTCGGCGAAGACCGCGCAGTCCTCGAGGATGTGCTCACAGTTGTCGAGGATCAGGAGCGCGTCGCGACGCGAGAGGTGCGCGATCACCTGGTCGAGGGCACCCTCGTTGGAGCCACCGAACTCGAGACGGATCGCCGTGGCCAGCGCCGCAGGAAGCTCCGATCCGTCGGAGACGCTGGAGAGGTCGGCGAAGTAGCAGCCGTCCGCGCGACTCGGGAGCTCCTGATGGGCGACCTCGACGGCCAGTCGCGTCTTCCCGCACCCTCCGGTCCCCGTCAGGGTGACCATCGGGGCGGACTCGAGCAGCTGGCGGACGCGGCCGACCTCGTCCGAACGTCCGATGAGCCGCGAGCCCGGCAGCGGAAGGCTCGAGAGCGACGGGTCGATCACTTGCAGCGGGCGATACGACGCCACACCCACCTGGAAGATGTCGACGGGCTCGGGCACGTCTCGCAGGCGGTGCTGACCGAGCGACAGCGTTTCCACGTCGACGACGTCGGCCACCGCGGACGACAACAGGATCTGGCCGCCGGCCGCCGCCGCCTCGAGGCGGGCGGCCGTGTTGGGCACCGGCCCGAAGTAGTCGCCGTCGCGCTGGGTCGCCCGACCGCGGTGCAGACCCATGCGCACCCGGAGGGCGGGACCGTTGTCCCAATCGCAGCCGTCGAGCGCCCCCTGCGCCGCCATGGCCGCGCCGACGGCGGCCCGGGCGTCGGTGAACGCCCCTCGGAAGTGGTCACCCGCCCACCCGAACACGTAGCCACCACGGCTGACGATCGCCTCGCGAATGATCGCGTCGTGCCGTTCGAAGCTCGCCGCCGTCGTCGCGGCATCGGCGGCCCACAGGCGCGTCGACCCCTCGACATCGGTGAAGAGGAACGTGACGATTCCCGCCGGCGTGTCGGCCATTTCTCGCTCAGTTCCCGGCCGGGCCGCGGGCGTTGATCACCCGTTCGCTCGATGCCGGCGCGGACGGGAGCAGGCCCTCGGGCCGAACCGGCCTCGGCACGACGTTGCCGCCACAGTTCGGACACACGCCGGCGAGCGGCGACTCGGGCCCGTCGATGCAGTCGGCACACCAGGTGCACTCGAACGAGCAGATGCGGGCATCGACCGAGTCGGGCGGAAGATCGGCATCACACCACTCACAATTCGGTCGGAGTTGCAGCATCGGCTCAGTCTCCCCCCTGGTCTCACCCGGAAGAAAATCCGGTGCGCGGGCACTCGGGGCGTCGAGACCGACCGGCCCGGTCTCGTCGACCCGGCGGCGCCGCTCGGCCTTTGCGCTGCGACCGCGGAGAGGGCACCATAGGATTGACCACTCTACGCGGTCATTCCTGCCACCCTGGGGCGTCGACCACATGCCAACCGATGCCGATCTCGTCGAGGCCGTACGCAACGGCGACCGCGAGGCGTTCACCCGGCTGTACGACCGTTACGCCGACCCGGTCCACCGCTTCTGCTTCGCTCGACTGCGCGACGACGGCGACGCGGCCGAGGCCCTCAAGGAGACGTGGCTCCGCGCCCACCGGGGCCTCGCCGGGCTCTCGCATCCGGACGGGTTCCGGCCGTGGCTGTTCACCATCGCCCGCCACGCAGTCGTCGACCTCGCGCGGGCCCGAGGACGAACCGAGCAGCGCCGCGACTGGGGCCCGGTCGGCGGACGCCGGCAAGCCACCGGCCCCCACGACGACACCGACCTCGCCGCCGACGGGGCCGTCGCCCTGCTCTGGGACGCGGCCGAGACGCTGCAGCCGAAGGACCAGGAACTCCTCCACCTCCACTTTCGTGAGGGCATGGAAGGGGCCGAACTCGCCGCGGCGATGGAAGAGGAGCGTGGCACCGCCGAGGTCATGCTGACCCGGCTGGACCGGCGACTGTCGACCACCGTCGGGACCTGGCTCGTCGCCCGACGCGGATGCGACGCCTGTGCGTCGCTGGACGAACTCCTACGCAGCTGGGACGGGACACACTCGCTCGCCGCTCGAACGGCCGTCACCCGCCACATCGAGCGCTGCGAGACCTGTCGGGAGACCCGTCGACTCGCGAGCGAGTGGGAGCCGATGGCCGCCGCCATGCCCTCGCCGCCGGCACCGGCGACCGTCCGCATCGCGGTTCTCGCCGCGGCGCGGGCGAACGGCAGCCTCTCGGGGACGACTCCTCACGGCGACCAACGCGACCCCGCGACCATCGACCCGGCCGCCCCCGACGAAGACCTCGAGCCCGTGGCCACCGGAGCGCCCGACGCCGCGGACGTCGTCGACTCCTCGCCGCATGGCCGAACCCTCATGGCCGCCTTGGGTGCGGCGTTCCTCGTCGCCGCAGTCACCGCCGCGGTGATCGCCTGGCCGGTGTTGGCCACCGACGACGATCCCGACCTGGTGACCACCGACGTGGCCGGCATCTCGGCGACCGACCCTCCCACGACCGGCGCCAACCCCGACACCACGGCCCCGACCGAACCCCCGGAAACCACGGAAGCGGCGGAATCGACGACCACGACAACGGCCGCGATCGGCCCCGTCTTCTTCGGGTCGTCGGAGCCGATCGTCTTCGCCGACCCCGCCACCACGGTGGCCTACACCTTCGCCAACGTCGGCGACGCCCCGATGACGTGGGCGGCCACGGCGACACCGCCGTTCGTCGCCGACCTGGCGAAGGGCACCCTGCTGCCCGGCACGCAGGTGACCCTCTTCATCACCCACGGCCCCATCACCCAAGACCCTGCGTTGCCCGTCGACGAAGCCACGGGAGCACTCGACCTCGTGACCGATGGCGGCGACTTCGTGATCGAACTCCGCGTCGACGACCGCTAGTCGGCCAGGCGGGGTCGCGGATCGGTCTGCTGGGCGAGTTCGATCAGGTCTCGCGAGATCGGCAACGGTTCGCACCCGTTGGTCTCCTCACAGATGAAGTCGAACCGCGGCTCGGCCATGGCGTGACACTCTGCGCACGAACCTCCGAACTGGTTCACTGCATCGGCGCCCCGCACGCGAATGGCGGTTCCCTCCGCACTCGGCACCAACTCGAAGAACTCCCAGTCGTTGGTGACGGGCGAGAAGCCCGCCTCGCGCTTCACCATCGCCTCGCCCGGGAAGAGTTGCACCACCGAACCCGCCGGGTAGATCCCACCTTCGGGGTTCTCAGCGACGGCGATCGTCGAGTCGAGGTCGCCGAGCAGGTTGTCGACGAAGAACCCGCGAACGGCGGTCATGTCGGCCAGGCTCACGAAACTCGACTCGTCGACGCGCACGGGCACGATCTCGACCGTGGTGGTCGACGGCGGGGTGGTCGTCGACGGGGCAGTCGTTGTGGACGCAGTCGTTGTGGACGGAGCGGCGCCGGCCGGATCGGCACCGACCGGGTCGTCGCCCGCGTCTCCGCAGCCGAGCAGGAGCAGCGCGGCAACGGCGAACATCACGACGGCGGGGCCGACCGAGGTATGGGGTCGCATCGCCGGAGGCTACCGCGGCTACGATCGAACGCATGTTCGATTCACTGAATCCCGAGCAACAGGCCGCGGTCGATCACACCGGTTCACCCCTGCTCATCGTCGCCGGCGCCGGCACCGGCAAGACGAAGACCCTCGCCGCCCGTGTCTGCCGCATCATCGACTCGGGGGCCGATCCCAGCCGCATCCTGCTGCTCACCTTCACCCGGCGAGCGGCCAGCGAGATGCTGGCCCGGGTGGCGGCGGTCTCGACCGACCGGGCGGCGGCGCGGGTGTGGGGCGGCACCTTCCACTCCACCGCCAACCGCCTTCTCCGCAACTTCGGTCAGAGCGCGGGTCTGTCCTCCGGCTTCACCGTGCTCGACCAGTCCGACTCGACCGATCTCATGGGCATCGTGCGCACCGACGAGGGGTTCGGCGAACGCGGCAAACGGTTCCCCCGCAAGGAGACGGTGGCCGGCATCTATTCGCGCATGGTGAGCAGCCAGGCGAAGCTCGGCGACGTACTCGAGACCGACTATCCGTGGTGCGCCGACCACCTCGACGACCTGCGGACGATCTTCAGCGCCTACACCACCCGCAAGCGCACCCACCAGGTGCTCGACTACGACGACCTGCTGCTGTTCTGGCGCGGACTCACCGTGAGTCCGGTGGGCGATGCCATGCGCGACCTGTTCGACCACATCCTGATCGACGAGTACCAGGACACCAACCCGATCCAGGCCGACATCGTGCGCGGCATGTGTCGACCCGACACCGACATCTGTGCGGTCGGCGACGACGCCCAGGCCATCTACGGCTTCCGCGCCGCGACGGTGGCCAACATGTGGGAGTTCGCCGACCACTTCCCCGGCGCGACCCGCGTCACGCTGGAGCAGAACTACCGCTCGACGATGCCGGTCCTCACCGTCGCCAACGCGGTGCTGGCGCAGAGCGACGAGCACTTCACGAAGGAGCTGTGGTCCGCGCGCCCCCACGGGCTCACCCCGAAGCTGAAGACCCACCACGACGAGGGAGCGCAGAGCGCGTCGGTCGCCACCGCCGTCCTCGATGCCCGGGAGCGGGGCATCGATCTCCGCGAGCAGGCCGTGCTGTTCCGCGCCGGACACCACGCCGACGGGCTCGAACTCGAGCTGACCCGGCGCGACATCCCCTACGTGAAGTACGGCGGCCTCAAGTATCTCGAATCGGCCCACGTGAAGGATCTGCTCGCCCTCCTCCGGATTCTCGACAACCCGGCCGACCAGCTGGCCTGGCATCGAGTCCTGGCCTCGATGGAGGGCGTCGGTCCGGCCACGGTGCGGCGCCTGTCCGACGAGCTCGGGATCGAGCGAGAGGACGACGACGCCCTCGCCCGGTTCATCGACGGTGGCGGGCGGATGCCGACCGCGGCCGACGAGCAGGCGACCGAGCTGCGTCGCGCGCTCGCCGCCTGCCTCACCGATCTCTCACCGACTCAGCAGGTCGACCGACTCAAGGCCTTCTGCGCCCTCGTCTTCCCCAACCGATACGACGATCCGGCGGCCCGGGTGGCCGACATCGATCAGCTGGCCTCGACCGCGGCGGCGTATTCGAGCCGGAGCCGGTTTCTGACGGAGCTGACGCTCGACCCCCCGAGCAAGACCAGCGACCAGGCCGGTCCCCCGCACCTCGACGACGACTGGCTGACCCTCTCGACGATCCACTCGGCGAAGGGACTCGAGTGGCGCAGCGTGCACCTGCTCCACGCGGCCGACGGCAACCTGCCCTCCGAGATGGCGCTCGGTGACCAACACGGACTCGCGGAAGAACTCCGGCTCATGTACGTGGCCCTCACCCGGGCCAAGGACGAACTCACCGTCAACTTCCCGTTGCGGTTCCACGTCAACCGCCACGCCACCGACGACCGCCACGTCTACGCCCAACTCAGCCGGTTCATCGAGCCGGTCCGTGAGCTGTTCGACGAGGAGGCGCCGGTCGACGAGATCGACCTCGACGCGGTAGCCGCCCTGGCCACGGTCGGGGTGGCCGATGAGGTCGACACCCTGCTCGCCGCCCTCTGGGACTGAGCCCTCGGCCCCTCCGAGAAAACTCCGCGAATCTGTCGAGAACGTCCCGTCGCGCTCGCCGTCACCACGAACACCCACCAGCGAGGCCGCCGACGCCTACTGCCGGGCCCTGACCCAACACGAACTCGATCGGCGGTTCCTCGAACGTCGGCTGGCCGAGCTTTCGGCCTGAACGGCCCGACGCGGCAAGGATGTCGCTCATGGCTGCGCTCTACGACCATCGCCTCCGACCGACCCAACCCGCCACCCCGCACGCGGACGCCTTCACGATCCACCGGCAGGCGGTCGACGGCGACCTGCACCTGGCCTTCGTCCGCGAGGGCGTGGGCGGCTACCCGCTGCTGTTGCTCCACGGCTATCCCGAGACGAAGCGGATCTGGTGGCGCAACATCGAGCCGCTGGCCCGGGCCGGCTACGAGGTGATCGTCCCCGATCTTCGGGGGTACGGCGAGTCCGACCTCTCCGACGACGATGTCTACGACCTCGCCCGCTACAGCCGCGACTGTCATGCCCTGATGACCTCGTTGGGGCACGAACGGTTCGGTGTGGTGGCCGGCGACGTGGGCGGCGCGGTGGCGGTCGACATGATCCATCGCTTCCCCGACACGGTCGACAAGCTCGTGTTCTTCAACACCGTGCCCCCGATCCTCCTCGACGAGTTCGTGGCCGCGGGCATCGACCTGACGACGATCAGGGCCATGGGCGACGGGCCCACCACCGACTACCAGGTCGACCAGGGTCGGGATGGCGACGAACTGATCGAGGCACTCGACACGCCGGACCGGCGCCGGCGTTGGGTCCGCAGCTTCTACACCCACCGTCTGCTCGCCTCACCGGGCGCGTTCAACGGCGATGATCTCGACTTCATGACCGAACCGTTCGCCGAGCGCGACCGCCTCCGGTCGGCATGGGCGCCCTACGAGGCCCGCCACGGTCGGCCACAGAGCGAGCCGCCCCTCGTCGCCGACTTCGTCGACGTGCCCACGCTGGTGCTCTACGGCCCCGACGACGCCGCGGTCGGGCCCGACTTCATCCACTGCTGCGAGGTCGCCTTCCGCACTCGCATCGGCCCGGTCGCCGTTCCCGGCGCCGGCCACTTCCTCCAGTGGGAACGAGCCGACATCGTCAACCCGCTCGTCGAACACTTCTTCGCCGAACTGCGGCCCTAGCGCGAACGACCCGGCCCGCAGCTCCTACGGTGGGGCCCATGGAACTCACCGGGGCCCAGGGCCGCGTCGTCGCCTGCCTGGTGGAAAAGGCGCAGACGACACCCGACAGCTACCCACTGAGCAGCAACGCGCTCACCAACGCGTGCAACCAGACCACCAACCGCAGCCCCGTCGTCGACTACACCGAGCGCGAGGTCGACGCGATCATGCTCGAGCTCCGCGAGATGAAGCTCGCCCGTACGGTCAGCGGAAGCGGACACCGCGTCGGCAAGCACAAGCACATCGTCGACGAGGCCCTCGGCCTCGACGGCCATGAACTCGCCGTCCTCGCGGCCCTCGTGCTGCGGGGCCCGCAGACCCTCAACGAGATCGCCACCCGCACCGAGCGCTACGTCGACGGACCCCAGGGCGACAAGGCGGCCGTCGAGACCGCCATCGACCGGCTCGTGAGCGGAGTCGAACCGCTTGCGGTGCGCCTCGCCCGTCAGCCCGGCGAGCGCGAGCCGCGCATCGACCAGTGCTGGGCCGAGGTCCACGGTGAACGCCCATCGGCGGCGGCGCCCCCCGACGCGCCGACCTCGCCGGCCGTCGTGCCCGACGATGGCCCGCACGACCTCGAAGCGCGGGTCGCCGCACTCGAAGAAGCGCTCGCGGCGCAGACGCTCCGAATCGATCGACTCCTCGACGAGCTCGGCGCCTGAGTTCGGGTCTCGGGTACGGTCAGCGGATGACCACGACGTTCGAAGTCAACAGAGAAGATCGCGCCCGGACGCGGATCGTGGAGCAGTCGGTCGAACTCGCCGACGGCCAGGCGCTGGCGCGGATCGATCACTTCGCCCTCACGTCGAACAACATCACCTACTCCGTGATCGGCCACATGATGGGGTACTGGGACTTCTTCCCCGCGGCCGACGAGGGCTGGGGTCGCGTCCCGGCCTTCGGCTACGCCGAGATCATCGAGAGCCGGTGCGACGACATCGCCGCCGGCACACGGGTCTACGGCTACCTTCCGATGGCCTCACACGTGGTGTTCGAGCCGGGCCGCATCAACCCGCACTCGTTCCACGACATGGCCGCGCATCGCCAACCGATGTCGAGCGTCTACAACCGCTACGCGATCACCACCGCCGATCCGCTCCACGACCCCGAGCGGGAGGAGCAGCGCATGCTGGCCCACCCTCTGTTCATGACGTCGTTCGTGATCGACGACTGGTGCGACGACAACGAGCTGTTCGGAGCCTCCGCGGTCGTCCTGTCGAGTGCGTCGAGCAAGACAGCCATCGGGGTCGCGCATCTCATGTCGAAGCGACCGGGGGTCCGTGTCATCGGCCTCACCTCACCGGGGAACCTCGAATTCACCCGCTCGCTCGGCTGCTACGACGAGGTCGTCACCTACGACGAGGTGGCGACCCTCGACGTCGAGCCGGCGATCTACATCGACATGTCGGCCGCCGGCGACCTGCGCCAGGCCGTCCACTCCCACTTCGGCGACGACCTGAAGGCCAGCAGCTCGGTCGGCGCCACCGATTGGGAGCGCATGGGGGCGGGCGCCGACCTTCCGGGCCCCACCCCCGAACTCTTCTTCGCACCGTCGCAGATCGAGAAACGCAATGCCGATTGGGGCCGCGACGAGATGGACCGTCGCGTGCGCGACGCATGGACGGCCTATTCGGCCTGGACCGACGAATGGGTGACGATCGTGCGCCACGACGGTGCCGACGCCCTCGCCGCCCTCTGGTCGGAGATGCTGCCGGGCCGGGTCGACCCGGCGATCGGCCACATCGTCGGGATCGACGGATGAGCGATCGCCGTGTTGCCCTGATCGCCAGCGCCGGCGGCTATGTCGGCCCCGAACTGGCCGCGCGGCTGGCCGCCGACGGTCACGACCTCGTGCTGGGCGCGCCGGCGGATGACCTGGTGGCCCGGTGCGAAGCGGCCGGTGCCCGGGTGGCGGTCTGCACGAGCGACGAAATCGGACGAGACCATCATCCGCAGTTCGCCGCGACCCTGGTCGAGCGAGCCCTGGGCGAGTTCGGGCGGCTCGACTCGGCCATGCTCTTCAGCGGCGCCATCATCACCGGCTGGTTCCTCGAGTCCGCCAGTACCGAGGATCTCGACCGCTTGACCAAGGGCATCATCAACGCCCCGTTCGAGTTCCTCCACGCAGTCGTGCCGACGATGGTCGATGCGGGTGGGGGTCAGGTCCTCGTGATCACGAGTGCAACCGGCGCCCGCACGACTCCCCGCGCCCCGCTCTACTCGGCCCTCCGAGCGGGAGCCGATCATCTGGTGCGCAATGTCGCTGCCGAGGTCGCACCGCACGGTGTGCAGGTGAACGCGGTCGGCACGAACTACATGGACTTCCCCGGCTACTGGGCAGCCATGGGCGGCGAGACGCCCGAACGGCGGGCCAAGCTCGAAGCGCAGGTGCCGATGAGACGGATGGGCGACATGGGCGAGTTCGCCGAGTTCTGCAAGGTGTTCCTCGACGGCCGCATGGGCTTCGCCACCGGCCAGACCGTGCAGTTCGACGGCGGCTGGTCGGTCTGACCCAGCATCACTCCAAGGTCGCGTAGTTGGTCGAACGGTCGTCGGTCGACGTTCCCCGCACCTCATCGACGCTCGCGCGCAGCGCGGCGAGATAGTCGTCCATCACCCCGGTGTTGGAGTTCGACACCGTGGAGTGCAGCGAGTCGGGCGGACCCTGACGGTCGTGGAACCAGCCCCGACGCTCGAGGGCGTCGCCCAACGCGAACACGTCGACCGGGACGTCGGCCGCCGGGTCGGACGCGATGGCGACCAGATGGAACTCGCCGTCGCCCAGGACCCGGATGCCGTCGATCTCGGCGACACCGGCCCGCATGGCGTCGGCATTCTCGAGGGTCTGGCGGGTCAGTTCGACATAGCCGTCGATCCCGAGGTGCTGCATGACCGCCCAGGCGGCGGCCATGGGCAGACCGCTGCGGGTGCCCTGGAGGTTCGGCGACGCGTAGAACCCACCGAGCCAGTCGTCGAACACGAAGGTCTGATAACGCCGGAGTTCCTTCGTGCGATGGAGGATCACCGACACGCCCTTGGGGGCGTAGCCGAGCTTGTGGATGTCGGCCGAGATCGAGGTGACGCCCTCCACCCGGAAGTCCCAGGGCACCATCTCGCGACCGAGCCGCTCGGCGAAGGGCAGCACGAACCCGCCCATGCAGGCGTCGACGTGACAGTTCGCGCCGGCCGACGCGGCGAGGGCGGCGATCTCGGGGATCGGGTCCATCACCCCCTGGGGGTACTGGGGCGCCGAGCCCACGATCAGCGCCGTGTTGTCGTTGACCATCGACGCCATGGCATCGACGTCGACCGTCCAGTCGTCGCGGACGGGCGTCTTGTGCAGGCGGAGCCCGAACAGGTGGGCGCCCTTGTGGAACGCGGCATGGGCGCTCTCGGCCACGATCATCTCCGGCGCCTCGATGCCGCGCTCGGCCTTCGCCCGCTCGCGGGCGGCCTTCACCGCGCAGAGAATCGACTCGGTGCCGCCGCTCGTGAGGAAGCCGGCCGCCCCCTCGCCGTGGAGGAGCCCCGCGGTCCACCCGACGACCTCCGACTGGATCGCACCCAGCGACGGGAATGCCTTGGTGTTGAGCGCGTTCTCGTGCAGATAGATCTTGGCCGCCCGCTCGGCCACCTCGTGGACCGACGGACCGCCGTCGTAGACCATGCCGAAGGCCCGCCCGTCCTCCCACTTCACATCGTCGACGCGTTTCGACTCGAGGTCGGCGATGACGTCGTCGACCGATCGTCCCTGCTGGCTGAGTTCTGCGTTGGGCATGGCGCGACCGTACCGCGCCGCCATAGCGTCGATCCCATGACCGTCCAGACCAGCACCACCGGTATCGAGTTCGTCCGCACACCGGAGGATCGGTTCGCCGGCCTTCCCGACTTCCCGTGGGAGCCCGAGTACCTGACGGTCGACGGTCTACGGATGGCCTATCTCGACCTCCGGCCCGAAAGCGAGAACGGCGAAGGCAAGGAACCCGTCCTCCTGCTGCACGGCGAGCCCACCTGGAGCTATCTGTATCGACGGATGATCCCGACCCTGCTCGAGGCCGGCCATCGGGTCATCGCCCCCGACCTCATCGGGTTCGGCCGCAGCGACAAGCCGACCGACCGGGCGGTCTACACCTACAACGGCCATGTCGCCTGGATGCAGTCGTTCCTCGACCAGCTGGTCGAGTCCACCGGCCTGGGGCCGTTCGTCTCGTTCAACCAGGACTGGGGCGGCCTCATCGGCCTACGGCTCGCGGCAGAGAACCCCGACCGCTTCAGCCACCTGGTCGTCGCCAACACTGCCCTGCCCCACGGCGAGAGTCTCGGGGCGGGCTTCGACTTCTGGCTCGACCTGTCGCAGAACCTCGACCCGTTCGACTGTGGCGCACTCGTCGACCGGACGATCGGGACCCGCGAACTCACCGAGGCCGAGAAGGACGCCTACCGGGCACCCTTCCCCGACGAGTCCGCCATGGCCGGCGCCCGGGAATTCCCCTGCCTGGTGGCGATCACCCCCGAACACGGTGGCGTGGCCGAGAACACCGCGGCCCGCGAGACCCTGGCGACCTGGGACAAGCCGGTCCTCTCCCTGTGGGGAATGAGCGACCCCGTGCTGGGCTCCCAGCGCGACGACCTGCTCGACCTGATCCCCGGCGCACAGGGTCAACCCCACCAGACCTTCGACGACGCCAGCCACTTCATCCAGGACGATGTGGGGGCACCGCTGGCAACGGCGATCGTCGACTGGCTCTCGAGCCTCCGCTGAACAAGGCTGCCCGGATGCCGCGCTCCGGTCACTTGCTCCTCGTCACCATCCTCGCCTCGTTCGCCCTCCTCGCGAGTGCCTGCGGCGACGACACCGGCGACGCCGAATCCGACACGACAACCACGACCGAGGCGGCGACGACCACTGCGGCCCCCGACACCACGACCACTGCCGAGCCCGCACCGGCGCCCGAACCGGAGGTGCCCGTGATCGGCGACCCCGTCCCCACCCCGAACCCCGAGGTGAGCCTGCCGCCCGAGGTGGGCTCGACCTTCTACCAGGGCATCGGTTTCGACCCTGCGCTGCTCGGCTACGAGCAGTCCGAGTACTTCCTCACCGGCACCGCCCGCTCGTTCGCCAACGTCGGCGAGCTCGCCTCGGACGGCCGCTGGACCGTCGAGCCGGCCGACGAGGCCGAATACGCAACGCGGATCGTGGTGATCCGTCCGAGTGACCCGGCCGACTTCAACGGCACCGTGATCATGGAGTGGTTCAACGTGAGCGGCGGCCTCGATGCCGCGCCGAACTTCACGATGTCGCACGTCGAGCAGATGCGCTCCGGCTACGCCTTCGTGGGCGTCTCGGCCCAGTTCCGGGGGATCGAGGAGAGTCCCGGCACGATCGAACTCTCGTTCCCGATCTTCCTCAAGGGCATCCAGCCTGAGCGCTACGCATCGCTCGATCACCCCGGCGATTCCTTCTCGTACGACATCTTCAACCAGGCCGCCCAAGCCGTGCGCAGTCCCGAAGGGATCGACCCGCTCGACGGACTCGCCGTCGAGCAGATACTCGCCGTCGGCGAATCGCAGTCGGCGTTTCGGCTGACCACCTACGTCAACGCCATCGATCCGGTGGCGCAGCTCTTCGACGGCTATCTCATCCACAGCCGGGGTGGCGGTTCGACGCCGCTCTCCCAGGAGCCGCAGGAAGCGGTTCCGACACCGGAGGTCGTGCGCATCCGCGAGGACATGCGGGTGCCGGTGATGACCTTCCAGACCGATACCGACATCCTCCTGCTCGGTTCGGTCCCCGATCGCCAGCCCGACAGCGACAACTTCGTGCTGTGGGAGGTGGCCGGCACCGCCCACGGCGACGTCTACTCGATCGCGCTCGACGTGGGTCCCCAGGACCTGGGCGACAATCCCGAGATCGCTGCCGTGGTCGAGGTCGCGTCACCCATCCCCGGGATCATGGACTGTGGCGCGCCGATCAACTCCGGAGGGCAGCACTATGTGATGAACGCGGCGATCCACGCGCTCGACCGCTGGGCCGGCGGCGGCGACCCGCCCACGTCGGCACCGCGACTCGAGGTCGTGGAAGCCGACAGCGAACCCGACACCGACGGCCGGCAGGCGACCCACGCTGCCGTCACCGACGAATTCGGCAACATCCTCGGAGGGGTGCGCACGGCGTGGGTCGACGTGCCGGTCGCGACACTGACCGGCGATCCGGTGCCGGGCAGTCGGTTCTGCGGTCTCTTCGGCACCACGACCCTTTTCGACGAGGTGACCCTGGCCGAGCTCTACCCGACGAAGGCCGCCTACCTCGATGCCATGACCACCTCGATCGAGCAGTCGGTCGCCGACGGCTTCCTCCTGCGGGCCGACGCCGATCTGATCCTCGAGTACGCGGCCAACAATGAGATCGGTGGCTGACATCGGCGGCTGAAGCGCCCGGCGCGGTCGCTTGTAGGGTCGTCTCGTGGCCGGCCCCCTCCCTCTCCGATTCCTGCGGTCCTACGCCGACCCCGACCTGTTGCCCCACGTCAACGCCGAGCTCGCGCTGATGGGCCGCTCCAACGTCGGCAAGTCGTCGCTGATCAACGCGCTGGCCCAACACAAGGGGTTGGCCAAGACCTCGAAGACCCCGGGCGCGACCCGTCTGCTCAATGCGTTCGAGGTGGGCAACGAAGACTCCGGTCGATGGCTGATGGACCTGCCCGGCTACGGCTACGCCAAGGTCTCCAAGACCGAACAGGCCAAGTGGGCCGAGATGCTCAACGCCTATGTCGAGGAACGCGAGAACCTCGTGGCCGTGCTCTTGCTGATCGACGGCGAGATCGGGCCCACCCCGCTCGACCTCCAGACCGTCGAGTGGCTCGAACACCTGGGCCGTCCGATCATCTACGTCGCCACCAAGGCCGACAAGGTCCGGCCGTCGAAGAGCCAGAAGCGCCGGGCCGAACTGACGGCCAAACTGGGGGTCGAGCGCAAGGACGTGCGCTGGGTGAGCGCCGACAAGGGCCAGGGCATCCCCGAACTCCGGGCCCTGGTGCTCGAGACGCTCGGCGTCAAGTAGCCCCGGCATGGGGCAGAACAGGAGATCCCCATGATCGAGCACCAACCGTTCGGGAGCACCGGCCACCGCAGCAGCAAGGTCATCTTCGGCGCTGCTGCCCTCGGGGGCATGAGCCAGGCCCGCGCCGACGCCACCCTCGAAACGATGCTGGCCTACGGGCTGAACCATGTCGACACCGCGGCGAGCTATGGCGCGTCCGAGGATCGCCTGGCCCCGTTCCTTCAGGACCATCGCGGCGACGTGTTCCTCGCGACGAAGACCGGCGATCGAGACGGAAGCGGCGCCCGCCGGAGCCTCGAGACGAGCCTCGAGCGCATGGGCGTCGACCATGTCGACATGATCCAGCTCCACAACCTGGTCGAAGAGGACGAATGGCGCGAGGCATTCTCCCCCGGTGGAGCCGTGCCCGCGCTCTTCGCTGCGCGCGACGCCGGGCTGTGTCGCCACGTGGGAATCACCGGTCATGGACTACGGATCGCCCGGATGCACCTCCGGAGCCTCGGCGAAGCGCCGTTCGCGTCGGTGCTCTTCGCCTACAACCACTCACTGCTGGCCGAGTTCCCCGACTATGCCGCCGACGTCGAGCTGCTCCGCAACGTGTGTGCCGAGCAGGGCGTCGCCGCCCAGACCATCAAGTCGATCGCCCGCCGCCGCTGGTCCGACCCCGACCAGCCCCACTTCAGCTGGTACGAGCCGATCGACGACGCCGGTGCCCGGGCGCGGGCCACCGAGTTCGTGCTGGCCGAACCCGACCTCTTCCTCAACACGTCGAGCGATGCGCGGCTGTTCGAGGAGATCCTCCGCGTCGCCGCGGGCGAGCGCCGGACACCGACCGCCGATGAGCTGACACGAGACCGCGTCGAGGCGGGGATCAGCCCGATCTTCGACGGTGCGGACCTGGAAGTGATCCGCTGAACCTCAGTCGACGCTGATCTGGGCCATCAGGTTGGCCCGTTCCTCGTCGAACGTGTCGAGATCCATCTGACCGTCGTCGTAGCGGCGGTGCAGGTCGGCAACCCGCTCCATGATCTCCTCGTTGGAGAGCACGGGCCCGGTGTCGACGGCGGCGTCGTCTTCCTCGTCGCCCAACTCGTCGTCGCCCTTCTCGAGCTTCTTCTCTCGCTTCGCCGATGCCTTGGCCTTCTTGGCCATGTCACGCTGGCGTTTCGCGAAGCTGGATCGTCCTGTCGCCATGACGTCGTCCTCCTCGAGCCGAACGACCACCGATTGTGGCCGACTATCGAGGGTAGGCGGCCACCCGGCCTTCCCCAACGTCGTGCTGCCCGCGCCTGCCGCTCCGTGTAGCTTTCGGGTCCATGAGCACCGACCAGAAACCTGCCGTCACCGTTCCCGAGGGAGCCCCGCCCGACGCGCTCCACGTCGAGGATCTCGTCGACGGCGAGGGCGACCTAGCCGCCGCGGGAATGCTGGCGACTGTCGACTATGTCGGCGTGTCGTGGTCGACCGGCGAGGAGTTCGATGCCTCGTGGAACCGCAACGACACGTTCTCGTTCAACCTCGGCGCCGGCGAGGTGATCTCCGGCTGGGACCAGGGCGTGCAGGGCATGCGGGTCGGGGGCCGGCGCCGGCTCACGATCCCGCCCGAGCTCGGCTACGGCCGATTCGGGGCCGGCGGGGTCATCGGCCCCAACGAGACCCTCATCTTCGTGGTCGACCTCCGACGACTGGGCTGACCGATGGCACTTGCACTGCATCGACCCGAGACCTATGTCGACGGAGCACCCCACGAGTTGTTCACGCGGCTTCGCCGCGAAGAGCCCGTGGTGTGGCAGGAAATGGACGGCGAGCCCGGCTACTGGGCCGTCCTGCGCCACGCCGACGTCGTGCACGTCGCAAAGCACCCTGAGATCTTCTCCGCCAGCGAGGGGGGCGTGGTCATCGAAGACCTCGACCCGCCCTCGCTCGAGCAGATGCGCGACATGTTGTTGGCGATGGACCCGCCCCGTCACACCGCCTACCGGCGACCCATCGCGCCCGAGTTCAAGGCCCGGGTCATCGGCGAGATGGAGGATCGCATCCGAACCATCACGCGGGAGATCCTCGACCGGGCGGAGTCGATCGGGTCCGAGCTCGAGTTCGTCCACGACGTGTGTGCCCACCTCCCGAGCCAGGTCGTCGGCGAGCTGATGGGGCTCCCCCGCGACGACTGGCCGGCGATCCACGCGATGGCCGAGCGCAACAGCGGAGGGCAGGATCCCGACATCGCGGAGGCCGCCGACCGCGGCGATTCGAGCGTCGACATGGCGATGTACGGCATCGGCTTCGCGGCGAAGCGACGGGCGATGCCCGAGCAGGGCGATCTGACCGATCTGCTGCTCGGGGGCGAGTTCGACGGAAAGCAGATGACCGACATCGACTTCGGCCGCTTCTTCGTCCAGCTGGTGACCGCGGGCAACGACACGACCCGCACGATGTTGTCGAGTGGTCTGCTGGCCCTGCTCCAGCACCCCGACCAGATGGCGATGCTGCGGGCCGATCCGGCGCTGATCCCTTCGGCGGTCGAGGAGATCCTGCGCTGGGCCAACCCGCTGCACTACTTCCGCCGCACCGCGGTGGTCGACACCGAACTGGGCGGGAAGTCGATCGCGGCCGGCGACAAGGTCGCGATGATCTACACCTCGGCCAATCGCGACGAAGCCGTGTTCGACGACCCGCAGGCGTTCGACATCACCCGGTCGCCCAACCACCACCTGTCGTTCGGGATCGCCACCCACTTCTGCCTGGGCGTGCACCTCGCCCGCCTCGAAGGACGGGTCTTCTTCGAAGAGGTGCTCGGCCGGTGGGCGAGCCTCGAACTCC
>Ga0213866_10000047_pt1 | contig 101178 bp, 114 predicted proteins | sample PICome_11_FD_160079 | JGI IMG/M metagenome (GOLD analysis project Ga0213866, IMG submission 160079) | Coastal seawater microbial communities near Pivers Island, North Carolina, United States - PICO284 | ecosystem: Environmental > Aquatic > Marine > Coastal | place: USA: North Carolina... | reverse complement strand
CTTCTTCTATTATAGTTCCTATCCTGGTCATTGATCTTCTTTTCATAATTTTTTTCATTATATTTTTATTATTAGATATATCTTTACAAACTGCTTCTACTGCTTCTTCAATTGCTTTTTTTTTTTCATCTAAGTCTTTAAAAGGATCCATTATATACCTCGTAAATTCATTTAAAGCCAGTGGATTTCTTTTATCTCGTTTGTAATAACACATTTGATAACCAAAACATGTGTGTTTTCTTTTATTATATGCTATTTCCATTTCACATTTAAATATATCATCTATTAATGTAAATGCTGATTTAAGTAATAGTATTTTTTTTGTTAGATATCTTTTTTTTTCATAACATTCAAAAATTCTATTTTCTATTTCTTTTTTTTCTTGTTGGGAATTATCATCATTTTTTAATTTTCTTTTTAACCATGAAATTGTATTTATTTCATCTCTCATTTTAGTTATTTGTTCTTTACGACAATTTTCTATTTTTTTTATAATAGAAAAAACATTTGTATTGTAAATAATAGAATATTGATACCTTATTTTACGTGGTACTATAAATTGATTTGTTTCTTTTATTTCTTTAATTTTTGTTTCTATATCTGATATTTTTTTCTCTAATGGTTGTACATGATCACTAGGCTGACTTCTAGTTTTATCATCATTATCACCAAATAATAAATAATATCCTGATGAAAACTCACACATTGATTGTAATTTATCATACTGATGAGAACTAATTTTATGTGCTTCTGCTTGAGCATCTAATTTCAAATAACTTACCACAGCCAATAAAAAACTTATAAATGCGTTTAATATACTTATTGCTAGTGAATCCCAATAATATATATCTAAAGCACTTGAGCAAACAGATGCTGTTGCTGATAAAAATATAGCAGGTAACATTAATCTATCTAATCGCGTTTCACAGTAATGTTTCGACTCCATATAAATTAATTTTTGACCTTTAACATAACTTGCCAAAATATCCATCGCTGAAGAATAATATTCATTTGAATCATAATATAAATAATTAATTTTGTTTCTTAAACTAATGTAAGTTTCTTTTTTTTCTTCGCTATTCATATCTTCATCGCCAGGTAAATCTAATTCTAATTCTTGAACATCTAATTTTACTTTTCCTTTTTGATCTATTGTTATTTTTTTTAATTTTTTATGATTACTTGTCGTATGTTTTATTTTTTTCATAGTCGTTGGTTTTTCTAATCTAAGAACAACATTTTTTTCTCCTTTTTCCATTTCAGACATTTCAATATCTTCAATTAAATTTTTTGAACTATCCATTAATATAGTATTATACAAAAAAAAATATTATATTAATTGACTTTTATATGATTTATCTAATAATTCATTGTTTATTAATTTATCTATAAAATTATAATCATTTTTATAATGATTTTTTAAATTAATTATTGCTGTTTCACTAAGATATCTCATTTGTTTGTTATTTGTATTCCATTCTTTTTTTCCCACAGTATCATAATTATATAAGTGAAATGATGTAATATTTAATTTTTTACAAAATACATTATCAATATCATGTTGTAGATTTTCAAATCGTAAAACAAATTGTATATCTTTTACATTAATTTTTTCAAACCACTTATCATATCCATTATTTATACAATTTATATCATTAAACGCATTTATTGCAATATTTTTTAATTGTAAATTATTAGAACTAAGTGATTCTGCTAAAATATTAGGTGTTGGAAAATAATCAAAATAATATTCATATTTTCTTCTTTCACCGTAATCATTAGACCAATGATTTTTTAAATTATAAAAAATAAAATACATGTGTGTAAATCCTGATTGAAATCTAGTTATTGGGTCTCGTATTATAAAAAATAAATTAGTTAATCGTTTATTTACATTATTAATATAATGATAACAATTTACCAAAAGGCGTTTATTTTTGATATAATGCGTTAAACTTCTACCACCTGTTTTTTGAATATGTAAAAAATTTATTACATTATTATGGTATTTTTCATCAACTTTAAAATTATAGTTGATAAAAGGTATTTTAAAATTATGTAAATCTTCATTTCGTTGTATTATTCTTTTTTCTTTAGTTAGTTTTTTTGTTTTTATTTTGTTATTTTTTCGAATTATTTGTGGGTTTTTTGTTATCATATCAATATTATTTGTTGATATGATCTTTTTTATTCTTTCTTTTCTAGGCTTTCGAGATACTTGTCCAAACCCTTTTGATTTGCGATAAAAATTATTATACATATATTCTGCATTTATTATTCATTTTTATCAATAACAGATTTTACAAGAATTTTATCAGATATATTTTTTTTTATATATTCATGATGTTTAATTCTTTCTTGAGTATCATAACCACCCACAGATTCTTTTACTATTCCGTGCCATTCTTTTAATAATTTTTCATCATTTAAATAGTTTGGATGTTGTTCTTCCCATTCTTTTATTTTTGTTAATTGTTTTGCTGATATAGCTTGAATTGTATTGTCTATCTTATTGTTTTTATCTTGATGCCATTTATCTTCATCTTTAATATAAAATTGTAAACGTTTTTTATCACTACAATGAATGGGTCTCTCTGTTGTTTTCATATCTTGTAAACATTTCATAAATATATTACTTATTCCCTCAGCATAACCATATTGTTGGGTATATAGTAAATCTTCATTTGATATTTCTATTTGCCTTATAAAATCTGTTAAATTCATAGCATTTTTACAATGTTCATTTAAAAAAACATTTATTGATATTTTATTATTATTATTATTACCAACATTCTTTGATAATTCTTTATTTTGCTCAATTAATTGTTCTATCATTTCTAATTTTTTTTTATCAGAAGACAAAAATTCATTAAGTGTGTGAACCATATTATCATCATATTTTCCGGTGTGTTTTATAATATTTTCAATTTTTTTACTAGTAGATTTTTTACAATTCTTTTTATGTCTAGATAATCCACTCTTATATTTATATACTTTATTACAATTTACACATTTATATTCAACACTTTTAGGATTTTTTGTTATCATTTTGTTATCATTTGTTATCATTTTTGATTTTTTTGTATGTTTACGTGTGGATAGATGCTTCATCCAATCCTTTTTATCACGTGTATTATAATCACAAAATTTACAATGAAATTCTTTACGGATTTTTGCGGACATTTTGTTATCTTATATATGATAACACGAAAATCCGCTAAACCAATTTTTTTATTAATATTATTTATTTCTAAATTTTATCTACATAACAATATTTTTTGAATTATGTCATCATTTTTCATCTACAAGATATAAGTTAATATTTTTCCGGATTTTTCGGACAAAAAGTTACCATTTTGTTATCATTTTTTTTCTTGTAGAGAGTTTTTTATTGTATTTTTAATTTTGTTGTTATTTTTATTGGTCTAAAAATTCGCTTTAAAATATTTTTGCGGATTTTTGCGGACAAAAAGTTACCATTTTGTTATCATTTTTGATTTCTCAGCATTTCCAAAATTTCACTCATTTTTACTTAAAAAAAACCTTACCATAAATTCCCTACAACAATTTTTCTGTTTTTTCTTATGTTTAAACCATTATGCAGTAATTTAGTTTTTTTCAAGTTTTTTCTAGAACTTTTTTCAATTTCTCAGAATTGGACATTTTTAAAATGTCCAAAATTAACAAATCCAAAATACTTTTAAAAAAAAAGAAAAATTGCTTAAGTATAAAAATCAATAAATACTATTAATAGCATTTTGAACTTAAAGAAAATCTAAAATGTCAAATTCTGTTAAAATAACCAAAAAATCCGAAAAAAAAAATTGCTTAAGTGCGTTTTTTAATAATATCTTAAAGCATATTATTAATTTAAAGAATTTTAAATGGTGCGTTTTTTTAAGTATATATTTATTGTTTCATTATAATAAATGGAAGAAGAGATTATTAACTTACTTAAATTATGTCCATGTTTTGAAAATATAAAGGATGAAAAAGAATTAAATGGTCTATGGATACCAAGAGATATTTTGGTTCAAAATAATGATGAAAAGTATGAGTTAATGTGGAAAGAATTACCAAAAATAAAAAAAATATATAGTTCATCAGCATTAACTTCATTACAAAATAACGCAACATTAACACAAAAATGGCCTATGTTAAATCTTATCCGTCAAATATTAAAAGTTAATGGTTATAATATGAATCCAATTAGAAAAAGTGATGGGTATGATAAAACCGGAAAAAAAAAGTATAAAAGATATTTTTTAATTAAAAAACAACTTTAAAAAAATATTTATATTACATATAATGGAAGATAATACAAAAAAAATAATGCTCGTGACAACTGTTTTAGGAAGTTTAGCCGCTGTTACATTGGGCTATAAATATTATTATCCTACAAACTCTAGTGAAAATGAAAGTGATGAAAAACCACAAGAAAAAAAAGATGAACCAAAATATAAAACTTTGGGTATGGAATTAAAAGAACTAGAAGAAAACAAATTACCCAAAAGTGAAAGAACAAAATATAGAAGTGGATTTTTAAATTCCATTACAAAAACAATTGGTTTTGGAAGTAAACCAGAAAAAATCAAGATTGAAATAACTGAAAAAAAAGATGAACAATGGCCAACATTTAATTAGTTTGTCAATAAATTATTTTCATACAAACTAATTCCTCTCCATGAAATAAACTGTAATAAAAAGTGTAAATAATTGTTATTATTTAAATAATACAAATTTAATAAATAGATAGATAATGATAAAATTCCATAAAATCTTGATGGCGAATATAAATAAAATACAGTTGTTCCATTTATAAAACACTGCACAATATCTAAATATTTTAATGTTTTATTATTTTGAAAACTATGATATAATATACCAAAAATTAAAACAGAAAGCGAATGTATATTTCTATAATTATTAATATATGAATACACAAATGGTAATAATCCGACTAAACAAATATAGTTTGGATCAAACATATAGTTACTTGACATAAATTAATCTTTAATTAATTTTAAAAGTAATATAAACAATTACACATTTATTATTGCAATGAATATATATCTTTTATCAGGCATATTTTTATTTACTATTTATAATAATATTTTAAGAAAAATATTTAATACATTAGAATTTTTTACTTCAGAAACATTAACAGAAAAGTTGTTAGACAATGTATTTGTTTCGGGAACACATTGTTATTTATGTGTTTACAATTTAGGACACTTTTTGTTGTTTGATGATATAAATTATTACGAAAATGCTGTAACTATTTCGACAGCATATTATATATACGATTTAATAAGAATATTTAACAATTATAATTATACATTGTATGATAATACATATATAATACATCATATTGTTAGTTTTGGTGTAATTCAATATAATGTTGCGCATTATTCATACGCTTTTTTTATTTTAGGTGAAATTTCAAATATATTTTATTATCCGGTTTATTATTCTAAAAAAATAGATATTGGTGATAATATAAAGAAAACATTACATATACTTCAGTTTGTATCTTATGTAATATGTAGAGTAGGTTTAATTTCTTATTACTACTTTATATCATTATCTGTTGAAAATATTTCAACAATAATATTTGGAACACCTATTGTATTAATGGGTTGGATATGGAGTTATCAATTATTTTTAAAGATACAATATTTAAAATAACAATATATGATATATGTTTAATTATGAAGATATAGGTTGGGTATTTATTTATGTATGTGCGTTTGGTTTTAGTGATTATTTTGTAAAAAAATTCATAAAAAAAGAAACAAAACATTTATTGTATTATGCGTTAATCGGTATATTAGGAATAATAATAATAACGTGTTGTCAAGGAATTATAAAAAATTGATTTTAATATAAACAAATTATTTATATTAAATAAACCATGAGAACTAGAAGTGGACAATCATACGAACCATTAAGTTGTTATAAATGCAAAAAATATTATGCATATACAAAATTTAATAATTTATGTAGTAAATGTTGCTTAGAAAAATATCCAAACAAGGTAAATATAACAAGAAAAAATCATTTAAGTATTTCAAAAGAAGAAGAAAATAAACTTATCGAAAACAACACAATACCAGAGAGCAATCCTTTATATAAATATTTAATAAAAAATTTAAACAAATATGGTAAAAAAAAAGACATAATGAAACACGTTGCTGAAATGTTATACATGATATGTTATACATTACATAAATCGCTATCGGCAAAACAAGCCGCCTTGATTTATAATTTAACAAAAAAAGAAAAAAAAGATAAAAATGAATATAAAATTCAGCATTTACTATGTGGATTTATTTATGATAGATGGAATATTGATTCGAAAAAAAATGGAAGCATTGGTTATTGTTATTATAATATTTCAAAACCAAGAAAAAATACACCATCTATAAACAATAGTGTTGCGATGATACCAGTATTCTATCCGCGTATAATGATAGATACATCATTAATAAATAAAAGACATCGTTATGAATTTTGGCGAAATAATATACCAGAACAATGTAAACATCAAAATTTATAAAAAATTGAAAAAAAAAATATAAACATTTTTTAATTTAATTTACTAATATGTTATCCAGAATTTTTAAAAAAGCAACACCAATTAGATTAGGCCGATGGGCCGTTACCAATGATGTAAATGTTCAAGAATATAGAATAAATTGGGCAAATCATGATCATTGTGGTAGTGAGATATGCGAAAAAAAATTTACAAAAGAAAAAAAAGAAAAAAAAGAAAAAAAAACAAAGGTAAATATGGCTCCTTTTGATGAATTGTTGCCATTTTGTATTTAAAATATAAATACTATATATAATGTGGCAAGTTATTTTAGGATTTAGTGCTGGAGTTTATGTAGGAACGTATTATGATTGTAAACCATATTTAAAACAAATACATTTGATACTTAAAGATAAATTACCTGAAGAAAAAAATAAAAAATAAATATTTTTTATTGAATATTTATTTTTATATATTAAATTCTGGTATGGTATAATTACCTTGTGAATCTAGTTTCCAATGCGCTATTCTTCTAGGATTATCAATTGCTTTCATAATATCATTTGGTTCGTATACATTATTGTCTTCATCAATATAATATATAATTCCTTTAATATCTTGCGCCCATATAGATACTTGTACCTTAGTATTCTCATCAACCTGTTTACTATTTTCAATTGTACCATGCGGACATCCTTTCATGTGCGTACCACAAAAATTACTTCCTTTTCTTTTTTTTCTAGTACATTGTTCTGAATTTGCTCTAAGAGCATGACATCTTTCATATAGTGGTACAATATTTTTTACACGTTTTCTTTTTTGTAAGTCACTAGTATTTATTTTAATATTTTCATAATCATATATCATTTGTATTAAGCCCATTATTTGTTTATGTTTTTCATCTGTTGATGAATGTTCGTTGTCATTTAAACAAATCTCTTGTATTTTTGAAATAATTTCATCTTTAAAAGTTTTACACCATAATTGTACTTTATTATTAAGTTTGCGCTCCATATTACCATATTTCTATTTGTATATCTTTAAATCAATTTTTTAATTATTATACCAGAACGTTCCTACTTCTCTAGGTAAAATAATATATAAAATAAAAACAATGTTTAACCATATCTGATAAACCATAACGTTTTCTCTTTTACTGTAAGGAAAGAATCTTATATATATTTCAAAAATCATATTTAAAAAAACAATACCTAATATAATTTTAAAGATATCCATAATATATATATTATCATATATTAAATATTATAGTATTTTGTATTTAGTATAATTACTATTATGAAAAGGACCTAGCGAATTTACATCAATATCGTGTATACTTAATGGTATAAATCTATCTTTTGTTTTAACAATAATGTCTCTATTAATATAATTAAAGTAACCATCTAATTTTTTAAATGGTATTTTCCCTATCAATAAACTATCTATATTTTTTTTCCATTTATAAGTATATTTTTTATCACTTTTTATATTATATTTTTTTTCATTATTGTCATAATTATTTATAATTTTTTTCATGATAACATCATCTTCTGTTCTTACTACATTTGAATTTCCTAAAAATAAAGCAACTCTAACAATTTTTGATTTAATATATCTACCATTTTCATTAGTTATTTTTTCTTTATTAAAATAAGCAGGTTTGTAATTATTGGTCCAACAAGCATATCTTAATGATTTTGTAAAAGTGTCACTGAAAATATAATAAGGACCAAACATACTATGTAATGTTCTATCTACTAATTCAAAATTTTCATTTATTAATTTATAATATTCACCGCTATAAGCAACTACGGGGATTTCTAATTTATGTTTGATATTATCATAAAAAACAGTTAAATAAATTAAACCTGGATTGTTTAAAAATAAATTACAAACGCTATCGTGAATAGGGTAATTAATTATTTCTTTTTTGTTACATATTTCATCTATTAATCCCCACCAATAATTATTATCACTTTTTAAATTTGGATGTTTTGGGATATCATCAGTATAATGATAAAATAAATATAAATTATTATCTTCTTCAACAAATCCTTTACAACTCATATCATTTGTAAAAATATTTTTAATAGTTTTTTCTGCTATTTTTAAAGGATCTCCTGATGTGTATAATACATAAGGAAATGTAACTAAGTTGCTAAATTTATTATCATTATCAGGTTGTTTATATAAAAAATATTTCAAATGTGTATGTAAATATTCTTCAGAAGCTTCAATATTATAAATACATAAAAATATGTGTTTATTTTTTTTTATATTCATTTTTTTCGTAATCGGCTGAATATATGTTTCTATATCATAATTTGGAACTAATTTTATTTGTTTTTCTTTCCAGGACGGATGCAATGAAAAAAGAGAAAATTGTGAATTATCCATATATATATATACAATATATTGATAATTATGTAAATACTTATTTTTTTGGTATTTTTCTTCTTATATTTTCTTTTTCTTTTATTTCCCTAGTTTCCATTATAAACTTACTTAGTTCTTTTGCCATGTTTTCATCATTTTGAAAAAATTTTAAAAGAGAATTTAATAAATGCTTTTTACTTAAAGGTGCTTTTGTTTTTGTTTTTGAATAAATTAATTTTCCTTCACCCGTATTCCAACAATCAATATCATTATTTTTCATAACATCTACCAATTCTGTTGTTAATAATTTTTTTTGTTCTCGCCTGTTTTTTATTTCTTTTTGTAAAAGTTTAATCTCATTATCAAGTCCAATCCATGTTTTAATGTTATTAATCAACGCTTCTTTTTCTGTCATTATATTAATATATAGTGTTTTTTTTATTACATTTAAATAGTTATTTTATTATTTTCAATAACTTTTATAACAACGTTTTCATTTGTTAAATCTATGATTTCTTTATTTACAATGTGTTTTTTTTTATTAAATAATATTTTTTTTGCTACATTTTCAATATTAACAAGTGGGTTTTTATTTATCATTTTATAATGTTGTGCGCAATACTTACAATCTTTTGAAGCATTTCTACTACATTGTTTTCCTTTATTTTTACCTCTAGTTAATATGAAACAACACTTTGTCTTTTCTGTTTTCTTTATTTCTTTTTTACTATTTTTATGATATGCGCAAAATTGTGTTCTACAAGGTCTATCACAAATTTGACCTTTTCTTTTTCCAGATTTAAAAATACCTTTACAATTATATGGTTTCATACAAAATTTTAATGGGGAATTAACACCTCTTATATTTTTATATAATTCTCTAGGTGGTAATAAATGATTTTGTACTTTTCTACAGTAAGGACATTTAAGTTGTTGTGTTTTTAATTTTGTTATCTCAAGATGGTTTGGATTTACTTTTTGACATACAATTTCATTATATAATGGTTTATAATTAAATTTATGACTGCAAAATAATTTAATACAATTATCTTCCAATGGCAAACCAGTTATCAAACAAGTTTCTTTATTATCATTATTATTATCATCACATATTTCTTCTAAAAATTTTGTGAAGTTAGAATTATTCATATAATTTATAAAAAAAAATTCTCTTTATATGAATTATATAAAGAATGTCAAAAGAATGGGCTACACCAACATGGTATTTATTTCATACAATAGGAGAAAGAATAAATAGTAATTATTTTAATTCACACTTAACAGAATGTAAATATCTCATTCAAATTATTTGTAACAATCTTCCTTGTCCTATTTGTCAAAATCACGCTACAATTTATCTTAGAAAAACAAATTTTAATAATATTAAAACTTTAGCACAGTTTAAAGAATATTTATATATATTTCATAATTTCGTAAATAGTCAATTAGGTAAAAAAAAATTTACAAAAGAAGAAATGGAAAAATATAAAAGGGCAAACATCGATAAAATTATGATATTGTTTTACCATAAATTTAGAGCAAGATATAGAACTGGAACTAGTTTTGGTGGTTGGCGTAGAAGAAAAGCAATGAGTACAATACGTTCTACATTATTAAAAATGAGACCACATATGGTTTAATTAAAATTTCTTTTTAGGAAAACATTTAAATTTAGTTCTACTAACTTTACATTTTTTTTTCGTGGATTTATCATCTTGAAAATATAATAAATCCATTTTGTTGTTATCTTGAACAAACTTAACTAAGAAAAACCAAACGATACCCAATATTGAACCAAATAATAAACCTGCTAAAATATCAGGCCCGTGAGAACAATACAATTTAATTCTATAAAAACAGTTTACAGCGATTAATAACATAAACATTAACAGAGTTAAAAAATTGTATGTTCCTAATAAAAACATATTTAAAACAACATATAACATTGTAAATGATAGAAATAATGTATTAAAATCCGGACTAGAATATTTATTGTATTGATCTCCAAAACCAAACATATTACAAACATCTGTTTTACCATTCCAACTTATAGCAGGAGTTATTGATCCTAAAGAAGGTCTTGCTATTACACCTAAAAATGAAGCAATTATTGCTCCAAACAAATAAACTATACCTTTTATATGTCCATTAAAAAAACTATCAAAAATTAAATATGAACTTATTAATAATGGTGAAATCATTGTTCCAAAAGGAATTAAATATTTAATGTTGAGACCCATATACTATATTATTATATAAAAATAAGTTCAAAAACTTCTTGAATTTTCTCTACAGGGTAAAATGAAATACCTTCTAATATTGGTTTCTCTTTATATTCTTCTATAAATTTATTGAAATCTTTTTCATTTTCAACAGGAAAAATAAAATTCTTTACGCCCGCGCGTATTCCACCTAATATTTTCAAATCTAAGCCACCAATAGCAGTTACATTACCTTGTAAATCAATTTCACCAGTAATCGCAAAAAGATTATTAATTTTTTTATTATTTAAATAACTGTAAATACATACAGTAATTGCTGTTCCGGCAGATGGTCCATCTTTTGGTGTTGCCCCTTCAGGACAATGTATATGTAATCCATTTTGTTTGGTAGTTTTAAATTGTTTTATTAATTTTGCCTGTTGTTTCTTATCGGTCAATTTCCATGCAAGAGTTTTTGCTACATTCATACTTTCTTTCATTACATCACCTTGCATACCTGTTAATTTTAAATCTAAAATATTATTGGAAGGCATTGGTACACATTCAATTAAAATAATACCACCCATCCCTAGAGCATTTGCCCATAAACCATTTATTACGCCAATATGGGAATTAGAATCAATCTCTTTATAACGAACTATATGTCGTTCTTTTAAATAAACATTTTTTATATCTTCTTCTGTAATGGTAACAGGAATATTAATGAAATCGGTATTATTTTTAAGAATTTTTAAATTTATTTCACTTATAATTTCAAATAATATTTCTTTTAATTTTCTTACACCTGCTTCTTGAGTATAATTATCTATTATAAATTTTATAATTTCATCACTCAAGTTTAAAATATTAGACAATCCTACTTTATTGTATAGTTCTGGTAAAATATGTTTTTTTGTTATTACAATTTTATCTTCAATAGATAAACTTTTAAATTTTACTCGATGTATTCTATCTAATAAAATTTTATCAATTAACGAAGGATTATTATAAGAAAATATAAATAAGGCATTGCTTAAATTTAAATCAATTCCACTGAAATATTTGTCTTGAAATTGTTCATTTTGTGTAGGATCTACCAAATGTGTTAATATACCAATTATTTCTTTACCGTGTTCTGTATTACTAACCTTATCAAGTTCATCTATAAAAATAATTGGATTCATACATTTTGTATCCATTAATATATCTACAATTCTACCCCATGTAGAACCAACATAAGTATAGTTATGTCCACATAATGTACTACCATTACTAGAACCACCCAATGCTATAAAAGAAAATGGACGAGAAACACCGTTTTCATCTAATAAACATTTTGCCAAACCATGTTTTGCTAGAGATGTTTTTCCTACACCAGGAGGCCCTTCAAAACCAAAACAATAACCTGTTTGCTCTCCATTTATCCATTGACCAATAATTCTCTCTATTTGTCTTTTGGCATTTTCATGACCGTGAACAGAATTATCTAGTGTTTTTTTCACATTTATCAATTCAATATCAATTCTAGACCATAAATTATACATTTCTTGAAAATTTTGCTTGTATTTATTAATAGAAGGAATATTATACTTTTTTTGAAATTTTGAAATTAATTCATTCATTATTGCTTCATCATTTTTATTTTTCTCAATAAAATTAACAATATTAAATTTCATATAATCTGTTTTTTTTCCAGAATGACATAATTTACTTTTCTTAAGATTGTATTTTTTAACTATTGTATTAATGAAACATATATTTATTACTAAGTTTTCTCGCTTACCATTTGTATATAATACTTTAAGTAACTGAATATTTTTATCTTTGATTTCATCAATGTATTCTTCGTTTAAGTAAGTTAAGTGCTTTTTAAGTTCAATACTAGAATATTTTTCTTGAATAGGTATTTTTAAATCAGTATCTATATTTTTCAATTCGTTTAATAATTTAATTAATTCTTCATTCGTTTTTTTCATAAAAAATAATAATGGTTCTCTTTTGTAGATATTAAATGGGATTTTTAATAACCCATCTAAGTAATTTTTAGCTTTAGAACCAGAATCTTCTGATTTGGCTTTAACTTCTTTTAATTTATTCATAGCCTTTTCTTTCACAACATCATTTGCTTTCATAAGACATATTTGTTGTTCAATAGGAATTCTGTTGGTATCAAAATTAGATAAATTTTTAGTATATTTTATGGTGGTTTCCATAGCGATTCTAAAATATTTTTTTATAATCCATGGAAAACTATCAAACAATAATGTTTGTTCATAAGTATCGATCGTATTATTGTTTTCACTAGATAATAAATCATACAACAAATATGCCATATATTGAAATTCCGGTTCATCTTTTTTTATTAATAATTGAATTATTGTATTTCGCTGTATATATAATTCACTATTTACAAATTCTTTTATTACCTGAGATATAGTTTTTTGTTTTATTAGTTTTGTTTGATTTATATATCCAGAAAATCTATGATATAAATCTTTATTATTATAAACAAGTAATTCTTTTAATGTTAATGATTCAATAAATCGGTCAAATGATTTGTTTTTATACATTTTTTCATCGGGTTTATTGTTTTTTATCATTAGTATTTTATCGTCAATATATTTGTCATTAATAAATTGTAGTCCTATATCATCAACAATACCAGAAACAATTAATGTTTTTTTCTCTTCTGGATTTTGAAAACAAATCTTAATGCCATATACTTTTGTTAAAAAATTTTGCTGTGTCCTGGCCAAATCAAAACAATCTAAGGTTTTTGCTTGATCAACAATCATATAATCTTCTACAATTCTATTTTTCATTAGTTTTTTATTTGTGTTTTTTGATATTTTGTGAGAGTCTTTCCAAATAAGCACTTTATATTTAATAGGATGAATAAATGTTTCAATAATATTATATAATAGTTTATGGTTATCTTTTAATTTAGATAAATACTCTTTACCATAACAAACATTAATAACATCATTTATTGATTCTGTGCCATAAGATTTAAATATAGATGAAAAATCATTATTGATACGTTGAACACGTTCAAATAAGTCGTTGTAATTTATTTTATTATTACTGTTTAAAATAGTTTGAATGTTTATTATGTTATTTTGAACATTTTCTATATTTTGTAGACATATATTAATGTCACTTGCTCCGATGATATCCATAGTTTTATATTTATATACCGAATTAATAGTTTTATAAACGATTTTTTGAAAATCATTTGTTTTTTCTAACAAAAACGAATGATAATCCGTCTTTTTGCTAAAAGATTTCATCGATGTCTTCTTGATTTTTATATTTTTCATTAATATATATTGCGAAAATATCTTCTTATTTTATTTTTAATTATAAATATTTGCGATTTTGATATTTTAAAACAATTTAAAAATGTACATATATATATTTATAATTAATGGGTATACCTAGTTATTTTTCTCATATTGTAAGGGAATATGGTCACATAATAAAAAAATATGAAAAAAATAAACAAATAAATAATTTATATATGGATAGTAATTCTATAATTTATGATTGTTTGTTTAAATTGTTAGATAATTATAATGGAGATGATGAAAAATTTGAAAAAAAAATAATTGAAGCAGTTATAAGTAAAATAGAAATGTATATAAGTATAATTCAACCAACAAATTGTTTATATATTGCTTTTGATGGTGTCGCTCCAGTTGCAAAAATGGAGCAGCAGAGAAATAGAAGATATAAGTCATATTTGGAAAAAGAAATTAAAAAACAGATAGATCCTAACTATAAAGAAACATGGGATAGAACTGCTATAACACCAGGAACTAAATTTATGAATAAATTAAAAAAAATAAAAACACATTTCGAAAAAAATCCCAAAAGATATAATTTAAATAAAGTAATAGTATCATTAGCAGATGAAAAAGGTGAAGGTGAACATAAAATATTTCAGTATATAAGAGACAATAAATCACAACATAAAAAAGAAAAAACAGTAATATATGGGTTAGATGCTGATTTAATTATGCTTTGTATTAATCATTTAACAATCTCAAAACATATTTATTTATATCGTGAAACGCCAGAATTTATAAAATCAATAAACAGTAATTTGGAACCAAATAAAGATTATATATTAGACATCCCTAAAATGGCACAAATATTAACAAAAAAATTAAATAATTATAAACAACCATCAACAACGATAGAAAAAAATAAATTATATGATTACATTCTTATTTGTTTTTTCCTAGGTAATGATTTTATGCCACATTTTCCAGCGTTAAATATAAGAACAAATGGAATAAATATTTTAATGTCTGCTTATGAAAATACAATTGTTAAAAAGAAAACAAATTTAACAGACGGTAAAAAAATATTCTGGAATGAAATAAGAGAATTACTAGAATTTATAAGTAAAAGTGAAGAAGAATACATTCGTGAAGAATATAAATTACGTGGTAGATTGGAAAAACGTATGTTACCTACATCAACAGTAAAGGATAAATTCAATAAATTTCAATCGATACCTACAAAAAAAAGAGAAATAGAATATTTGATAGATATTAATAGTGTAGGTTGGGAAAAACGTTATTATAATTATTTGTTTGATATAGAACCTACAAAAGAATGGATACAAAGAATATGCATAAATTATCTTGAAGGGTTAGAGTGGACAATGAATTATTATACAGAAGAATGTCTTGATTGGAAATGGTTTTATCATTATAAATATCCACCATTATTGAAAGATTTGATAAAATATATACCTTATTGGGAAACTAGTTTTTTCGATAAAAAAAATCAAAAAAGTGTTCATCCAAATGTTCAGTTGAGTTATGTATTGCCTAGGAATAGTTTACATTTATTACCTAATAAAATTCATAAAAAATTATTGAAAGAAAAACCGCATTATTATAACAATAATTGTAAAGCATATTGGGCATTTTGTAGATATTTTTGGGAAAGCCATATAGATTTACCACATATAGATATTGGTGAATTAGAAGAATTTGTAGAAAATATAAGTTAAAGAAATAATTTATTAATTTATATATGCCTGCTAGAAAAATAGAATTAACAAAAAAAGAAGAATTAAAAATGGTAGTAAGCCAAGAAAAATATGTTGTAGTAAAAGTTACAGCAACATGGTGTGGTCCGTGTAAACGTTCTAAACCATTAGTAGAAAAATGGTTAGAATTATTACCAGAATCAGTATTATATGTAGAAGTAGATGCTGATAAAGGAAGTGAGATATCAAATATTCTAAGAATTAGATCTATTCCAACATTATTAAGTTATATAAATGGTGACCCAACAGATGTATATTCAGGAGGAAGTGATGAAGTGATAAATAAATTTTTTACAAAAATGAAAAAACATTTATCTAGTTAAATAATATAATGGTATGTTCGGTATCTTGTACATTGGCATTTGCCTTTATTGTTGCTAGTATTTACACATGTATGTTTTCAGATAAAAAAGAATTACATAAAAAATACGTTGCGTTGTTAGACAATACAAAAAAAATGAAATATAAAAAGATAGTTCAAGAAAGAAAATCAATTTATTTTAAAGGATTTGCTTTAGGATTAGCTTTAGCCGTTGGTTATTTGGTATACAAAAAAAGTAAAATGGTAAGACCACATAAATGGGGAACTATTTGTGCTGTTTTAGCAATTGCTTTTGTAACAAATTACTTTTTCTATATACTACATCCAAAAAGTGATTATATGATAATGCATATAAACAGTCAAGAAGAAAAACTAGCGTGGTTAAATATATATAGAAGTATGCAGTACAATTATCATTTTGGATTTGCTTTAGGATTAGTTGGGGTAATGTTTTTAGGTAATTCGATTTGTTAAAATAAATAAAAAATCATAATTTTTTATATGGACGATTTTGATTTAGAAATAGAAAATTATGATTTGCGAGAAATATTAAATTTATTTAAATTAGATTATAATTTTGACAATGTAGATTTAAAAAGAGCACAAAAAATAGCATTAAAAACACATCCAGATAAAAGTAATTTACCAAAAGAATATTTTATGTTTTTTATGAAAGCATTTCAAATAGTTCAACAAATATATTATTATCGCTATAAAAAATTTCAAGATAGTAAAAAAAAAGATTATAAAGTCGATATAAATAAAGAAAATAAGGCATTGTTAAAAAGTTTAGATGGAAAATCTGTTAAAGAATTTAATGAATGGTTTAATCAGGCATTTGAAAAAGTAAAAGTACAAGATAGAAATCAAGATTCCGGATATGGAGATTGGTTAAGGTCAGATAAAGATATACATGATTTTAAAGACGCGAAAATGAATGATTTTGAAAGATTATTTGAAAAAAGAAAATCAGAATGTAAATCATTAATTGTTAGAAAAGATATAAATGAACTAGAACAACAATCAGGATATATGTTAGAAAGAAATAAACCAGAAAATTATGAATCAAATATGTTTAGTAAATTGCAATTTGATGACTTAAAAAAGGCTCATACACAAACAGTGGTTCCTGTAACAAGAAGTGATTTTCTTAATAAAGAACAATTTAACAGTTTAGATAGTTATAAAAGGCACAGGGCACAGCAAAATTTAAGAACATTATCACGAGAAGAGGCTAGAGTATATTTAGCAAATAAACAAATGATGGAAGGTAAAACAAACACACAAAGGGCTTATAATTTATTAAAACAAGATGAAGAAATGGAAGCAGCGAATAAAAAATGGTGGAGTCATTTAAAACAATTAAAAAATTAAATTATTCATATTAATATATATAAGATGTATGATAAAATATATAGATTAATAATAATATTTGTTGTATTATCAACAGCAGGTATTTTATATAAAAGATTTCAAGAAAAATTTAAAACCGATGAAGATGAGGCAAAATATCGAATGATTGAAAAATATTTACTTCATCAAAATAAATCAATAAAAGAAAAACCAATATTATGGATATTTAATGATTATGATGTAAATCAGCGATCGTGGGAATCTTTTGGTACAAGAAACAGTAAAAAATTAAATGCTCCATATATTGAATCTTGTGTAGAGTCTATTATAAAGCACTGTCATAAATCATTTAATATAGTTTTAATTGACGATAATTCTTTTGACAAAATATTACCAGAGTGGTGTATTGACATATCAAAAATTACTGCCCCTATTAAAAAACATATTAGATTATTAGGTTTAGCCAAATTATTACACTATTACGGTGGCATGCTTTTACCTAATTCAACTATAGTAATGAAAGACCTTTTACCTATTTACAAATCAGGTTTATTGGATAAAGATTTTTTCACTGTGGAAACTACAAATAGAAATGTCACATCGGATAATGTTGATTTTTTCCCAAATGTTGATTTAATGGCATGTGTGAAAAATTCTAAAACAATGGGCGAATTTGTTATGTATCTAGAAAATTTAAATTCAATTGATTACACAAATGAAATGGATTTTTTAGGACAAGCAAACCGATGGCTATTTAAAGGTATTTTAGAGAAAAAAATATTTTTAATGAATGGGCAAATATTTGGAACAAAAGATAAATACAATAAAAATATTTTAATAGAAGACTTGTTAGGAGAAAGTTATGTTCATTTTGATAATGATTTTTATGCAATATATATTCCACACGAAGAAGTAATAAAACGAAGTAAATATCAATGGTTTTCTAGACTTTCCAAACGTCAACTTTACGAATCAAATATCATCATATCCAAACATTTAATTGTTTCTCATACTTCATAATATATTTTGTAACAAATATTATATTTTGAATGAGAATAATTAATTTTAGAAAAAAAAGGAATATGATGATATTTACACAATTGCCTTAGAATTGTAACAATCATTTTATATGATAATTGTCTGTTAACATAAATTTGTTTTGATTCATGATAGTATTCTTTCACAGTTTCTATAAATGTTTCTATTGATTGATTTAATTTGGATTTTTTAAACGCACATTTATCAAATAAATAATATTTTTCTTTTTTTTCCGCGTTTGTTTCCAAAAAATCTAAAATGATATTTTTTGATGGATCTGTTTTAAATAATTGTTGAGACATATATATTATAGTTCAACAAATTAATTTATATCCACTAAATCTTTTGTAAAAAAAACTAATTCTACTTCATCTTCATGAATTGTATGAAAATAAGAAATATACTTACATATTATTTTTATTATTTTGTATTTTTTTTCTTCTTCTATCGTTTCAGTTGTTTTAATAAATAAAAAATAACAATCCAAAATATCCATAACAGAATAACCTTTATTAAAAATAGAAAAAATAATTTTAACTGCGTCTTTTATATTTTTATGTTTATACCATAAATCTGTATATCTTTCAAAATCATAATAACTTATATTTGTACATATATTACGCGATATTTCATATGTTATTTCAGTATTTAATAGTTTAAACTTTTCTAAATAATTTATCAACAAACGTATTGAATTATTACATATATTTAAAATAAATTTTTCTGCTTTTGATGTGATGTTAATATTTTCTTTATTTTTTATATTATTAATTATATTACTTAAAAATTGTTTACTAAGTGGTTTAAGTTTTATTATTGTACTCCTTGATTGTATACTCTCTATAACTTTTTGTGTGTTATTACACGATGCAATAAAATTAACTTTATGACTATATTTATCTATACAATTTCTAAATACTTGTTGACTTTGTTCATTTATAACATCAATATCGTCCAATATAATAAATTTTTTTTTTCCTAAAACACTTGAAGGAGTCTGACAAAATGTTTTGACTTCGTTTCTATAATATTGTATGCCCTGATCTTTTAAATTATTGATATACAGAATATTATTTATAGGTAATTTATCTAAATTATAATATTCTCTAACAGTTGCTTCTAGTAAAGATGTTTTTCCAGAACCTGGATTACCTATTAATAAAATATTTAAACTATCAATCTTTATCAATAAATTTAATAAATCTTTATAATCTTTATCAATTTGAAATTCATTATAATATTTTGGTTGATACTTTTTTAAAAACGGTAAATTCATAATATAATAAGTATTTTAATTTTTAAGTATTATTTCTTATTAAATACAACTTAAAAAATAAAAACTAAAATATAGTATAAAATGAATAAAATTTCTATTTGTTTAGAATATATTTGGTTGGATAATGAAAAAAATTTTCGATCTAAAATAAAAGTTTGGAATTATACAAAAGAATCTAAATTTACTGGAAAAAATCATGAAGTATTACCAGAATGGACTTATGATGGTTCATCCACAAATCAGGCAAATGGCAATGATTCAGATATTGTGTTGAAACCAGTTGCTGTATTTCCAAAACACGCTGGTCATGGATATTATGTATTATGTAGCACGTATTATTTAAATCCAGAAATAGATGATAATGGTAAAGAAGTATGGAATTATACTCCAACTGAAACAAATACGTGGCATAACGCAAATGAATTATTTGAACAATATAAAGATGAAAAACCGTGGTATGGTTTGGAACAAGAATATTTTATTAATCCAGGAGAAAATTTACTACAAACAACTGTACAGGGAAAATATTATTGTGGTGTAGGTAATGGTAGTTGTTTATATAGAAAATTAGTACAAGAACATATGGAACAATGTTTAAAATGTGGTATAAGTATTTCTGGAATTAATGCTGAAGTTGCACCAAATCAATGGGAATTTCAAGTTGGACCAGTAGAAGGTATTCATGCTGCTAATCATTTGTTAATGGCTAGGTATTTGCTAGTAAAAATAGGTGAAGACTACAAACTAGATATTAATTTTCATCCAAAGCCATTGTATCATTATGATAAAACATTAAATGGTTCTGGATGTCATACAAATTTTAGTACAGAAAATATGAGACGAGAAGGAGGTATCCAACTAATTAAAAATGCTTGTACAATGTTGGAAAAAGAACATAAAAAACATATGGAACATTATGGGGTAGATAACAATTTAAGAATGTCTGGTGAATGTGAAACAGAAAAATATGATGAATTTACTTTTGGTCGTTCAGATAGAACGTCATCTGTAAGAATACCTTTATTTGTGGAGCGAGATGGTTGTGGTTATCTTGAAGATAGAAGACCTGCTAGTAATTGTGACCCATACATAGTAACATCTCTTATATTAGAAACAACTTGTAAAGATTTGTTAGATAAAACGGATGATTTACAAAATATAAAAATGAAAATATCACCACCGGTACCTTTGAATTTATCATTGGTTTAAAAAAATTGAGATAATATAATATATTACATAAATATTATAATTCACTATGAGTAAACTTAGTATACAAGAAATAAACAGTCAAATTGAAGAATATGAAAAAAAAATAGAAGAGTTGAAAAAATTAAAAATTACGGAATACGGATTCATTATGTATTTTAGAATTACTAGTAAAGATCATGTAAAAAAACTTACAGATTTAAAAGTGAAAGCAACTTATGAATATAATGATCATTGTCATGATGAATTCGGACACGACGAAGAGGCATATTTAAAAGTTACATTTGGAGATAATGAATATTTGGTAATTCATTATCAAGAGGCACAAGGTGTGGGAACAGAAAGTAGATATTCTCCAACAATCGATTGTAAAATAGATGTAACAAAAAAAGCAAAAAAACTTTTATTTAAAAATTTAGATATTGATGTTGATGATCATGATAATGAAACATATAAAGAATTAAGAGATATTATTAAAAATATAGTAACTAATAATAAATAAATATTTATATAAAATTTTTTATTTAAATGCGTTTTAATTTAAAGTTAATATTATAATATACATTATGGATTATTATAATATTTTAGGTGTAGATAAGACGGCATCACAAGACCAAATAAAGAAAGCATATAGGAAATTATCATTACAATTTCATCCAGATAAAAAAACGGGTAATGCTGAGAAATTTAAACAAATTAATGAAGCATATCAAATATTGGGAGATGAAGATAAAAAAAAAATATATGACCAGCAAAAAGAACAACCAATGTCGGGACAATTTCCATCGCAATTTTTTAATGGAAACCCTGATAATATGAATCATATGGCACATCACATGCAAGATAATTTATTTAAAATGTTTTTTGGACATACACAACAACCTTTTCATGGTGGTATGGATATACCAAATGTTCAAATGTTTAGAAACGGAATTCCGGTTGATATGTCAAAATTTCATAAGCCACCACCAATTATAAAAACAATAAACATAGATTTAAAATCAGCATATACAGGTATAAATATGCCTATAGAAATTGAAAGATGGGTTTTGATAAACAACACGAAACAATTTGAAAAAGAAAAAATATATGTACCAATACCACCTGGTATAGATGAAAATGAAATTATAATAATGAAAGGTAAAGGTAATTATAAAAACGAAACATTAAAAGGAGATGTAAAAATATTCATTAAAATAAAAAATAATAGTGAATTAGAAAGAGAAGGATTAAATTTAATCTATAAAAAAAATTTAACATTACGAGAATCATTATTGGGATTTTCATTTACTATAAATCACATATCTGGTAAATCATTTAATTTGGTAAATGATCCAGGAAAAGTAATTACACCGGGTTTTAAAAAAGTTGCAAAAGGGATGGGCATGAAACGTGAAAATATGTCAGGTGATATGATAATATATTTTAATGTTATATTTCCCAAAAATCTATCAAAAGATCAAGTTGAAAAACTAAAAAATATATTATAATTAAATTCTTATATATGTTACATCAATTGTATCGTAATCTACAACATAGTGACCATCTTCTGCTATAAATACACTATCTTCTCTTCCCATTTTAATTAAATCTTGTGCTATTGTTCCACGATATTTAATATTTTTTTGGTCATATTTGTAAGTAAATGTATAGATAGGTATTTTTGATGGTGAATATCCAATTCTATGTATATTATTTTTTAATCGGATATCGGAATAACGACGACCACGACGTCTTTTTCTTTTTCTTCTTCTAGGTCTTCTTCTACCTCTACGCCGTCTAGGTCTTCTTCTACGTCTACCTCTACGTCTTCTTCTTCTACCATTTCTTCTACCTCTACGTCTTCTTCTTCTACCATTTCTTCTTCTTTTTCTTCTTCTTCTGCCCAAACCATCTGGAGGTGCAGTTGCTGGAGAAGGATATATTAATCTAACAGAACCTGAAACATCAGTAGATAAACCACTTAGATATTTTGCTCCTTGGTCTGTTTTAAGTGTTTCTATCATTTCACTTCTAATATAATCTCTTCGTGCTTTACCGAATTTTTGTAAATCTTCATAGTCTGTTTTACTCATAGGGGCAGTTGCGGCTTGTAAATCTAAAAATCCCCAACCAAATATTCCAGAAACATCAACAACCGTTAATGGAAATTTTGTATTGTCTGGACTATTTTTCGATGGGTCTACAAGACTTCCACTATAATATCTATTTTCGATTGGAGGTGATAAAGTGCTATGTTTTCGTCCAACAATATGTTGTCCTATTCTACCAGATGCAGTTTGAAACATTCTATCAACTACCTCTTCTGACGATAAATTAGGAAATCTTTCAGCAATGACTGCTAATGCTCCTGCTACTAATGGTGCTGCCATAGATGTACCCTGTACTCTTTTATAACCCGGTAATATATTACCACTAGGGTCAGTAACTCCTTTATAATTACTAGCACTAATTACACCACCATCTGTTACACCACTACCACCTAACGCACTAATAGTCCATGGCCAGCAACATCCAGCACGATTTGTATAATATGTTTCCCATAAATCTTGACCACCACTAACATCTAAACTAACAACATTTACCCAACATCCACTTACTTCAGGAACATACAATGGCGTACCTGCTAGTAAATTAGATTCACTATCTGAACTATTACCAGCAGCACAGACATTAATAACACCACTTTTTGCTTGTTTAATATAATTTTTATAAATTTTATTATATTCATTTACATTTCCTTTTTGATTTACAAACCATCCTTTATAAGGAAATCCAGTAGAAAATGTCATAAAACCCCAACTATTATTTATAATTTTTATTCTTCTATCTATGATGTCCTGTGAAAATAAAGGAGTTTCTCTAAAATCAACATCACTTAATGGTCTAGGCCAATTACCAGAATTATCCCACGCGCGATAAGCAATTAAATTACAATTATGTGCTATACCATATGTACCAGTTGTACTTGTATGTGTTGTGTTATTATTATTATTATCAAAATAAGCTTTTTGTGTTAGTTGATAACCAACATCTTTTTTAGAACCAATGATAGAAGCAACAGATGTACCGTGTGTTGCACCATTACCAGGCAAATAATTGTCTCCAGCAGTAACTTCATATCCCGGTCTATCTATATTTAATCTGGTCCACGTTGAATTTACCGGTGTTGTGGAATCATAATTAAAAACATAAGTATCTGTAGTCCAGCCCATATGTTGATCCGATGTATAAGCGCCGTGTATTCTACCAAAATCATCTTTTAAATAATCTTTTGTTACGCGTGGTTTTACAGTAATAATAGTTGATTTCTCACTATTATATCCAATATTTTCTGGTTTATTTCCTCCAAAATGCGGTGTTGTATTTGTAGTAAACCCATTATATTGAGCATCTGTATCGTAAGAAATACCACCCCAACATAAAATTTTGTTTTGTTTTATATATGCCATTTCGTGTCCATATCTATGTCCTTTATATAAATAAGCACCAAAACCAGGTTTGCTTATAGTTTCAGCATAAAAATCACCACCTACAAAATAAGGAGGATCTGTATTATTTGGTGGTGAAGAAGGACCATTGTTATTGTTTAAATATTGCCACGAAGAACTTCTACCAAAATTATTAGAGTCATAATTAAAAATAAAACTTTCAAATGTTCCTGCTCTATAAATATACCATGTTGGTGTAAGTCCAGTCCATGATGGCAAATGAACAGATGGAACAAGTTGTGTTATGTTTCCAGAAAAATCTGTATTTGCTGGCCAATCATTTTCCAATATAACATCACCACCATATTGAAATTGTATTCTGGTTGATTTTGGAACAGGATTTTGAAAAGAGAAAAATACAGCATCGTTTAATTCTTCTACTTTGTATACACCTTTTGCTGGAAATATTCCTTTTACACCACCAAACATCAATACTTTATTGTCTTCTAAATAAGCCATAGAACTATTACAAAAATTAGTAGAACAATCAAATAAAGCACCTAATGATGGTTCAAGCATTTCTAATTTTGCTTCATTATTTTTTTTCCATTCTATTATTTCATTTTCTGAAAAAGTGGAAGGATATAAAGTATCTGTTCTACTTTCAGGACGACCATCTTCATAATATGTAAATTTAGTATTATCAATATAAGTATTGTAAGGTGAAACACCTTTTGGTTGATTGATAGGATTATAATATTTTGTTGTATCGTTACTATTAACAGGATATTGTGTAACTTCAGGTAAGCCTATATTCCATGATATATCACTAATTGTTCCCTGACTTGTTGTATTATTCATAATATACATTGTTGAATTTTCCAATGTACTATCTATTTTACCAACAATACACTTAGCGATAATTTTGTAATATGGGGTGGTTTGATTTGTATCATCATCGGTATAAATAATAGAAACTTCATCAATATAAGCACGAGAACCACTATCTGGTTGGTACATTAAATATCCAACACCACCACCCTGTGGGGTTAAAGGACTTCCAGTAGGAACTTGACTTTGTAAAAATATAATATTTTCTTGAAATACAAAAGTAGTTAAATCCATCCAATACGACATAGAAGGAACAACAGGGTCATAAGTAAATAACCACGTATGTGCACCTTTTTTATCTGCAAAATTTTTAGCATCTAAAAATTCACCTTTACTTGTCAATGTTAATACTACTGCCTCAGGCTCTTTAGGTATCCATGCTCCACCAACTGCCCAAATTTCACCAGCGTGGTCACTTGAAAAAATATTAAAAGGCATACCATTATCATCAATTGCTAATATATCTGGTCCCAATGAATCATTTGGAACAGTTCTCCTTTGTATTTCTTCATGATCAAAAAAGTGTCGCTGTTCCATACTATTATTTACGCCAGTTTCCATAAAATAAACATAATGATTAATAAACGAAGAATCTTTTTTAGGTGACCATTGCGCAACTAATATATCTTGACTGTTTTGCCATATATATGAATTCATAGATGGATTATTAAATGCTGTAGGTCCTCCTCCTGCTGAACAAAATGCTAATGCCACACCTCCTTTGCTAGGTATTGAATTCCATGAATTATCTCTTACATCATCTTTAATCATGCCATTTTCATCTAAAATTTGTCTGAAATCTCTGATTCTAATAATAACATTGTCCATACCTATCACTTGTTGTGGATTATATACCGGATCTGGCTCAGCAGCAAAATCATCACCATTTGCGTCAATTTGAGCAGGAATAGGTATATAAATCGGCACTTGATTAACAGGTTGGCCATTAACATCAGTCTGTAATGGTTTACCTAAATATGCGTTGCTTTGTCTAGTATGCCAAATGGTTCCTTTATCTAATGCCAAAGGATTAATCCAATACCATGGACCAGAACCGTGGTTCATTCCCATACCCAATAATCCAGAAGTTCCAGCAACCCAAACAGGGGAATAACTACCATATAAATGAGCAGATAATCCTTCATTAACACCTAAGTCTGGTGAACCTGAACAATCAATAGTAGTAATAAATTGTTGATCATGGCGATATCTACCACCTACACCACTAGGGTCATAAATACCATTACCCCATTCAGGGTCATCAATGCCCCAATGTAGTAATTTTTCCCATGTTTCACCACCATCACCACTTCTATATAAACTTTTACCTGCGGCTGAAACAAACAAATATTTACCAGAACCTCTCATAGGTGTTCCACGTGTACCCCATGTCATACCTATACCATATGTTCTTTTAAAGGTCCAAACGTTACCAATATAATTTCTTTTAGCACCATATTTACTATTTGCTTTTGAGGTATGAATATCGCCACCATATTCAAACTCCATATCAAAATCAAAATTACTATTTTCAAAACTACCACCAGGATAACCACCTCCTTCTCTAAAAACACTTTCAATGGGTTTACCGTGATTTACATCATTAATAATAACATCAAACAGTAAATTAATATTTTCTTCATATTCGTTATCTAAATCAATAACAACTTGAGTATGATTTTTTGTAGAGTATTTTACAAATCCTAAATATTCACCTCCCTGGTAAACTTCATCACCTTTTGTAAAATTTTTATTGGTAGAAAATTTAAGAGTTGTTGATGGGTTACGAAATGGGGATACATCTACCGCTGAAATATCAAAAGTATAATTATCACTAGGGTCATTTAAATTTTCACCATTGATAAAAATAACACGATGTAAATAATCATCATCACCTGCAACATAAGCGGCAGCAGGGTGTTTTCCAGTCCAATTACTAGAAGGGTCCCATGCGGATACAGAATTTAAATGTGTGTTTTTATCAGTTATATCCATTTGGAAATTACTATTACTTCTACATCCACTTACATCATACCAATGTTCTCCAACAATATCTTGATCGATATTTTGTTGAACACAATCATTTTCTTCGTGTTTTAGTGGTCCAAAATCAAAACCATTAATAAAAATATTGAGTTGTGTTAAAATATTTCCACTTCCATCATATAAATCACCAGGAGGTCTAAACCAGTTACCACTAACATCTTTTACAATTAATTCTGTATCAGTTACCTTTGTTTCTACTGCTAAAACACCCTGAACAACCGGTACACTTATACCAAATAAAGCGTCAATCGCAGAATATTGTTGAACAATTGTTCCGACAGGAATAACATAACCAACAGGATTTTTTAATGTTAGTCTAGAAGGATGCATAATATCAGAAAAATATATACTAACTTTTAAAGTTCCATTTGTTCCACATGTCCATACTGAACCTTCACCCGGTTTACCACTATCAGTATAGTATTTGCTTTTTATAAAAGTAACAGAAGTATCCAGCAAATTATTTTCTGATTCCAAAAATCTATCTTCAAATTCACATTGTTCCGGTGTATAACCACCCATCATAACAACTTTATTATCGCCAACTGGAGCCATAGAATGTAAATATCTACCAGAAGGGTCATATATATGATTAGGTAATTGTAACCATGAAGATTTAGTTGAATCGTAAATCCATGTAGCATTATCATCTACATTATGAAAGAAATCCCCTTCATCTATAGTAATACCACCAAACATAACAAATTTTGTTGCGTTTTGGATACCTTCACTGGAAAATATAGGAGCCATTTTATGATATGCTCTAGGTTCTGGATTAGAAGTTTTCGATACAGTTTTAATGTTACCACTCGAGTCTTGTTCTCTAAAAAATACAGGTTCTACTTTAAAATCTTTCTGTATCCATAAATTTTTACTTAAATTAAATTCGCAAAATTGACCAGAAAAACTCATATCTTCATTTAAAACTAAATTAGCAATACTATGACTACCACCAAAAATAGTAAACTTATTATTAATATAAACCGAACCAGTACCTTCGGTAATACCATCTGGTAAAATACAATCCACAGTTAAATTGGGATTATCATATCTACTCCAACTAGAATTATCAGGTGTATTTTCATCGTATGTAAATTTCCATAAATTTTTATTAAAATGACTATTTTCTAATCCTTTAAAATGAACCATACCAGTATCAACACCTCCAAACATGATAACAGTATTATCACCAGCATTTGTCATAGTAGATGCTCTAAACCATGCACCATTTGTTTTAGTCCACGCAATACTATCATTATAGTGGTAATGGCTATATCCAGGAATATTTGCGCCACCATTTATAATATTTTCTAAGTTACCATTGTTTACTACATTTTCATATGTAAATTCTTGTTGATATGGAAAATTACCTCCTTCTTCATTTACAATATACCATGGCCAATCTATAGCATTAACAACAGTACCATTAAAATCTTTATGTCTATCTACAACACCATCATCGATTACACCAACATTAATATTTAATCCGGTAGGATTACTTGTTCCATACCATGGAACATCTTTATCTTCTTCGTCCGGTTGATTATAGGCAAATATAGCCTTAGAAAAAAATAATTGTTTATTTAGTAAATATTTATCATCGACAATGTAAACATATCCATCAATTCCATTTTTTGTTAATTTACATAAGGTTGTAAAATCATTTTTGTTTTCATAAACATTAATAATAATTTTTAGATCTTTTACAGGTAAATCGGTACCTATAACAAATGGTCCTTTTTCTTGTAATTCCAATATATTTCTTTCATTTTTAACATTTTCTTCTGTCATTACTGTAATAATATCATATTCCCAATAATATGTATCATTCCATCTAAAATTAGGTATAAAATTAAATTTAATTTTACCATAAGTATTATTTTCAAGATTATGTGTATAATCATAATATTCAATTTTGATAATGCCGTATTCATCATTTACAATGACGCATTTTTCAGGTGCTGGTCTAGTTTGAACTTTTACTTTTCTACTCATAGCACCACTTCTACCAATGGTTGGTGCTAATCCTTGCATAAACATTTTATTGTTATCTGGTTTAAATCTTTCTATATTTGAAATTTTCTTATTTTTTGTTATACCCGACATATATATTTTTAATATATAAAAATATATATTATTTATCGATTATTTAATACGTTTTGTTTGAATATCAGAGCTTACTAAATATATAGAGTTTTCCGTAATTATGATATATTCTTCTTCTACTTTGTAAATTTTAGAAACAGGACTAGTATACTCGTCTTCACTTTTAACCAATAGTTTTTCACCATTTTCACGAACACCAATCAAAACATTGTTGTCGAGAGAATTTGTCCAATAATCAAACATTATTGGTTTGTCTTCTACAATACTTAGTTTTGATACATGTTGTAAAGTAGTTGAAGAAGGAAGTCGGTAATTTGCTTCGGTTGATTCAGATTCAACGCTCATATTTTATATTAAAATTATTTTAAATCTTTAAATACTTATTTAAAAATATAATAATTAATTAATTTAATGAATAAAAAAGAAAATTTAAATAATTCTGCTTTATACAAAAAATTGCAAATAACTAACAATATGACACAAACCGCAGTTAAAGAATTTGTAAAAATGATACAAGAGTATTTAATTTTTTGTTATAATGATGAAAGCTTAAAAGATAATAATAATAAACAATTTTTGATAAATCGTGGATTAAGTATGTTATATTATATTTTTACAACTATTTTTATATATAGTAAAAATTTAGAAATAACTATATATCATTGTAAAAAAGGTTTTTATTATTATGTTGAATTTTTAGGTCAAATAATAGAACAAGATAATACATATTTACAACTAACATCAAAAGATGCTATTTTATTTGTATATAAAAAAACTATTTTTGAAATAAATGAACAAGAAAAAAAAACATTAACAATGACTGAAGATGAAACTGCAAAAGTAAATATAATTTTTGATACTTGTCAACTATATATAGATTTGATATCATATATTTTTAAAAAAGAAAACATTGATACAATAGATATACAAAAATATCACAAAAAGATAAAAAAGAACACAAAAACGATAGAAAAAATAATAAATATGAATTATTTTAAAGAAATAAATATAAGTAAAATTAATGTTATATCTTATTTCATAAAGTATATGACTATACAAAATTTAAATTGTGATGATTTATTTCAATATGTTGAGTATTTTGTGGTTGAATTAAAAACAAAAAATTGCAATAAAGAAAAAATACATGAAAAAACATTACAATCTGATTTTCAAAATAATCTTGAAAGTAATTCAAAAAAGAAATTTATAAAATGGATATTTAATTAATAGTTACTTTCGCATAAATAAATTGTTTTTTTGATTTTCTTTTTTTTCTTTTTTTCCTTCTTTTTATAATTTACATTTATGTGTATATCATAAAATTCTTTTTCTAAAATATTCATAATAAATTTATAGGTGATATTTAAAATTTCTTCAGTACAATGACCGACGATTAAAACACTACCAGTTCTAAAAATCATAAAAGAAATTTCTGAACATTTATTTAATTTTTTTATTTTCTTTTTTTTCTTTTTTTGATGACAAGATTCTTGACAACAGCAACGTCCATTTACATTTGCGTTTAGTTTATTATAATAAAACTTACATTGTATACCTGGATAAGAACACGGATCGTAAATAACATTTAAGTTGTATTTATATTTTAATTTATCAAATAATATATCTCTTTTTATGTAATAATTACAACAAAAGTTAGAATTAATTAATACAGTTTGAATTTTATCTTTTACAATAAATATATCTGTTTTAAAATAAGGTTCTAACAATTTTGTTACACGTTCAAGAATCATTTCAAATAATATATCGTTTTGAACACCTGGTATTTCTAGTTTGCCTGTATTAAATATCTTTACATGCATTTCTTTGAAATTATTATTATAGTATAAACGATAAATTAAAACAAAACAGTTATAAAATGCTCCTGTCTTTTTCTTTTTTTTTGTTATTAAATCATTACTACATACACCTATATTAATCTTACGAACATCTTTAAATTTTATTTTGCGACCATTAGGATTATCAATTTGTTGAATAACGTCATATTTAATATTGTCAGTTTTTTTTATTTTTTCTTCTAATATTTTTACTTCGTCTTTAGTATCACAATTTACCTTTATTTGTTTCTTTATAACACCTTCCATAGGTTCGTGATAATCAAGAATAGGAATTTCCCAAAAAATTTTATTTAAATCAACTTCGGTATTTAAGTAAGCAATTTTCGTTTTAGTAGATATATAAAGTTCACTACATTTAGGAATAATAATTTCTGGTGTGTGTTCTTCTTTTATATCATCCATAATATTGTCTTCATCATTTAAATATTTTTCCCATTCATCATCTACATTATTCATATTAATATTATAATATTATATTAATTATTTTTAAATCAATTTATTTTCTATACTTAGATAAATGGAACGTGTTCCAAAACAAACCAAAGAGAAAAGCAAACTTCAAAAAATTCAAAATGAGTATAATTTAAAAAGAAATAATTTTAATCCTCAAAAATCTCCTAATTTATTTATGAATAAATTACGAGTTAGAATGAAATGTTATTACAATGAATTAAATAAGTCGTACAGTTCGATTATGGAATAATTAATTAAATATTCGTTTTTAACATTAATATTATGTATAATATTATTGAAAACATCTAACCATTTATTGGTAAATACATATGGCTTATTATTTAATAGATAATTTATAAATTGTTTGATTAATGTAATATATTGAATATTATATTTATCGGATGTTTCACTAACAAAATCTTTTATTTTTTCACTATCATTTTTTTTAAATTGTACAATTAATTCTTCCCAAAATTCATCATCAATCATTACTGTAATATCATGTAAATTATAATGATTGGATTGAATATAATTAATCATGCTTCGTATATCTGATTTAAACATTTTTTGTATAGATTGTAATTTATTTTCATTTAAATTTAATTTTTCTGATTCTACAATATGATTTAAAAATGATAATATATCATCTTTTGGTAATTGGCAAAATCTTAATCGAATAAACTCATTTTGTAAAGATAAATCAATTCTACTTATATAATTACATATTAAACAAAACCGAATATTTTCAGAATATTGTTGTATTAAATATTTCAATGCTGTTTGGGCATTTTTTGTCATATAATCTACTTCATCTAATATAACAAATTTTATACCATCACCAAATAATGTTTTTGTATTTACAAATTGATTTATTTGATTTCTGATAATATCAATACCTCTATCATCCGAAGCATTTAAATGTATTTTCAAGCCTTTTCTTTTTTGCTTATATTTTTTTTGATATTCTTCTATTAAATTTATTATAGTTGTTGTCTTACCTGTACCTGGTGGCCCATAAAATAATAAGTTAGGGAAATTATTGTTTTTGATAATGTTTTTAAGTAATTGTTTATTTGTTGATTCTAAAACTATATCGTCAAATTTATTTGGTCTATATTTTTCAACCCATGGGGCTATGTTCATTATACAATAATATAAAAAACTTTTAATGTATTTTTTTTTATATATATTAAAAAGGTCATATAAAAAAATATTTATATATTAAAATAGTATGAATTTCACTGTTGGATATTTAGAAATTATTTTAGGTCCAATGTTTTCTGGAAAAACAACTGAGTTAATAAGAATAAGAAATAGATATAAACATTCAAATATTAAATGCTGTATAATAAATCACAGTTTAGATGATGATAGATATAATGACAACACACATATGGTTTCGCATAATAAATACAAGGTACCATGTATTTACACAAAAGCATTAAAAGATAAATTATTGGAAATGTTAGATCATGATATTATTTTAATAAACGAAGGACAATTTTTCAATGATTTATCAGAAGTTGTTATTGAACTTATAAACAAACATAAAAAAATTGTCTATGTATGTGGTTTAGATGGAGATTATCAGCAAAAGAAATTTGGACAAATTTTAGATTTAATACCACACAGTGATACTGTAAGAAAATTAAAAGGGATTTGTTTTAATTGTAAAACAAATGAGTCTATTTTTACACATAGAAAATCAAAAGAAACCCAACAAATAGTAGTAGGTGTAGATAATTATAGTTGTTTATGTAGAGAGTGTTTTATAGCAACTCTTTCTTGAAATAACTCCAATCTTCTTTAGTAAATTTTTTTTTAGATACCAATCGATTTATTTTAAGAAACCGAAAAGGTTTTAATTTTTGTTTTGCTATTTTAATGTTTTTATTTCTAGAAGCACCTATATTTAAAAACATATTTGGATTATTTAAACAATCGCAATAATGAATTAAAATATTTGGTTCGATAATAATATTTTTAATTTCTGGATTAATTAATCGCTGAATTATAATTCCATTGTTTTTATTTATTATTTCAACAATGGAAAACCCAACAATTTGATCTTTATAATATATTCGTGTAATATTTACGATATTTAAAAATTGTTTAATTACATCGAGTAATTTTATTTGATGTTTTGAATTATTATGTTTAGACCATTGTTTTACAACAAAATCTATATCGTCATTGTATCCGGTTTTATAAATAGTATCAAAATGTAATTTATATCTTTTTAATATATTTCGAAATCTAGAAAAACTTTTGCCTTTTTTTTCAATACAGGTTTTTGTACAATAAATACATTCATCACCAAATTTATCTTTTTTTCCTTTAATATCTGAACCGCGTAATGTAAAACCACTTTCTAATAATTTATTACTAACATCACTTGAAATGTTTGTATTGCAATATCTTATAAAATTATAATTACCCATCATTGTATTGGGTTTACATATAACCAAATTATTATCAAATATTTTAAAAGCCATTTTATTATAAATTTGATATATAAATGAATTAAAGTATTCAATATCTGTTAAATTTTTAGAATTGTTATTTATTATGGTGTAATGTGTTTTATTTATTATTTTCCAACCAGATAACATAATATATAAAGTATTTATAAAAAGTATTTAAATCAATTACTTTTTATGTTTTTATAAAGAATTATGGAAAAACCACCACCAAAAAAAAGAGGTCGTAAGCCAAAAAAGAAAACCAATGAAGTGAAACCACCACCCAAAAAAAGGGGTAGAAAACCCAAGGGGGGTAAAATTATCAAAAAATCACAAGTAATAAACAAATTTGTAGTAAAACATGAACAAAATGTTATATTACATTTAAAATGTAAATCAACGGATGTCAAAAATGATGAAATATCACAAATCAATTATAATCCTGTTGTAGAAAACGTAGAGTCATTTAATTTACAATCAAACAACAAATTAAATAGTTTGGGTTGTGAAATAGTAAATGAAAAAAAACAAAAAAAGAAAGTAGTTCAAAAAACAACAACAAATAATAATACTGAAAACTTAAATGATAAAGAGATTTATGACAAAATAAGAGAATTAAAAATTAATTTACATTATAATAATCTTAGTGATAAACAGTGTAGTTGTTTTTGGTGTACAGAACCATTTGATAATCCAACTATTTATATTCCAAAAAGACAACATAGTAATGGAATAGATGTATATGGTTGTTTTTGTAGTCCACAATGTGCCGTTGCTTACTTAAAAAAACAAGATATATCGACATCTATTATGTGGGAAAGATACGCATTATTAAATAATATTTATGGAAAAGTATATAATTATGAATCAAATATTAAACCAGCACCATCACCATTTTATACTCTTGATAAATTTTATGGTAATTTATCAATACAAGAATATCGGAAATTATTAAAAAATGATACATTATTGTTAGTAGTAGATAAACCATTAACAAAAATTTTACCAGAATTATATGAAGAAAACAATGATGTACCCAATATATATAATAATTTATTGACAGAAAAGGCCAAAACAAAAAATAATAAAAAATACAGATTAAAAAGTAGTGAGAAAAAGACAACTAAGTCAAATATTTTAAATAATAGTTTTAATATTTCTAATTAAGCAATTGCTGTTTTTTCTTTTTTCATATACCAATACTGAGTCACACCTTGACGAAATGATAGACTTGTAGAACTATATCCTATATCTAGCAATTCTTTGACCACTGAATATGATTCCATTGGATTATGATCATTTACAATAGTCCACGTGTACATATTTTTATAATCTTCTTTTGGTTCTTGAGGATTATAACTAATTGAATTCTCCTTTTTTTCTTGTTCATGATAATTTAAATAAAATGTATCAACATCTGGAATACCTCCTAGTTTTATAGATGTATAATATAATGAGTCTACTTCGTCTTCTGTAAATAAATCGAGTTCAATTATTTCATTTATACTTTTTTTTGATTCATCATTTATTTTTATGAATTTTAATAAAGAGTTCCAATCATTACTATGAATATTTAATTCGTTAAGTAATGTTATGTTTCCTTTTTTATCTATCATCATATCAGTGACTTTCCATTTTGTGGTTTTATCATTTAATTTAAATAATTCTCGTAATATTGGTGCTTTTTTTAAAGTTTGTGATTTTCTAAGCATATTTTTACATACAATTACACTTTTATATGTAGTAGGAATTAATAATAACTCAGGTTGTTCCATTATTGAATTAAATAAACTATTAATATTTAATTCAATTTTACAAACTTTTACTGAATTTATTAGGTGGATGTTTGATCATACTGACAACTTGATTTTTTTCTTTATAAATTTGTGGGATGTTATTGTTAGAAATATCTTCCATACTCAATGTACCATCTGGTAATTTTTGTGGCAAAACATTTTCAAATGTAGGTTTTTCAAATGGTGTTGGATCATTTTTATTTTGTTGTATTGTTTCATTTTTTCTATTTAAAATTGCGTTTTGTTTTTTTTGTTTTTCATTCATTGCTGCCATAGCAGCCTGTTGATAATATAATTGTCTTTTTGCTAAAACTTTTCTACGTTCAAAATTTTTGTTTACATCGTCCATAAATCCACGAATTTCGCCAAATATTTGTTGATTAACACTTTTTTTTATTTCTTCTTTTACTTCTGTTTTTTTTGTTGTTCCAATAACATATTCTTTAATAACATTAATGTAATTATTATTGTGTTCTTTTAATTTTTCTTTTACAGTTTCTTCATCGTAATTAGTTTGTCTTTGAACTAATTTTATTATTTCTTCTTCGCGTGATGTTGTATTTTCACTCATATAATATTAGTTAATAAATATAAAAAATATATTAAACGATATATATTTTATTAAAATATATGGAATTATCCGTGAAAGAAGAAGTAAAACAAAGAATGAGTGAAGAATATGAAAAACTTTCTAATAGTGTTGCAAAATTATTGAGTGAAAAAATAAAATTAAGTGAAGAAGAACATATAAATTTTTTGCAATTACAAAATTTACCATTAGTACGTAAATTACAAGGAAATGTGGAATATTTAAGAAATGAAACACATAAATTATATCAGCAAAAAATGGTATTGTTAAATAAAATAAGATTATTAACAAGTGAATTGGAACATTATAAAAATGTAGGTAAAAATAAAGTAACATTGGAAATTAAAGAAATAGAAGCATGTTCAGCAGATGATAAGGATATTTTGACAAATCAATCAAATAGAGAAGATGTAAAAAATGTTTTAATAGATGAATCTAGTAAATTAAATAATTTAAATAATTTTTATTCCATTTTAAACCATAGTGATAATGAAGATAGTGATTATTCTATAACAAATTCAGAAGATGAAGATGATGATGCTTTACAAATTGATGCTGCTAGTGTTACTCCAGAAAAAAATAATATAAATTTAGTTAAAAAAAATAAAGAAGAAGAGGAAAAAGAGGAAGAAGAAGAGGAAGAAGAAGATGAAGAAGAAGAGGAAGAAGAAAAAGTAGATAAAAAAATAGACGAGTTATTTGAAGAAGAAAAAGAAGAGGAAGAAGAAGAGGAAGAAGAAGAGGAAGAAGAAGAGGAAGGTGAAGAAGAAGAGGAAGAAGAAGAGGAAGGGGAAGAAGAGGAAGAAGAAGAGGAAGAAGAAGAGGAAGGGGAAGAAGAAGAGGAAGATGAAGAGGAAAGTGATTTAGATATTGAAGTAGAAGAAGTAACAATTAAAGGAAAACTATATTATACTAATGATAGGATAAATGGTAAGGTATATGAATATTTAGATGATGGTGATTGTGGTGATAAAGTAGGATATTTTAAAGATGGTATTTTTTTCACAATATAATATAAATGGCATTTTCATCATTATGTCCGCCAGCATTAGTATATTTAGTTTTTTCCGTAACACAAATAGTTATAGATACGGTAAAAGGACAATATAATACGGCTATGTTTAAATTACTAATATCTTTGTTATTTGTTGTTTTGTTGAACAGTCTTTGTGCTAATGGTTTAGGCATAGTATCATGGGTTATAGTATTTGTACCTTTTATATTTATGACTGTAATTGTTAGTATTTTACTTGTTATGTTTGGATTAGATCCATCATCTGGACGTTTACAAGTTTATGATAGAGAAACTAAAATTTTAGATACAAGAGAGGAACAAATTAAAAAAAATGAAGAACAAAAAAAACAAAATACTGATACTTCAGTAAAACCAAAAGAAAATAAAAAAACTCCATCAATAAAAGCATCCGTTGTTGGTTCAGATAATATGGAACAATTAAAACACAAAAAATTTTTATTGAAACACGCACAAGCACATTTTGAGAATCCTTTTTTAAGACCAAATAATAAAGATTTAGAAGAAAGAGAAAAAGAACAAAAAATAGAAAAAGAGAGACAATCGCATATAAGAACTGCAAAAATGCATATCACAATGGTTAGAAGTATATTAAAAAGTTTGGCAGATGACTCTGTTGCAGAAGAATTTGAGAAAAAAGCAAGTGAATGTTTAGATATGAAAGAACCAAAAGATATGGATAAATGCTATACAAAAGCATTACAGCACATCATGTTTAAAATGACCCCTGAAAAAGGAATAGAATTTTCTACAAGAATGGATGAATTAGTAAGTAGTAATCCAAATTCTCCATTAAAAGCAAATCCAACAACAGATCCATTGTTTACAGAAAAATACAATAATTACACAATAGAAAAGGTATTATCAAGTATTGGTGTAAAAGATGTCGCTGTATTTTTCAAAGAAGGTGTAGAAAAATGCATGAAAATTTTAAATCTTCAAAAAAGAGTAAGATGTCACAATGATTTAAAGGCAGATACTATGTTGAAATTAGATGACAAACAAAAAACAGATTTTTTAGGTAAAATGAAGAATTTAGGTGCTTTAGTAATAAATTATTCATAAATAACTTAAATTTATTTTGTCTATTATAAATAATAATGATTTATGAAATCAGTTATTATTTATTTAATACAGTATGTTTAGGAGGTTTATTCTTAGGCGTATCATATGTTATAAATCCTGAAAAAACACAAAATTTTATGTATGAAGCATCCTGGCAAATTACAAAGCAAAGTTTAATTTTAAAAGACACTATAAAAGAGATGTATAATGAAGCAAATAGTAATGTAATAGTAAATGAACCAGAAGAAAAAAAAGAACATGAATGGAATACTTTAATTATTGATGAAAATACAAATTCAATAAAAAATGATAAATATACATTTGATAAATTAATTAAGTGTTATGATATGATTAAAACAAAATATAATGGTGAACGAAGAGTATATGTATCTAAAATGATTGAAAATAAAGAATATTGGAAAGAAATAGACATAAAATATATTTTAGATATACCAAAAACAAAGCAATTGGAATATTTAAATGATATTGTTACAATAGAAAAACCATTTATTCAAATATTATTACACAATAAGAAAAAGTCAATAGATATAAATGAATATTTAGATTCATTTTATGTAAACGGCAATCAAATATTAGATATAACATTTTTAAAATGGTATTTATATTATTACTACAATATAACGTTAGATAATGATTATAAATTAGATATAATAGATTCAAATATAAAAATGCATGAATTGAAACAATATGATAGTATTTTATTTACAAATAATACATACGAAATTAACAGCGATGCGTGTTAATATATTTATTGTGAAACGTATTTAAAAAATTGATATTATTATATTACATAATATGACCTCAAATTCAGCAGTAATGGAAAGAAAATTATCGACACATACTTTATCTGATAAATGGGTTCTGTGGGCACATTTACCACATGTAACTGATTGGTCGAATAAAAGTTATATACCAATACAAGAAATTTCAAGCGTTGAAGAAATTGTATCATTATACAATATTATTCCTGAAGCAATGGTCAAAAACTGCATGTTATTTTTGATGAGAAAAGATATATTTCCATCTTGGGAAGATCCAAAAAATCGAAAAGGTGGATGTTTTTCATTTAAAGTAAACAACAAAAAAGTAAGTGATATATGGAAAAAATTAAGTTATTCTTTATTAGGAGAAACATTATCAAATAACAAAATATTAATGAAAAACATAACAGGTATTACAATTTCGCCAAAAAAGGCATTTTGTATAATAAAGGTTTGGACTACAGATTTAATGTTTCAAAATCCAAATGAAATAACCAATATAGAAGGTTTATCAACACACGGATGTATTTTTAAAAGACACAAACCAGAATATTAATAAATAATATGACAAAATTATATTATTTATTTATGACAAATTTATTGTAGCAACTTCTCTTCTATTTAGTCCTTCATTTTTATTACCTCCTTTCATGAATTTAAAATATATAATGACAAGTGCGGCAATATAACCTGTAATCCATTCGCCCGGCAAACCTTGGTCAATTGCATTAAAAATAATTAGTAAATTAATAATCATTAAAATTACGTTTCTAAATGACCAGAATATATTTGGGAAAAATAATCTATTGTTTGGTAAGCAACTATTAAATGAATCAAATAGTGGTGATATCATAAGTACCAAAAATAATTTAATAAAAACATAGATAAAATCAGCAACACCAAAAACAATTCCAACCATGAACCATTTAAAAATAGTCCACATCCAGTGAGCCATAAATAATTTACCAACAAAACAAGCCTTTATTGCTGCTCCCATTTTTGCTGGAAAACTATCATCTTCTGGTTCGCCAATCATTTCACTATAACCGGGTTTACCAGTCGTTTCATCATCAGCCCAATGAGGATTTGTATTATATTTCCAAAAAGCAGCAAAAGGCATTATAAAAGCAATAAAACAAGAAATCATAATACCAAATAATGAATATAATGGTAAAAATAAACTAATTAAAAGCAACTTGAACCATAAAGCATTTGTTTCTTGTTTTTTTATTTTGCTAGGGTCAGGGGCAATATCACTAGGACATTTCTTTTTCCCAACATTACCACCTAAAGATTTTTTCATACTATTTTGCATACTATAAAAAATTTTCATAGCACCACCTACAGCGGAACGTTGTATTTCGGCTACCATATCTCCTCCACTAGGATTTTCCTCTCTTTTGTCAGGTGGTTGCTGCATATCATATGGTGTTGGTAATTTTGATGGGTCAGGGCCATCATATGGTGATTTTTTTGTATCATAATGTATCGCAGCACTCTCTTGATAATCTGGACTATCTGATGATATAATCATATGTTTAATCAAATAAATATTACTAAATGCTATAAAAAAATATAATAATACTTGTCTTATTTTTTTCAACGAATTCAACAATGCATTTTTTACAATATTTCCAATTGCTTCAATTCTTTTAGTATCCACTGCCATGATACATACTTAAGAGATAATAAAAATAAGAATTATTATATAATTTAGGAATTAGAGTATATAATGTTCGTCTAATATATAATGCATATTTTTGTAATGATATTTATTGAATTAATTTTTATTATGATTTTTGGTGTTATATTACTAGATATAAAAGAAAAAAAGAATATAAAGTTGGCATTTAATACAATATTAGTTTTTGTTATTATAATGGTGTTGAAATTATTTATGTGGATGTGGGCTTTAAAAGAAAATATGAGTGTGTGTGATTTTACAACAATGCTTTACTGTAAAAAATAATATTAAAATAATATATATAATGAAACTTTTATTAAATATATTTATTGTGGTTTTATTTTTATTTGTATTTAACAATATAAAAAAAGACGTTGTAAGATATTTTTATCAAACGTTTGAAGGTTTTAGTGAAAAAGAGAAAGAGGATTTTAATAAAAAAGTAAATAAAATATTATGGAATCACTTTAAAACAAAACAAAAAATAAAAACTGTCGAATTGTTAAAAATATTAAAAGACAATGGCTTGCCAGATCAAGAATATAATCATGTAAAAAGCATGTTTTTTGATGAAAACAACCAACCTGTAAAAGATAACGATGGTAAAAGTGTTACAGAAATAGATAAAGAAACATTAGAATTAATGTTTGGTATACAAATAACTGAACCAAAAAAAGAAGAAACAACCCAACCAGATAATGCAGACTCTGAAATTCAAGAGTGCGCAAAAAATTGTTTAAAACCAGTATTTATTACAGGAAATTGTGATAGTAAAATAATAACAAAAGAAACAGCAGATGGAAAAAAATATTATAGACATTGCCCTTATCGTTGTATGAATAAATATGACAAAGATTATGTAAATTATGATAAGAGTGGTCCAGGTAAACCATATATTTTAGAAAGAGATGGTTGCCGTTATTCGAAACAATGTGACTCATGTGGGAAAGAATTAATAGAAGTAGATGAAGAAGGTGTTGGATTAAATAAATCAAATGCTTTAAATCGCAAATTTACTCCTGATGAACTAGTAGCTTTACAAAAATCAAGAAACGGCGCTGGTTCAAATAATACAATGGGTGTAAATAAATTAGCAAACGAGAATGAAACTCCTTATAATAGTATGGGGCAACCAAAACAAAATATAAACAGGTCAACAAGTAATATGTATGGTAATAATCCAGCATTAAGCGATGAAAAGTATGGTGATTATTTATATGAAAATCGTGTAGGAGCGCAACTATATGGTGATCCATATACTAAAGATTATCATCCACAAGATCCAAATAAAAAACCAGCAGCATATAACTCATTATTCAACTTATTTTAAATATAATTTTAAACTTAATTATATTTAACGAGCATATAACAAACCAATATTACCACTTTTAATAACAATAACATTATATCTTTCTTCAAAAATTTTCAAATCATAATTGTATTCATTTAAATCAAAAACATTTTTTCTTACACCAATAATTTCACCATCATCATCACAAATAACCGATATATCATTTGTTTCAGGATTTACAGGTGGTTGAATAGTATTAAATTCAAAACTAATATATTTAAATTTAGAAGTATTAAAAGCTCCAGATGGTTGATAATCATTTTTCTTACTATTTATTGAAAAATTATAAACATATAATCCATCTTCAGCACATCCATCAGTTCTAATGTATTTTTCTATATAATTAAATACACCCGATGTCATAACATTTTCTCTATATGTTCCATCGGCTAGAATGGCGAGGTCTTCTAAAATCATTTTTCGATTAGCATCATTTAAATCACCAGTAATTTCATAATTAAATGGATTATAGAAATCTATTCCGCTTAAATCAGTAGGTATTGGTATTACATTTTTATAAGGCCAATTGGTATAATTACTCCATTCGTTTCTCATATGCGCATCACTTCTTCTAAATCTCCACATATAACCTGAAACCATACCATTACTTTCAATATCTACAATTCTTGAACCAGTCGAATTTAAATGTTCATATTCATACACTTGTTTTACTAAATATTTATGTTCGGTTTGAGCAAAAAATCTTCGTTCATCATTGCTTAAAAATATATAACTACCGATTAAATGTACATCAGCATTCCAATCAACTCTATTATTAGCATATACAGTTGCTTTTTTATTTAAAGGTGGTTGAATGTATCTCCACAATTGATGTAATGGATTATTTACATTTGGAGATATTCGATGTGCATATCCTTCTTCCATATCCATATTTTCAACATCTAAAATAGTATATAAATCTTTAATAGGATTAAAAGTAACTTTTATAAATACTTCTTGATATTGTAAGGCAACTAAAGGTAATGCTAATTTAGAATTATTTGAAAACCATGAACCAATAGGAATATATAATTTATCTCCACGAATAGAAGGTTCAATATCTAAATCACTCGATTTATAAGCATTAGGATACATATTTGTATTATTGTTTTTAAGTGCTGGATTATTGTATTTTGATATGTTACCTGTCATTTTATTCCATAGTTTCTTTTTTGTTTCATTAAAATCACGTTCTTTTAAACAATGTAAATATTCACCACTATAGCGAGATAATATATTGCCACCACTATGTATTTCAATATTTTTAATCATCATAGAACCTAAATTTTCAACCCATCTAAATTCTAAAGGTCGTGGATGATTATTTGTATCAAAATGAAATGGACTCCAAATATCAGGCATATTAATTACAATATAAGTATCATTTAACAGTTCGGCATATCTAGGAATTTTAAAATCCATAACAGTTTCTTGTTTGTAATTTAGAGTTCTTAAACCTTTATAATCAATTCTAAATTTTTGCATACCAAAATTTGTATATTTATGATAAGTTGTCTTGAAGAAAGTTTTTTTTGGATTTCCTGTTAAAATTAGATTTTCATTACCATATGAAGCAATATTCATTAAACCTCCAGGCATTTGATATAAAATATATAATTATTTTAAAATGATAATTTAATTAAATCTTATAGAAAATATTAAATTAATATATATATATAATGGCTGAAATATTGAGTGCTGAGGATTTTAGTTTAAATGATATGTATGGAGTTTTTTTAATTGCTATTGTAATTGCTGTATTATTAGTATGGAGAACAATGACATGGTTAATAAAAATATTAAATTTAAAAAAACTAAATTATTCATTATTTGAGTATCAAATGCCAGAAACTGAATTACAAGGAATTGGTTCATCTAGTGGTGAAAAAGCAAAACTAAGAGATTATTTTGTTTTTAGTAGTTTTAATTCTTGTTCTGGTGGAGGATATCATAATAATTTTGTCGATGAAAGAGTATTAGAACACATTATTGGTCGTGGTGTTCGTTTATTAGATTTTGAGATATTTTCATTTGACGGTAAACCAGTAGTAGCAGTAAGTGATAATAATAATTATAGTGAAAAGGGTACATTTAATCATCTAGACTTAGGTACTGTATTTAGTAGTATAAATAAAATGGCATGGAGTGGTATATCTCCTAATAATAGTGACCCATTATTCTTACAATTTAGAATAAAAACAAAAAACAAAAACATTTACGATCAAATGGCTTATAAAGTAAAAAATCACTTTTCAAATAGAAGATGGACAAAACATACAGTAAGTAAAGGAAATAGTCAAATGTTAAACAATGAGAAAATAACAAATTTAATGGGTAGAGTGGTTATTATATGTCATGATGATGATAAAACAGCAATGTTAAATTCTTCTTTTAAAGACTATATTAATTTAACAAATGGTCAAGGAACAGAATTATATAGATTAACAAAAGATGTAATAAATAATCACAATTTAGAAAGTTTAAAAGATACTTGTAAAAGAATGTTAACTATTTGTATTCCAGATGAAATGGATCAGGGTAATAGCATTAATTATAATAATTCTGAATATTGTCATAAACAAGGAATAGGTGCTGTTTGTTTAGGGTTATCAAATGGAGATATTGTTAATGATATTAAAGCATACTGTAATAAGTTTAACAAATCTTCTTCTGCTTTTATTTTAAAACCAGACAATTTAAGAATGTGGGAAACATATGTTACAAAGGATGAAGAACAATCTAAGAGTTTAGGTATGACAACAGAAATGGATCCTAGAGTTAAACAACAAGTTAATTCCGGTGCTGTTGACAAAATGATGAAATTACCCGGTGATATGTAAACATAATATATTTTATCAATATAGTATATATTATGTCTTGTACAAGAAAAATGACATTTCATGAATGTGAATTAACAATATTAAGAAGTGCTGTAGACAAAATAACAACAAACACAAAAAAAAAGCAAATGAATAATCCAGAGATTATTGAAATAATAAAAATAGTTGAAAAATTTTTAATTAGTACAAAAAGAGTTTGTTATGGTGGAACAGCGATAAACAATATTTTACCAATAGATGAACAATTTTATGATAAATCTATTGAATTGCCGGATTATGATTTCTTTTCACCAGATCCAGTAAACGACGCAAAAAAATTAGCAGATATATATCATAAAGAAGGATTTAGTGAAGTAGAAGCAAAAGCGGGTGTTCATGCTGGAACATTTAAAGTATTTGTTAATTTTATACCAGTAGCCGATATAACACATATTGATAAATCATTATACGAAAAACTAAAACAAAAAGGTAAAAAAATAGGTGGCATTTATTATTGTCCGCCAGATTATCTTAGAATGTTAATGTTTTTAGAATTATCAAGACCAAAAGGAAATACAGAAAGATGGGAAAAGGTATTAAAACGTCTAACTATCTTAAATAGAAATTATCCATTAAAAAGTAAAAACTGCAATACAGAAATGATACAACGTATTTTTGATTCAAAATTAGAAGACAAAAAACATTTTTCGGAACTATTTCATTTAGTAAAACAAAATTTAATAAATCAAGGTTTAGTTTTTTTTGGTGCGTTTGCTCACAAAAATTACTTTAAAACGCTAAGAAATTATGAAAATAAAAAAATACCAGATATACCTGATTTTGATGTTTTATCAGAAGATCCAGAGCAATCGGCATTTTTATTAAAAGAACACTTAGAAAATAATGATTTTAAAAATGTTGAAATATATGAACATCCAGGTGTAGGTGAAATAATAGCAAAGCACTACGAAGTAGCAATAAATGATGAAACGGTGGTTTTTATATATGAACCATTAGCATGTCATAGTTACAATACAATAACACAAGATAAGAAAAAAATCAAAATAGCAACACTAGATACATTATTAAGTTTTTATATGGCATTTTTATTTGTAGATAGAACATATTACGATCCAGATAGAATATTATGTATGTGCCAATATTTATTTGACATACAACAAAAAAACAGACTAAAACAAAAAGGTTTATTGCGAAGATTTAGTATGGATTGTTATGGTAAACAAGAAACACTAGAAGATATAAGACTTGAAAAATCAAAAAAATTTAAAGAACTAAAAAATAAAAGAGGAGGAAAAGAATGGGAATTTTATTTTTTAAAATATAGTCCTGATGAAAAAAAAAGTAAACCAAAAAAAAATAAAACAAAAAAATCAAAAAAGAAAAGAAAAAATAAAACAAAAAAAAGAAATTTTATAGCAAAACTATTAAACTAAACTTAGTAGTTAGATACTAGTTTTAAATTATCAATGATTTGATTTAATGTTGTATTTCTTTCATTAATATATTTTTTAGACTCTAGTAATTCCTTTTTAAGTCGCATATTTTCTTCAGTTAATTTTTTAATAACATCTAATTTTCTTTCTCTAATATTATACCAGCCATTATCGCGAAATAAGAATGGTCCTATAGTATTATAAGTAGCACGATGCCTATTAATTTTATCTATCAAATATTTAAATGATTCTACAGTGAAGTTATGAAATTCAATGGTTTTAATTAAATCTTCAGTGGATAGACCACCATTGATTGTTACGTGTAAATCCAATTTATCCAATACAGACATATCCATTCCGTATAGATTTTCAATGATTCTTTTTTCTGTTTCTATTTGTTGAATATTCATGTTTAATTTATATGGATTAAATTTATTTAAATTATTTTCAATTTATTTTAATTTAAAATAACTTAATAATATAACAATATTTTGTTTATCAATGGGAAAAAAAACTAAACGAAAAACCAATAATGGTGGTGCTGGAAGAAAAACGGTAAGTATATGTACACCTACATATAACAGACGAAAATTTATACCATTTTTAATTAAATGTTATCTAAATCAAACATATCCACAAGAATTAATTGAATGGATAGTAATAGATGATGGTGATGATAAAGTAGAAGATTTATTTAAAGATGTACCAGGTGTAAAATATTTTTATTATCCAGAAAAAATGAAACTAGGAAAAAAAAGAAATTTAATGCATGAAAAAACAACAGGAGATATAATAGTTTATATGGACGATGATGATTATTATCCACCAACAAGAGTATCACATGCGGTTTCAAAATTAGCAGCAAAAAAAGATGCGTTATGTTCTGGAAGTAGTATAGTGCACATTTATTTTAAAGACACAGAAAATATATGGGAATTTGGTCCATATGGTCATAGACATGCGACGGCAGGAACATTTGCGTTTAAAAGAGAATTATTAAAAGAAACAAAATATGACGATGAAGCAGAAATGGCAGAAGAAAAACAATTTCTTAAAAATTATACTATACCTTTTGTTCAATTAGATCCAAGACATAGTATTTTAGTATTTGCGCATGACAATAATACATTTGATAAAAGAAGATTATTGGTAAATCCTAATCCAAAATTTGTAAAACAAACAGGTTATAAAGTAAAGAATTTTATAAAAAATAAAGAAATGAGAACATTTTATATAAATCAATAAAAATTTTGAAAAAAAAAATATATTTGATTATATTATAATGTTGAAACAAATGAAAAAATCAATTAGTGCGTTACTACGTGATTTTAAAAAAAGACATATTATTGTTAGAGTATTAACAGTAGTAGCAATATTTTTTGTAGGTAGATACATTTATAAAGGATTAATGTGGGGAAATTGGAATTATAAAAATTATTTAATTGAAGGATTTTTTGGTAAAAAATCATTAGAAAAAGGAAAAAAACTTATATTTTTCCACATGGATGGATGCCCACATTGTGAAAGTATGAAACCTGAATGGGACAAATTAAAAACAACAAACAGTTCTCATATAAAATTAGAAGATTACGAGCGAAAACAAAAGCCAGATTTAGTAGAAAAATTTAGTATCCGTGGTTTTCCATCTATAGTTTTAGTAGATGATAATAATGATAAAGTAGACGAATACAATGGTGATAGAAAAGCAAAAAGTATAAATGACTATCTTAAAAAAATAAAAAAATAAATAATTAAATGTTGTTATAATTATTTATTCGAGATTTTTGTATACAGTATAATTGTCTATGTATCGATAAATTCTATTGATATCTAATTTACCTATTTCATAATTATCATTGAACATTTCTATGATATCTTCATGTTCTTTATTATTTCTTAAATTTAAAAAAAAACTAAACATATCGTTTTTATCCATGTTTAATTGTTTACATAAATTTTGTATAAACAACATATTATTATACTCAGTAGAATATTTGGTCAAAACTTTAGTAAATCGCACTTCTGCAGGATTATAGTGCTTTTTTTTAGGCATAAACTTATGTAACAAAAAGTTGTTGTAAAATGTTTTATTTAAAGAACTCATTTCATTAAATATCCATATTTGTTTTTGGAATGTAATTCTATCAATATAATCTGAAAATGATATATTATTTAAAATTTCTTCATAAAATGGTATACTATATTTTTTATCATATTCTTCAATAACATCAATAATATTTTCATGAAATAATAAACCAACACTAGTGCGATCTGTTTCATTCATAATTGTTTGATGCTGATTAATAGTATAATAATCATTTAATAATTTTTTAGTTATTAACTTAGTATCTTCATTATAATGTTTTGGTTGAAACATATTTTTAACAATTTGATTTTTTAATATACTTTGTTGATTGTTGTAAATATCATATGATGAACGTAATTTTCTTAAGTCACCTTGTATTAATCTAACCATACTTTCTATCAAATCACATTCTAATTTTGGCATAATCAATTGAACAATATTTTTTATTTGTTGTGTAGTTGGTGTTTTTAATTCGATTTTTATACATACCTTCATCATTTCTTTAATTTTTTTATCAATATGGTAATTACCTATACAAATAATAGGTATCATAGTAGTATCTTCTTTTTTTTGTTTTTTTGTTTTTTTAGGTCTTATTAGTTTAATAAGAGAATTGATACCACCTTTATCTCCACTATTCATACCGTCAATTTCATCCATAATAATAGCGATTTGTTTTGTTTTTTTATGAAACATTGAAATAATATTTTTGTCAGACATGCATTGTTTGGTAATGGTATCAATAACCATTTTATTTCTTATATCTCCAGCATCAAACTTAATAATATCATAATTTAATTTTTTTAATATATTCTCTACAAAAATAGTTTTACCAATGCCAGGTGCTCCATAAATATAAACCCCACGTTTTGTAAGTAAATCTTTTTTATTTTCTTCAAAATATTTCAAATACTCAATTAAATTTTTTTCTTCTTCCATTCGGTTTAATAAAACATTTAAATTTAATTGTTCCATTTATATTATTAATAATATTGTGTTTATATAAAAAAACTTATATAAACTATATTTTATTAACGTACGCAAATTAAAGAAATAATCATAAGATAAATATTTTCAGGAATATTGTGTTTTTTATAATCAAATTTAATAATTTTATTGCTTTTAATATATTGTGTGTAAAATATACATTGGATTAAAAAGTAATCATTATTAGATTTAATTATAACATTATTACGATTAGATGGTATATCTTTAATATCCTGATAATTTCTTTTTGTAACGGTAATATGAAAGTATTTTGAAAAATATTCTGTATATCCAATAATTACTTTACCATTGTTTATTGAATGTATAGAGTAAAAATCAATAAACATTTTAATATAAAAATATTACTTATGTTTTTATATTATTTAAACCATGACTTTTTATATTTTTTATTTTTTTCACATCTAGTTATTTCATAAATATACTTTTTTTTTTCAAATTCTATCATAGTTTCTTTACATTTATTTGCTTGATAAAATTGACATAAAAACCTAACATAATAATAAAAATTCGGAAACTTTTGAGTTTTGTATTTAAATTTTTTAGTTTTATTCCATTTTATATAATTTAATTTTATTGCGGTCTTTAAACATAAATGATCATCCTGGCGAATAATAGAGCGAATCAAATTATTTGGACAATCTCTTAATATATTTGTTACGTAATTTCTGTGTATTTCTGAATAAAATTTATTTACAAAACGCATAAATGTATTTGGAATAAAAAGCAAAATATGATTTTTTATATCATCAGGTAAAGTCTCTAAATATTTCATGTTCATTTAATATAATTGAATTTTATTAAATTAACATAAATTTTGATTGCTAACACCATCCCACGCTAAACCACATCTTTTAGCCCATTTACATTTTTCTCTACGACCATTTGCTCCAGTGTATTTTGCTTGTGTTTTAAAAATTTTACCGGGATTAGCACAACCACCAGGATCTTCACTTCTAGTTGAAACCTCATTAAATGGTAAAGCTAAAGAACAACCTGAATCTAAAGTTTGATAATAGTCAGGACATTCTGGTATTTCATTTGGAAATACTTTTTTTCTTTTTTCTTTCATTAACAATACAGCAATACCAAATAAAGCAACCGATAGAATACCTATAGCAACTAATAAGACAGTTTTTTGAAATCCACCTATTTCCATTATATATATATTTAAATATAGATTATTTTTTCTATTGATTTATTATAATGAATATAAACGGTAGAGTAAACATATTAGGAAATAATGTTAAAGATAGATTTAATTTATATGAAAAAGTCCCTTTAAATAAAAAATCAACATCATACGATGAAGCTTTAACTGGAAGTATGCAAGCAAATGCTGTATCGAGAGCCTTTTTTTCAGTTGAAAATATTGATAGTTTACAACAACAATTAATAAAAGGTGTTTATGAAGAATCTAGAACTAGATTTCAAATTGGAAAACAAGATGAAGATACACTTAAGATTATAATGAGAAGTATTTTTCTTCAAAATTCTAGAAATTTACCAGGAAATATTCAAATGCAAATTAATGAATTAAACAAACATGTTTTAGATTACGCAATTCCTCAAATAATTGGCGAAGCAGAAGCATACATTAAATATAAAAATGATGTTTCTACTTTAGCAGTTCCATTGAGTAGACCAGTTTCAACATATAATTCTAATATTTTATCTCAAAAAACGTGGTTTTAATTTGGTGGTAATGGTGCTAAACATAATTTAATTTCACCCAATGAAGCCACAGAATATTTAACAATAACAGGTAAATCATTTTCTAAAAACATTTCAATTGAACTACATAAATTGGTACATTTAATAAAATAACCTAAATTTTTTAATGAAAATTCACCCTGTATAACAACATTACTATCAGGTTTTTCAATAATTTCCATACCGCCTTCTGACTCTTCGCGCCTTACAGTGCAAGTAGCAAAAGGACCCTGACATTTAAAAATCAACTCACTACCAACTGACTTGATTTCCAATCTCTCTGAAATATTACTAAGATCTCGAATAATTTTTTGAAAATCTTGTGATGGTAAATTTATTATAGATGAAAAACTGATATTTTTAGGTAAATCTAATTCTTCATCATCAGGTTCTATTAATTTTAATTCTTGATTTTTACACTGTTGTATGTCACCATTTTCAAATTTTAAACCTAGAAATTCAACTACACCATCACTATACCATTCTTCATCAATATAAATAGTAAGTGTATCATCATTGTCAATTGTATTTATAAGTTTAAACAAATGAAACATATTCACACCTACAATAATTTTAGGATATTTACAATAATAATGTTCAAATTTAACAGCGTCTAGAAATAAATGCGCCAATATTGTATGTGATTTATCCATATTAATAATACGAATACCTGCTGGTACTATATTTCCTTTTTCATCTGTGGTTTCTTGTGAAAAAGTTATATTTGTTTCAAGCAAAATATCTTTTAAAGCAGTCATTAATGTACGAAAAGGCGCAATCTGAACTGTTTTTATTTCAAGAACATTTGGCATATATATAATAATTTACCCTTGTAATCTTTAAATACTTATTTATAATACTCTATAAATAATAAAATAATTAACTTAAAAATAAAATACATATTTAGTTAATGAATAATATAACATTAAAACTAAATAGTATTGTAGAACAATATTATAATGCTTCTTACGACGACGGGGATTATTATTCCCAAATAGAAAAGTTTTTAAACGTAAAATTAACGGATTTTTTAATTCAATATCAGGTAAAACATACAGGTAAACTAAGAAAAGATTTAAAAAATTTTGTATTAAATTTTATTAATAATCCAAACAAACAATACTTTTACATTGAAACAAATGATACATTTATAGTTTATGATGGGAAAAGTTATGAAATAGTAAAAGAAGACGCAATATTATATAGTATTTTAAATACAGTTTCTCATAATCATATTGTTACACCAGAGCAAAAACAAGCATTAAAAAATAAAATAATTTATTCTATAAAAAAACAAAGTATATTAAATAGTATACCAGATTCATACACAATACAAAATATTTTAAAATATATGAATATTTTTTGTTTATCAAAACCATATAGTAAATATATTTTAACAATTATTGGTGATTGTATTTTAAAAAAAAATCTAGATAAAATTTATTTATTGCCAGAAAAATCAAAAGATTTCATAGATTATGTTGAATTACATATATGTGAATTATTAGGGAGAACCAATTGTATAAAAAATATAAAATACAAATGGCATTCCCATAATTATAAATTATGTAGAATTATTGAATTTGACAACAGTATTTTGATGACGGAATCATGGGAACAAATGTTAAAAAAACATTATTGTGATTTCATTGTTGTTGCAACACATTATTCAGAGCAATATGGAGATGCGGATAAATATTTACAATATGAAAAAAATACATTAAATGAAACAATAACATATTTAATAGACAAAAATTCAAAAAATATTGTGGATGATTTCGTGGGAGATTTTATTTCAACTGATGAAAAATTAAAGATATCGTGGGAAGATATGGTGTATATATGGAAAGATTGGATAAAAAAGAAAAATATACCAATACCATTGTATCAAAAAACATTAAAAGAAGAGTTACAGAAAAAATTTGAATGGAATGCTGAAAGCGACTCTTTTATGAAATGTACAAGTATACATATTTTATACGTAGAGTGTTTCAAAAAGTTTTGGGAACAAAATGTAAAACAAAATTTAGATGAATGTATAGAAATAAGTGAAATAAAAGATATATATTTTAATTGGTTACGTAGTTATAATTTTGGACCTCATTCAGATTACAAAAATTATTTTTTATCAGAGAGAAAAATAAGACACATTATAAATCATTTTTATAAGGAAATAGAAATACACGAAAAAAAATATATTATAGGAGTAGTTTGCGATTTATGGGATAAGAAAAAATCAATTTTTGAAATATTAGAAAAATTAACTTTTAATAATGAAGAAATGAATATCAATTATATAAACTTGTATAAATTATATTGTAGAAAATGTAAAGAAGAAAAACAATTAATAGTAAGCAAAAAATATTTTACTAGCAATATTGAAAATATTATAGACAAAAAATATTTAAACGCAAATACAGTTAATATTGATTTTTGGAATTAATTATATAGTTCTTTTAATTTATCAATGCGTCTTTTATGTCTGTCTCCTTCAAATTCTGTAGTTAAAAATGATTTAACTATTTCAAATGCTAGATTACTGGATGTTGTACGAGCACCAATAGAAATAACATTAGCATTATTGTGTTTTCTAGCCATTACGGCCATATATTCCGTACAACAGTTAGCACAACGTATATTTTTTATTTTATTAGCAGCAATACTCATACCAATACCAGTACCACATATAAGAATACCTAAAGATTTTTCAATATTTAATACGGATTCACATACTTCTTTTGCGTAATCAGGATAATCGCAACTATCATTTGTGAATGTTCCAATATCAATAATATTAATATCATATTCAACACTCAATACTGATGTTAAAAAATTTTTTAATGATAATCCAGCGTGATCACTTCCAAATATTAATGTTTTCATTATGTTTTATTTAAATTTAAATATTTAAATAAAAATACTAATTAATTTATTTCTTTTTCTTCATAGAAACTACACGTCCTTTTCTTTTAAAGAAAACTTTTCCACTTCTACGTCCTTTCATGCAAGCGGTTTTATTTTTGTATGGATTGCTTTTGCTTCCTACTTTAGCGGTTCTACGCTTAACTTTGCGGCTTTTACGTCCTTTACGACTTTTACGTCTAGGGCTTCTTCGGCGTTTTCCTCCTTCTGAAGGCTTGTCTTGGTGTTCTAATTCTGACATTATACAATATATCGAGAAAAAAATATATATATTGCTAAATTATCTTCGGCGTTTTCGGCGGCGACTTTTACGCGATTTTCTTCGGCGAGATTTTTTTGATTTTCTACGAGATTTACGAGATCTTCTTTTTCTTCTTTTTTTACCACCTGTTGCTTGTTGTTTTGTTTCTCCTTCTTGTTTTTCTCCTTCTCCTTCTGGTTGTTTATTTTCACTATCATCTTGATTTACTTGCTGTTGATTATCACCATCATTACTAGCGCCTTGATTTTCACCATCATTACTAGCGCCTTGATTTTCACCATCATTACTAGCGTCTTGATTTACTGGTTCTTCAACAACTCCTGTTGTAGTAGAACTATCAACCTTCTCAACTATAAATTTTCCTTCTCCATCTTTAGTTACTTTATATGTGCTCATTATAATATATATTAAGAAATTATAATGATGAATTATTACTAAATTTACTTAACGTCTACTTTTTTTTGATTTTTTAGCACGACGCGTTTTTCTTTTACCTTTAACCATACCTTTTTTCATGGTGACAAACTTTTTACCTTTATTTCTTTTGGCTAAAGAAATGTATTTTCCCAAATGATTGTGTTTTTTTGCAGATTTACTTGCTTTAACTGAAACAATTCGTCCGCGAACCATCTTTAATTGACTTTTTGTTAGTCCCTTTTTACCGTGACCAGTTTTATAAGCGGTACCATGCATAACTTGAGCACGGGATCCAACTAATTGTGGATAAGATTTACCACCAACAACATATTTGCCATTTTTTTTGCGAATTTGTTTAACCATTATAAATATTAATTAGAAAAAAGTTTTGTCCTAAATTATTTCTTTTCATATATTAAATGTCAAATTTAATTAAAAAATATTTAGGTGAAAACAAGGAAGACTTAGTAAAAACTACTTTTTATATTACATATGTTTTTCTTTTAACAACAGCTACAATAACTTTCATTGAAGCCATGAGAACCAATGATGCTAAAATACGCAATATTTTAAATTTAGAAACTTGTATTTCTGTTGTTGCTGCTTATTTTTATGGTAAATTTGTTGATGACATAGAAAAAGAAGGTGTAAATTACGAAAAAATAAATGTAACTAGATATACAGATTGGTTTATTACGACACCAATAATGTTATTAGTTTTAGTTTTAGCATTTTTATATAATACAGGTGGACGTTTAAGTTTTTTTACATTTTTAAAAGTGTTAGTATTGAATTTTGCTATGTTAACTTTCGGTTATTTGGGAGAAACGGGTGCGATTAGTAAAATGAGTGGATTTACATTAGGTTTTGGTGCTTTCTTTGCTCTATACGCATTCTTATATAAAACATTTTTATCCAAAAAATATATATTTGATAATTCATTATTATATTGGTCATTCTTTATTTTCTGGTCAGGTTATGGATTATTATATTTTACTGAAGATCAAATAAGAAATAGTGGATATAATATGCTTGATTTATTTGCTAAGTGTTTCGTAGGTATATTTTTTTGGGCTTACTTTACTAAAGTATTTACTTTAAAATAATTTTATTTAAAATACTATTTATTAAATAAAATTGAATGAATTTAAAGGGTTCCCCCTATAGATTATTACATATAACATGCAAAACACAGATTTAGCGCAAAAATACCAGTCAAAAACAGCCCGTCAACATTGTTTAGATGCTCCTGATACCTATATAGGTAGTACAGAAGCAGAAGAACAAGAAACATGGTGTTTCGATGGTAAAAAAATGACATATAAAAAACATAACATAGTTCAAGGTTTATTTAAGATTTTCGATGAAGCGGTTGTTAATGCGCGTGATCATTCTATTAGATTAGAAAGTAAAATAAATGAAAAAGAAAAAAATATTATACCCGTTAGTTCTATTCAATTCAATATTGATAAAGAAACTGGAGAAATAACTATTTATAATGATGGTAATGGTATTGACATTGCGCAACATCCAGAAACAAAATTATGGATTCCAGAAATGATTTTTGGTCATTTAAGAACATCAACAAACTATAATAAAGAAGAAAAGAAAATTGTTGGTGGTAAAAATGGTTTTGGTATTAAACTTGTATTTATATATTCTTTAAAAGCCAGTATTGAAACAGTAGACCATACAAGAGGCAAAAAATATTGTCAAGAATTTAAAGACAATCTTTCAGTTATTGGCAAACCTAGTATAAGAAAATGTGGGAAATCAAAACCATATACTAAGGTAACATTCTTACCAGATTATAAAAGATTTGGTATGGATAATCTAACCGATGATATGTATAATTTATTAGTTAAAAGATGTTATGATATTGCAGCGGTTACTTCTAAAAAAGTAAAAGTAAAATTAAATAAAGAACTTATTCCAGTAAGAACATTTGAACAATACATTGATTTGTATATTGGAAATAAAAGTGAGAAAAAAAGATTACACGAAATAGCAAATGATAGATGGGAATTTGCCGTAACAGTGTCACCATTGGGTGAATTTTCACAAGTATCATTTGTAAATGGTATTCATACAAGAAAAGGTGGAAAACATGTTGAATATTTATTGAATCAAATTGTAAAAAAATTAGTTACATTTATTGAGAAAAAGAAAAAAGTAAAAGTAAAACCAGTTACAATTAAAGAACAATTAATGTTGTTTGTTAAAGCAGATATAGAAAATCCTAGTTTCGATAGTCAAACAAAAGAATATCTGGCAACACCAGCAAGTAAGTTTGGTTCTAGTTGTACTGTATCAAACAAATTAATTGAAAAGTTGGCAAAAATGGGTATAATGGATAGTGCTATTGCTCTTACAGAAATTAAAGATAATAAGGCAGCAAAAAAAACAGATGGGAAAAAAACAAAAACTATTCGAGGAATACCAAAATTACTAGATGCTAATTTGGCAGGTGGTGCTAAGTCATCTGAATGTACATTAATTTTATGTGAGGGAGATTCGGCTAAGGCAGGAATTGTTTCTGGTTTAAGTAAAGAAGATAGAAATTATTATGGTGTATTTCCTTTAAAAGGAAAATTATTAAATACACGTGATACTTCACAAAAAAAAATAAATGATAATGCTGAAATCATAAATATAAAAAAAATAATGGGATTAGTATCGAATAAAAAATATACAAATGAAGTAGAGGTTAAAAAAGAATTAAGATATGGTAAAATTTTGTTTATGACAGATCAAGATTTGGATGGTTCGCATATTAAAGGGTTATGTATTAATTTATTTCATTCACAATGGCCTGAATTGACTAGATTAAATTCATTTCTAGGATTTATGAATACACCAATATTAAAAGCAAAAAAAGGTAATCAAATAAAACAGTTTTATAATGATCAAGAATATGAAGATTGGAAGAAAGAAAATAACAATGGTAAAGGATGGAAAATTAAATATTATAAAGGTTTGGGGACGTCTACAGCAAAAGAATTTAAAGAATATTTCGCAAACAAAAAATTTGTTACATTTAAATACAACAATGAAACAGACGATAATGCTATTGATATGGTATTTAATAAAAATCGTTCTGACGATAGAAAAGATTGGTTAGGAAAATACAACCCAAAAGAAACATTAGATACAAATAATGAATCTATATCACTACATGATTTCACTAATAAAGAAATGATACATTTTTCAAAATATGATTGTGAGAGAAGTATACCAAATGCTATTGATGGTTTAAAAACTAGCACTAGAAAAATTATATATGCTGCTTTCTTAAGAAATCTTGTAAATGAAATAAAGGTTGGTCAATTCGGTGGTTATGTTTCAGAAAAAGCCTGTTATCATCATGGTGAGGCTAGTTTACATAAGGCAATTATAGGTTTAGCACAAGAATTTGTTGGTAGTAATAACGTAAATCCACTATTACCATTGGGTCAATTTGGTACACGACTAGAAGGAGGAAGTGATCATGCAAGTGAAAGATATATATTTACAGCATTAAATGATATAACCAAATATATATTTCCAAAAGAAGATTTCCCTGTATTAAAATACTTAGATGATGATGGAACATTAGTAGAGCCAGAATTTTATGTTCCAATTGTTCCAATGGTTTTGATTAATGGTGGTAAAGGTATAGGTACTGGATTTAGTTATGAAGGTCAATGCTATAATATGGAAAATATCATTAATTATTTAAAACAAAAATTAAATAATGAAATAGTAACAACAAAAATAGATGTTCCTTATTATGAAGGGTTCAAAGGTGATGTATTTGAGTTACCAGAGAAGAAATTCTTAATTAGAGGTAAATATAATATAGTAAAAGATGATACGATTCAAATTACTGAATTACCTATAGGAACCTGGACAACCAGTTATAAAACATATCTTGAATATTTAATGGATGATAAAGATAGAAAAGGAAAAAAGAAAAAACCATTGATAAAATCAATTAATGATATGTGTACAGATGCTGTTATTGATTTTACTGTTAAATTTCATAAAGGTGTGTTAGGTAAACTTATCAGTAAAAACATTGAATATGGATGTAATAAATTAGAAAAAGAATTAAAATTATATACAACAAAATCTACTAGTAATATGAATTTATTTAATAACAAGCAACAACTTGTCCGTTATGATAAAGTTGAAGATATTATTGAAGATTATTATAAAGTTAGAATAGAAACATATGATAAAAGAAAACAATATCAAATGGAATCATTAGAAAAAATTGTAAAAGTATTATCTAATAAAGCAAAATTTATTAAAGAACAATGTGATGATGTTATTGATTTAAGAAAGAAAAAGAAAGAACAAGTCATCCAATTGTTAAAAAATAGAAATTATGATATATTGGATAATGATGAAGAATATAAATATTTAAGAACAATGAGTATTGATAGTGTAGAAGAAGAAAATTATTTAAAACTAATGAAAGAAAAAGAAGACAAAATAAAACAGTTATCTATATTGAAAAAAACCACTGTTGAAGAATTATGGTTAAAAGAACTAGATGTTTTAATGGACAAATGGAAAAAATATAAAGAAGCAAGGAACCGTCGTGTATTTGGTATAAAATCAGCAAAAAAAATCAAGATAAAAAAATCAAAAAAATAAATAGTTAACACATTACAATAAATAACATTAAAAAATTTTTTATTGTATATATATTTTAATAATTTGAACTTAATACATCATTTTCAAACTGCGATTCTTCATCATCAGGGAATATTTGTGCTTTCTGTCTAAGTAATTGCGGTGGGAGTAAATCATTAAGTTCATCTTCAAATGGTGCTCTATGTTCACGGTGTAATGTAGGTGATGTTAATGTAGGATTGCTCACGGTCATTAATTGCGATGGTGCCGATACGTGTCTCATTCGTTGCGATTGACATCTTGTCATTTGAGTCATATTATCGCTAACCCCTCTGAAAACACTAGACATATCTCCTACATCGCATTGTGTTGTGTTTGTTATACCAATATCTGCTCCTCCTTTATATGCGTCTACATTAGCACCAAAATAATGAAACATCCATTGTTTTTCCTCTTCTAGTTTGCGAATTTTTTGAAATATTGTATTTTTATTAGCAACCCTATCTGAGTTTGATTCTCCATCTGTAAATATAGCCAAAACACAATTATTTAGATGTCCCCATTTTTTAAAAACTGTATCTAACGCATCATACAATGCGGTCATATTATCTGGTTCATATAACAAATGATTTTTATTATTTTCTTGATAATCTTTAGCCAAAACTAAATCAGGTATTTCATTTATATTTTTATATTCGTGTAAATTACATTCTACATCAAATAATCCTAATGCGTATTCTACACATATGTTTGGATCAACGTTTTTTTTCATATTATCTTTAAATTCTTTAAAACCTGAAACCGTTTGTTGAGCACATATATTCATGCTTCCTGTTTTATCAACTAGAAATATATTTAGTATATTATTATTTTGTGTATTTTCAATACTTGCAATACTTGTCATTGTAATTATAATGATTATAAAATATATATTTTATTTCAATTTTTTTATTTTTTCTAGTTATATTATATAATGCCAATTACTACTACAAAAAAAGGAATATCATACTTATCAAATACTTTGAAAAATATGATTAAAAATATTACTGGTTTAAAAGTTGCAGGACGGGTAGGAAAAGGAACAAAAAAAGTTTTAAATGATGTAGGAAAACTTACTGGAAAAATTCCTCTTGCTGGTGGTTTAATTATGTACATATTTAAACAAACTGGTAAAGGTGTAATAATTGTTACTACTACTGCTGATAACTTAGTAGATCGTGCTGGAAACATTGTAAATGATGTTGTTAGTGGTGTAAAAGATTTATCTATTTTAACATTAAATACATTAACTGGAAGTGTAAAAAATGTAACTAAAAAAATTGTTCGTAGAAAAGGTAGAAGAACTCGTAAAGGAAAAAAACGTGGTAAAAAGAAAAGCAGAAGTAGACGTAGAAGAAGATAAATAATAAATTTAATATTTATTTTATACTAAATTTATTTGAAATTTTTTTCTAGATATTGATAAAATATATTAACTAATAATGAGTGAATATTCTCGACACAATCACTAATGTATTCATACAGATGTGTTTCTTCAAAATGATATCTAGTTGGTTTATAATAATCATCGCTTACAGGTTTTGTTATAACTAATTTGGTTGGTTTTAATTCATTTTTATTTACGAGTTTTTTTTCTTTCAATAACTTGTTCATATTTTTTATAATAGTATCAGGATGAAAAGCATGGTCACGAACGTGTATCATATCGGCATATGAATTCCAAAATAAAACATCATTATCCATAGGACTATATCGCAGTATACCAATTAATAAATAACAAAATATATATTTTAGATCAGGATTTGAATAGTTTCGGAATGTATTTGAAGAAAATATTGATAGTAGTAACATTCTTAAATCGTGTGTAGGATTAAATTTATATGCTTTATTATAATGATATGTTTGTGTTATTCTATTTAACCAATTACCTGAGGATGTTTGAATTGTTGACATACCAAAATCAATAACATACATTCTGTAATTATCACCAGGTAAATTTTTATACATTACATTTCCACAGTGAAAATCTCTATGCATAAATTTAAATTTCTTATGAAGTTTCTTTAATAATTCCGCAATGTCTTTTAGTGCTTTTACAAAAGATTTAAAATGGGAACCTTTTGCTTTTCTATTTCTAAAAAAATCGTTACAATCACCATCTAAAGGTTCCATTCCAATAATGTATTTCCAACCGGTTTCCGAACGTGAACTTCTGTATTTAGTAATAAAATAAATTTTTGGAATACGAGCACCGGTTCCCCATTGACCTCTCATACCACAAAACAATTCATTTTGAATAATTACTTCAGTAAAAAATTCCAATGGTTTAATTTTGTGTAACGATTTTATTGCTATTTTAGTTTTATTTGAACTATTATTTTTTTGCCATGTCTTACCACTATAAATAGCACCAAATGATCCACTACCTATTTCACTACCAAATTGAAATACATCTCCTCCTAGTGTAAATTTGCTAGGTATATTACTATCTCTTATTGCCTCAGGTATTGTATCATCTAATTTTTTAATCAATGTGTCACTCCAGTTACCTTTATAATTTAATTTTTTCTTTAAATTTTTTAGTAAATAACAAGGGTCACTTATCCAATCATTTGGATTAATATTTAAGGCATTAAAATCATGTTGGATTTTCATAACATTTGTTATATCTTTTTTTGTTTTAAAGGCAATAGATAAAGATGGTGAATCAGGTTTCATCATCCATGCTTTAAATCTTGAAAGTGTTTTTTGCTTATTTGATAATTTTTTTACAGAGATTGGTTTAGATTTCTTTTTTGTTTTTCTAATAGAATCAGGACGTGATAATACATTTTTTTTAGTTGCTTTTATAATTTTAACTTTTTTAGTTTTTCTTTTTGCTAATTTTTCTTGTTTCTTACGTTCTTTCTCTGCTAATTTTTCTTGTTTCTTACGTTCTTTCTCTGCTAATTTTTCTTGTTTCTTACGTTCTTTCTCTGCTAATTTTTCTTGTTTCTTACGTTCTTTCTCTACTAGTATTGCTTTGCGCCTTGCTTCAACTGCTGCTTTTTTTGCTTTCTCTTTTTTTTCTTTTTCTTTTATTGCTTTTTTATCTGGTACACATTTACCTGTTTTTTTATTTATTTTTTCTAATTTTTTACATTTTTTAGTTTTACATTTACCTGTTTTCTTATCTAATGTTTCATATATTTTGCATTTTTTAGTTTTACATTTACCAGTTTTTTTATCTAATACTTGATGTTTTTCACACTTGGTATAAACGCAACATAATCTATCATTCAATATTTTACCATTTGGACATTTAGATGATACTTTTTTATTATTACGTGACATTGTAAATATATAATATAATTAGATTAAAACTAAAAAATAAAAAAATTATATATATATATTTTATTATGGCAAATCATAGATTATTTATAAGAAGAAATTTAACATCAGTATCAATATTTTTATTTGTTTTAGTATTCGGATTAGTATATCATTTAAAACCTGGTTTTTTATTTCATGAAAATGGTTCATTACGTGAATTTGGTTTAGGTTATAAAAAAAAAACGATTATTCCAATATGGTTTGTTACATTAATTTTAGCTATTTTTTCTTATTTATTTGTTTTATATTATTTAGCAATCCCTAAATTTAATTATTAAGTAAAATAATTCATTTAATAATTAATTTTTAACTTCTGATTTTTCTGCTAGTTTTTTAAGACGTGCTTCAGAACTTTGACATTTCATATTTATCAACGAATCATATGTGGTCGTTATTACAAGATAACCTGCTAACATATACCATATAAATTGTGATACTAAGTCTTTAATTACAACTAAAGAATATAATTTTTTAACATTTCTATCTGTAACTTCATTACTTGGTTTGAAATATTTAATGTTTTGCATAGTTTGTAAAAACTTATGAAAGTTTTCTGGTGTAATATTATTTATAAGTTGAGATGGATCTTTATAGATACTTTTAAATATATTAATTTGATTTTGTTTTAATGTAATAGAACCTTCACCTTTTTCTTCAAAATTTGTATTTGTTAAAGTATTTAACACATCACGTATACCACCAATATTAGCAGCAAAATAACCAAATGTATTAGCAAATGGAGCTTTCCAGCCTGGTACTAAAACAAGCATAATATAAACAACGCCTAATATTATAACATTAGGAATAAGTGTAGCACTCATGGCAGTAGATGTTTGAACTTCATCACCACAAATGCTTTGAGTTAATTTCATATTAACAAAAATTTGAGACATAATAACCAAAACAAAATAAAATATAGTAAATAAGGGTCCTAAACCTCCTTTCTTTTCACCATCTTCTGTTTTTTGTCCATCAGCATTTAATGGCATATATTTATCTACAACCATATATCTTAGAAAAAAGTATAAAAATGTTAACCAAAAAAATATAACTAAAGAACCTGTTACGTTGGGGGTATCATCATTATCACTCATATTATATAATATAGGTGAGTATAAATTTTTTTCATTTAATAACTTTATAATTTAATAATGTTAAATTCAAAATTTCTAGATGGTGAAATACCTAGTATCAGTAGTTTAAAAGGAAATAATTTTGCAGATGATATATTAAAGCCAACATTACATGAACCAGGAGTTAACTATTTTTTGAATCATACATTAAAAAACATTCATACTAATAAAAAGAAACAATATGATACATTTTTAAATATAATTTTATTGTTTGTTTTTATTGTAATTTTAGGAGTAATTTTAGTATATAAATACAACAATAGAGAGACAGTTGAGCAAAAAAAAGAAAAAAAACAACAACAACAAGAATACATTATAAATAAAATTAAATCACTTACAAAAGAAAAGCAAAAAGATCAAGAAATATTAATAACAAAAATACCAAAATTTGAAAGTGATTATGAATTATTACATAAAAAATTTTATAGGGTTTAAATATAAATGAGTGAAGGTTACTTAAAATCAATAAATGATTATTATGAGATGAAATCTAAATATGAAAAATCTTTTAAGGAAAGTAAAAGAAATGTAAAAAAAAATAATTTACCAGAAAGAACATTAATAATGACTAGAGAATTTATTTTTGATGAAGACATAAAAAGTGACATTCAAAAAATAAAAAGAAAATGTGTAGGTTGTGAAAAAAATGTAGGAACAATTTTTAAAGAAGACAATAGAATTTTAAAAGCAACATGCGGCGATTTAACAAATCCTTGTTCTTTAAATATAGAAATAAATCTCGAAGAAACTCATAATATTCATGACTTGTATAAAAAACAACTAAAAGAAATAGAAGAAATAAAACAAAAAATAATAAGAAAAAAATTAGACTTATTATTCAATTTGGAAAAAGAAGATATTGTTGTTAGTGAATTTGAGAAATTAAAAGAAGAATTCAATCAATTAAATGAGTTTTTAGTTTCGTTAGAAGAAAAAATATCAAACAATTACCTGGTAACAAATGAAGAAAACAATGAAAAAATAAAAAAAAAAGATTTGTTGAATAGTATAAATAAAGAATTAATGGTAAACATTCATGAATTTAAAAAAAGTATAAATGATTATAAATCAACAACAGAAACTACACAAGTAAGTAACAAATTTTTATCCGATGGCATAGACATATATATAACAAAAATATCAACAGGATTAAAAAAAATAAGAGCGCTAAAAAATGAATATATGGAAATGGAAGTAGATATATCTGCTCAAGATTGGAGACCACCTTACTATTTAATTAAAAAAGAACTAGAAGAAACGAAACACGAATTATCAATAAAAGAAGGTAATGTTATTTCAAATATTAAATAAATCCATTATATATATATGAAATTGATTATATGGCCAGTTTTTATTATAAGTTTATCAATAGGTTTATTTATGACTTATATTACTAATCCAAATCCAACAGTAATATTTATATATCCAAATCCAGATAATCTTAGCGATTTTCAATATAAAGATGCTGGTGATACTTGTTATAGTTTTGAATCACAACAAGTAAATTGTCCAAAAAATAAAGAAGATATAACAGAATATCCAGTACAAAAATCTAAAATGACTTACGAATGATGTAGTGTTTAAAATATAAAGGTATAGTATATATGAATTTAAAAAAATTTATACATACTGATTTTGGAAGATATGCAATTTCAATATTATTAGGTTTAGGTTTAGCAACAATATTTAGAAAAGTTTGTAAAGATCGAAATTGTATATTATTTAAAGCACCAGAAATAGAAAAAATAGAGAATAGTGTTTATAAATATAATGATAAATGTTATAAATTTAAGTCAAAAGCAGAGACTTGTGATTATTCAAAAAAAATAATTGAATTTGCGTAATTACATATAGTTAAGTTTCTATATATTAACTATATGTCTGACGACGGTACTACATCTTTAGATGCTTTACCTATGGAAAGTGCTGGTGGAGCCCATAATGTAAAAATGGAAGTAAAAGAAAAAGAAAGACAAGAAATATTACCAACAACAAATAATTTGTCTAGCGAAGCAGTAAGTAATTTTATGAGTGATTTACAAGAAGCAGCGGCAGCAGGTGCAACTGATTTACCTTCACGTGATATACCAATGGATACACAACAAATAACACAAGATGAACAAGTAAAGCCAAATTATATACCACCGCCAAAAAACGAGAAATATATTGAAAATGATATGGATTTTCAATCACTAATAAAACAAGCAAGTGACAATAAAAAAGAAAAAGATTCAATGGAAAACATATATGATGAAATTCAAACACCGTTATTTATAATGGTGCTTTTTTTTATGTTTAATATGCCATTCATGCAGAAACAATTATTACATTTAATGCCTTCTTTTTTTAGAAATGATGGTCATCCAAAATTAAGTGGATATATTATAAAAACATTAATGTTTGGATTAACATATTATGGTTTAACAAAAATTTCTAATTATGTTAGTGAATTGTAGGTAAATAATGTTAATACATATAATATACCACCCCATAAGGTATCTAAGAAAAAGGTGGTCCAATTCCATTTTTTGAAAATAGCGAAATTAGTTCCTTCATAAACACCATAAATTACAATACCTAAAATAAACGCATCTAAATAACCTTTTTTTTCTAATATAATAAAATAATAAAATGCTATCACTAAAAATAAGTAAGCAAAAAATGCTGGAACTATTTTTACACTCATTTCTTGACCTTGTATATTTTTAATTAATTTTTGGAAATGTCCACCCATAAATAGTTTTATCCAAATGATATCAATAGTAAAAAGAATTAATCCAGAAAGTAGTAAATCTTTCATTATAATATAAAAAAATATTATATTATAATTAGTTATTAGCAGTATTTCCTATATCTCTAATTAGTTGTTTTCTTATTAAAGAAATAAGTATACTTAAAAAATATTGTCAAAATACAATACTATGATTAGCGAGTTACTGGACGCACATAAGGTTTAATCAATATTTCACTTTTTGCTTCTATTTTTTTTCGTTCTTTTTCTATTAATTCTTTTTTTGTGTACCATCTTACTGTAATAGGACTATCCTATGATCTAAATCTTCACAAATAGATACATGATCAAAGAATTTAATATTTTCTGTCATAAAAGCCAAATGACAATGTGGACAAATAAAAAAATTTTCTTTTTTTTCTGTCATTGTTATTTAATGTATTTTACTTTTTATATCTAAATTATTTGTAATTCATAAAAATATAGAAGTAAACTAAAATAAGTTGAACGATTGATATACCGCACCATGTTGTGGCAACTTCAGCACCATCTGTTTGATATATTATACCGGGTAAGAAAGCCGAAGCCAAAACAAATAAATTAATTAGTCTTGTTGTATTATTAAAAAACAAAAATGGCAAAAAGAAAAATATAAAATGACCATAAATACCAGGTGTATAATACTCTGGTCCCTGCCTTAAAGGCAATGTAAACCGTATATGTTTTTTACCTGATAAACTACAGGTTTTACCACATAATTCACATTCACTACTCATTTTATCGTGTAATTTACTAGTACGATTCATAACTGGATCGTGTAATTCAAACATTTGCAATGCCATAAGAACACTTGTGATTAAAGCCATAGGAACTAATATTTTAAAATAATTAAGTTGATCAGGAGTAACTACTTTAAATTTTTCAAATAATCCCCAAAAACCTAATAAATATATAGGACCCTGAAAACTAATATGAAGATAATTTAATCGACTTAATGTTTGATTTAATTTGTTATCACATTTATCAATTACAGTATAACCATAGTAATGTATTATTTGCATTAATGTGAAATAAAAAATCATTGATGCTGCTTTTATATTAACATATTTATATGAAACAATACTAGATACTCCACCTAAAATTGCCATAAATAAAGACATGTTTTTAGAGAAACACATTATAGAATTAAAAAATATTTTAATTTATTTTAAATACTTTTAAATACACACACACACAATTAGAATAACACACCATACGCACACAAATTACTATAAAATGCTCTATGTTTTTCCCAATTTTCAATATTCATTTTTTGAGCATAATTTTCCGCTTTTCCAGTCCAAATATCATTTAATTCCTTAAGAATCATATAGTTTGGAGAACATATATGATTTGATTCTATTTCTAACCACCTATAAAATCCACCATCACTATCCTCCCAATCATGTTTTTTTAAGGCTTTTAAATATAATTTTTTAGGATCTTGTCTTCGAACTGTACCATTTTTTGTTGTTTTTCTTTTATTTTTTTTATCATTCTTATCAGCCTTAAATTTTAATTTTGCTTGTTTTTTTTCTTCGCGTTCTTTTTTCTTTTTTTCTTTTTCCGCGAGTTTTGCTTTATAGGCAGGTCGTTTCTTTTCCCACCTACTTAAACTTATATACTTATTTGCTCCAGCAGCATGTCTCACTGTATATAAACTTTTCTTTTTCCAGTCTGCACCAACGGCCTTCTCACTCATAATATAAACATCACCACAATTAAGGGATATATCAATAGATTTACCTACTGGCATACCATCCTTAAACCATTGCCATCTCATAGGATAATTATCACAACCTATACTAATACATATAACTACTACTCGTTCAGTATCTCCATGAAACCCAATACCTGTATTTTTAAGGTTATAATACCTATTACCTTCAACTACATTAATCTCTACTTTAGTTTTACTACCAATATGTATTAAACCATCTGTTATTTGTTGTCGTAGTCTTTCTACTCCCTTATTTAAATACTCCATTTTATTAAGGTCATATATTGTGCCTTTACCTTCATAAACGGCTGGCTCTTGTTCTCTACCATTAACAAAGCATAGATTTGTTCTGGCCAACTTATTCATTCTTTTTCCACGCACCTTAACTTCTTTACCATCCTTAATTTCTGTTCTATACTTATTTGGATCCAAATATTCTGCATCCCATCTTCTAGATGCTAATTCCTTATAAACTTCCTTAGTCCAACCCTCTGCTCCTATAGTTTTTGCTGCCCAATCCCTTAAAATAAGGACTCGTCCCTGATGTTCACTACTTAAATTTTGAATGTCTACATTTTCACTTATATTATTTAAATTTAATACTCTTACTTTTTTTACATTCTCTTTCATATCACCACACATTAACTTTTCAAAATAAGGTCCCAATCCTTCAATATCTTCTGCTGTAAAACCTTGTCCCTTAACCGGCATCCTACCTATTATCTCCATACCCCTATTATTCTCTCCTCCAGGGGCACAAGTTAAGGAAAACCTCTCTGTTTTCATTAACTCCGCAATTTCCATATCGCTCATATCACTATAATGCTTTTCAACATTATTTACTTTTCCTTTAATATCATATATCAATGCTGTATTCATTGTCTTTTTTGTTGTGTTAGTCTTAGGGTTTAAATCTAATTTTAACTTATTATTAATCATAAATATAATAGTTAACATTAAAAAAGTTTTTAACTTTCAATTTTTTTATATTATTGTTTCAAAAATATTTTTTAATCGTAACTGGCATCGCTATCCCATTCTTCTTCACTAGTTTCACAATCACTATTCCATTCTTCTTCACCATCATCTTCATTGACTTCTTCTCTATCTGATTCATCATCACCAACAACAAATTCATCATCTTCTTCAATATGTGATTTGTCTACATCAGATAATCTTAGATATTCTCCAATGCGAGATACAATAGCACCAGGTAATACTCGCCCCATGTCTCGCCATATGCTTGAAAATTCTAATAAACTTTCTGAGAAATCACGACGATGAATTCTATAACGTCCTTTATCATTCCATTCAATTGTTACAAATTTTTGTCCGTTACGATTATTATAGTAATTTTCATTACCATTAATACAGTCATATTTACCCGTCTTATTTGCTTCATAACAATGCTGATACCTATCTATAGCACCTGAAACAAATTTCTCATCTTCAAATCTTTTTGGAGCACTACGGCGTCTGGATGGGTTACGTCTGTGTGGCTGAACTAAATTCATGTTATTTGTATAATATAATCTTGTTAATTATATTATATTAAAAAATAATTTTCAAATTCAATTTTTTAAATATCACCATAGTCCAAATCAAAATCATCTTCTCCACCATCACCATCTTCGGCTATATTACCTAAGTTGTATACTTCCTCATCAATTCTTTGTTGTATTGCGTGATTTTCATCATAATTCATACGGAAAATATCCATATTCATTTCACTAACATCATCCATTTGCCCTTGTATTTCTTTTTCTTGTAATGCCATTTTTTCAATATGCATTCTTTCTTTATCATATTGGTCTTTATCATATTCAAACAAGGCTCGTTTTTGACCCAAATTCCAATCACCTATTCGATGTTTCTTTTTCAAATTTTCTACCTTTCTTTGTTCTATTGTTAATTCACCCAACATTATTTTAATATTCTCTTTTTCTTTTTCACTAGTTCTTGAAACATTTTTCATTATAGTTTCTTTATTCATATTTAAAATTCTTTTTTCATTATTCATCATAATCATTATACTTTCTACAAAATTGTTTACGGTTCTTTTTAACTGTTGATTTGCCATAATTTGATTTTGTGACATTTCACCATATTGAATTTCAGTAAAACTATATAGATAGTCAATAACTGTCAAAAAGAAATAAAACATTAGTTTTTTATATAAATCACCATCAATACTACTAGATATTGTTTGGTTTTCTAATTTTAATTCTGGTTTGAATACTAGATTATTTATTAACATTAACATATGTTTACCGTCTTCTTGTATTTGTAGTAAAATTTCAATAAATTCTTCAATTCCATAGAATTGTTTAAATAAATTTTTACTATCTTTTAATATATTTATTACATCTTTAACGTGTACATCACTTAATTTCCAGTGTTTTGGAACAGGACGTTTAACGTCTTCTATTTTAATTTGATTTTTTATTATATTTGGAATAACATTTAATATTAAAACTGTTACGTTTTTAATATATGAACCAATTTTGTAACCAATATTATCTTCTTGTGTCATATAAATATCCTGGCCAATAAAGATCCAATTTATAAAATCATTTAAAAATGACATAACAAAATCTTTCTTCCCTATCTCTTTCATATGCTTATAAATATTTTGTTGTAATTTTTCCACATTTTCATCTAAGTATAAATATAAATCATCTTTTGTATTTCTTTTAGTTTCACTATTATATCTCCATGAAGAGACATTTAAAAACTCAAGTATATCATTACTAACTATTTTTTTTGTTTCTATTGATGACAAATGTTCTAATATCTTTGAAAATTTCATATTTAAACCTTCATAATCATTTTTATAATTCATGTTAATGATGTTGTTTTTATTTATTTGTTTTAACAATAAAATTAAATCTTGTTCTGTATACGTAACCCCTTCATCTTTTAATGTTTGTATTTTTTTTTCTATACTATCACTTCTTAAAAATTTACTATTATTTGTTTTACATATTCTCATCATTGTATCATCTAGTTTTATACCTGTATTAAACTTACAATATTTAATGAATGTTCTATAGATATTTTCTTTACTATAATTATTTATTATGCCAGGATACTTTATTTTGGTATCTTTTCCTATAAAAATAGTAGTTGCTTTACTATAATTTAATATTTCATTTTTAATATCACTTAATGATTTTACTATTTTATTATATTTTTCTATGTTTTTATTTTTACTAACAAAATAACTATATGTTGTTAATTTATCCATATTACAACAAGCATTTTGTGTTATCATTTCTCCATTATTAGTTATTAGTAAAAAATCTTCACCATTAATAATATTTTCAATCATTTCAATGATATAAAAACTATGATCTCTAATTTTACCATAAATATTATTTAATTTTTCATGCTGATTTACACTTCTATTTTTTAAATCATTTAATAATGTTTCATATAGTGTAGGTGCAATATTTCTAAGTGTTGAAACCGAAAATTTAACCAATGGTGGTAGAAAAGTATCCCATTTGGTTAAATTAAATTTTTCCATTGCCTGGTCTTTTTTGTCTTCTTTTTGCAAATACATTTTCTTTTCTTTTACTAATTTTACTACCGTTTCCATTGGTAAGATAAATTCATCTAAGAATTTTTTTATTTTATCTGAAATACTCTGTTTCATAAGAATGACCTTTTTTTTGTCTGAAGTTTTTCTTATAATATTCCATGGTCTTATATTTTTTGACAAATGATAAGTAACACAACTAATATAATTTATAAAAGACATATCATTACTATATAAAGGATATCCTTTTAAAGATTGATTACAATTTGGAAATGCTACACTTGTTTTGACACTAGGTATTTTTGTTTGTACAGACAATATATATAAACTGAGTGTGATAAATAATAAATACTCATCGTGATATTGTTCATATGTTGTATCTATTTTTTTCCCTTTCTTTTTTGCTTTTTCTACCTTTCTATCAAATGTTTTTTTTGGTACTAATATTTTTTTCATCAAAACTAAAGCAGTTTTAACTATAAATCCTTCATTTACATCTTTAATGTGTAAATTATAATTCAATGTTTTAACTATATTATTTATATACTGAGCATCAACATTTTCATATTCCATGGCTATTTTATCTTTTTCTTCTAACCAATCATCACCCAATAATTCATCAGCACCATCTTTTTCAATGATATCGTGATGAACTATTTTAAATCCACCTTTATCATATCCTTCAGCATCATCAAAATCTATATGTCTAATAATATAACCACTATATTTATCTATTATATAACCACCATCATCACTCAATATACCTCTTCTTGCACATATTTTATTTAGTTCTTCAACATAATTTTGCTTGTTTATAAAACAATTCGCAAGGTCTACAAAAAAAGATGGTAACAATACTAGGTCTGTTTCATTACAATAATACCAATGATCGCTTGTATCAATTGTTTCTGTTGGAGACCATCCTCCACCCAAATAACAATATTTATTCACGAATTCTAAAATATACTCTGACTTCAATGCTAAATCTTGTTGTTGTAAAATATAATCTCTAATTTTAGCGTATGGTGATTGTTTAATTTCTCTTTTTTCTAATTTATTCGCCAGGGCAATTTTAAAGATATCATATTTAAGTTTTTGTTGTTCTTTTACATCGCGAATTCTTTCAATATTAGATAAATGATATTTATACATTTGGTTATTTATTTTTTTCAATTCAGCATTAGAATAATGAAATTGATGTTCAAAATTACTTACGATTTCTTCCATTAATTGTTTTTTCAACTTATTTTTATTTATTTCATTTGTATCGCATTCGTTATTTATAGTTAAGCATTTATTTTTCAAGTTACAGAAACTTACTTCATCCATTCCTTTTCCTGAAAGACTTTCATCGATTCTCCATTTATTATTTTTTCTTACATAATATATTATTTTGTCATCATCATCTAAAATAGCATAATCATCATCGATTACCTTTCTTTTACCATCAATTAAAGCCTCTGCTTCTCTTGTAAGATTTACATTTCTTAAACCTACAACATCATACAAATGTTTTTTTAATTTTTCAATTAATTCATCTCTGCTTAGTGTTGTTTTTAAACCTACAAAATCATCAAATATACCATATCTTGTTGTATCATATTTTTTGTCATAATATATTTCTTTATCATCGTCCATAGTCAATTCATCATGAGCAATATATTTTTTTGCAAGTGAATAAGTTGCGCAACTATCATCTTTTTTGGATGTCATTTCTTCAACCATTTTATCGATATTACCAATATTTTCTTCAACGACCTTATCTAAATCTACACTTTGTAATAAATCATCTTGTAATAATTTCATAGTTGAAAGATATAATGATCCATCATCCAATATTAACATTCTATTCAACATTTCACTATTATCATTTATTTTCATAACATCATATAAATTATTTTTAAACATATTGGACAACTTATTACTATTATTAAAAAATGCTTTTAATACAGGTATTTTATCAGTTTCATCATCTGATTTATTTAAGGTTTCTATGTCTTTAAAATATTTTTTATATGTTTTGTTTTTTTGTATTATATCTTTTAATAATTCAGTATGTTTGGTTTCCACAAAATCACATAAAAATTCATACTCTTTTTTTGTAATGTCAAAATCATAAATGTGATATGCTTCTAACAATTCAATCAACTTGTTTATAGAATATGGATTTAAACGTGATGGAGATAATAATTTTAATAAATCTAATGTATCTGGTATAATATGATTTAAAAATTTATTTAATGTTTTTGTATGATTTCTATCATCATATTGAAGTTTACTATTAAATAATAATTTTACTAGTTCATTATCTTTAAAATAATTTTCTTCTTTTTCATTAACATCTACAATTTTGGTTGTTTCATCTGTATTCATAATCAAATGATGTTTATAAAAATATTTTGTATTTAATAATACCTTTTTAAGTAATGACATGTTTTTAGAAAATATATTTAAAATCTGAATATACTTAGCAGGTAATAAATAATAACCTAGTAGTGTCATTCTATCATTTTGTAATAGTTCATTTTTTTCAGTATATTTATAATTATTTTTATCTTTTATCAGATAAGTAGCACCTCTAATATAACGATGTAAACTATTGATATTTTCTAAAATAGCATCTACTTCTACATTTACTTTTTTTTGAATAATAATATCATTAGATGTTGGGTCTGGTTGATGTAATTCAAATGAATCAAATTCCTTTAATGTTTGTTGCACTAAAAATTTGTATTTGTTTTGACCATCAGGTATAATATTATTTTTATATTGATCCATAACATTGTTAATATCATCAATAATAGTCATCATAGATTTATTATTTGTATTAATTTCATCTACATCATCCAGTGTAACAAAAATATTTTTGTTATTTTTACAAATGGGCACCAACCAGGGTACATTTATTTTGTTTTGTTCAAGAATTTTAATTAATGGTTTATGATTTTTTCCTTTAAATAATGGTTTAACAGCATTACCTTTACTATCAAAAACTGAAAATTGTTTTCTTAATTGTTTAAAACGTTCAATCATGTGATGAATTTCTTGAATCTTTTTAGGATTTTTTTGTGTAGATGGTATATTTACTAGCATGTCGGTTAATAAATCATTTAATTGTTCCACAATATCATAACGTCTAAATTCTTTACCAACATCTTTTACCTCTACAACTTCTACTTCTTCTGATTCAAATATAATATTATCTGCGTCTAATAATATTTCTTTTTGACCTTTTTGTTTATTAAATAAATCTTCTTGAATTTGTATTTTTTCATCTTCATCGTCATATTCTTCTTCCAATGCTTCTAAATCTAAAGGTGTTTCTTTTTCTTGTTTTTCTTCTTTAGGTTGTTCTATTTGACTATCTTTTAATAAATTTTTATTATCTACTGGCATTTCAAATGGTTTAAATGATACAATTGGCAAGTTTTTAGGTATACCTTTAAACCCAAAATCGATATAAAACAATCTATTTGTTAAATATTCTTTTACTTCAATGATATCATCTTCTAAATTTATAATAGTTCCATTTACAATAAGTGGAACTGATCCTCCAAATTCTATAGTTATATGTTTTCCGGGTATTAAATCATTTTGTAAAGCAAAGCCCTTTTTCTCACTTTTATCAAGTATTATAATAGATAAAATACTTTCATCATTTAATTTATTGTCTGTTACGTTTAAAGCAATGTTTTTGTTAGTTATTTCTTCAACTAACTCTATGATATTTTCATCCAAATAACTAATAAAAAATATCTTATTATGGATATCTGAATTTTTTGGGGCGTTAATTTGTATAATATCTCCTAATTCTAAAAATAAACTATCATTTTTTTTAGATACTGATTCAACTTTATCGTCCATTACTTATAATATTAGTAGAAATTTATTTATTATATTATTAATGAAATTAAATTAAAGAAAAACCGATAATTTAATTTAATATGTCAACAACTTTTGATTATTCCAGTTATTTGGATTTCCCCAAAGCAATTATTGATAAAGAATATGCCGAAGAAAAAGGTGTAATAGTTAAACATTTTAAACATTATAATTTATACATCATGAAATATAATAAAGACAAATTAAATAATGAAAATTTTAATACCTTAGGTAAGTTTCGTAGTATTGTTACAGACGGAACAAAAATACTAAGTTCTAGTCCAGCAAAATCTGGAAATTTAAATCACTTTATCGCATGTGTAAAAAGTGATGATTGTGTAATTGAAAATTTTTTTGAAGGAACAATGATTAACTTATTTTATCATAATGATGATTGGGAATTGGCTACAAAAGGGTCAATTGGAGCAAAAAATAAATTTTTTCAAGATTCACCACATACATTTCGTTATTTATTTTTGGATGCTTTCAACAAAACATACAATCCTGTAACTAAAGAAATGTGGAAACTAGAAGATTTGGATAAAACTTGTAGTTATACATTTATACTACAACATCCAGAAAATCAAATAGTAGTACCATTTAAAGAACCAGAATGTTGTTTAATAAGAAAATATAAATTAAATGAATGGACCGCCACAGAATATTTGACACCTGAATATCATAATCAATTAGTTCCTTGTGTTTATGATGATAAAATACAAAATATTATAAAACTACAAGAAGATTTTGAAAAAAAAGTTTTTAAATATGATATAAAAGGATTCATGGTATATGATACAGTTAATGGTGTTAGGGTAAAATATAGAAATCCGAATTATGAATATGTTGCAAGATTAAAAGGAAACAATCCAAAATTACAATATCAATATTATTTGTTAAAGCAAAATAGTAAAATAAGTGAATATTTATATTATTATCCTAATGATCGTAAAGTATTTGATAAATATAGAAAAGATTTATATGATTACACCAATCAATTATGGTATAATTATCACGAATGTTATATTAAACATGAAAAACCATTAAAGGAATTTCCGTATGAATACAGAAATCATATGTTTTTTTTACATCAAGATTTTTTAAATAATTTAAAGCCAAACAACAAATATCATTCATTGAGTACAGTTATAAAATATATAAATAGTCTACATCCTTCTAGACTAATGTATAGTATAAATTATCATTATAGACAACAACAAATAGATGAAAAAAAAAGTAAAGCACCTAGTTTTATAGATAATGCTTAATTGATATTTAAAAATAATAACATATTCTAATACATAATGCAACCTCATTTAAAAAAAAATGATAAAAATTTATTTTATAAATACCTAGATAAAGCCAGTGTTTATTTTGAGTATGGTTCAGGTGGTTCAACATATCAAGCATCAATAAGAGATAATATAAAGAAAATATATTCAGTTGAAAGTGATAAAGAATGGCATAATAAAATAAAAGAAAATATAGGTGATTTGTCTAAAATTAATTTTTTATATAATGAAATGGATACACAACCAAATACTTGGGGATATCCAGGACCAAATAGTATAAAAGAACAATGGATAAGTTATAGTGATCAATTATCAAAATTATCTACTATTCAGCAAAAAGAAATAGATTTGGTTATGATAGATGGAAGATTTCGTGTTGCTTGTTGTTTAAAATGTTTTAACGCAGTAAATGATGATTGTATAATTATTTTCGATGATTTTTTAAATAGGAAACAATATCATTCTGTTTTACAGTTTTATGATATTATTGAAAGAACTAATAATAATGAAATGGCTATTTTAAAGAAAAAAAAAGATATTTTATCTATTCCAATAGAATTAATACAAAAATACGAAGTTGAAAAGAGATGTTAATTTATAGTTCAATGTCATTTGATATTTTTTCATATATTTTTATTAAAATTTTACAAGAATCTTGTATCATTTTATATAGTTCAGTATTATCGGTTGTTTGTTTGGGGAATGCTACTCTTATAATAGAATAATCATCGTGAGGATGTTCTTTTATAAAACCGACGTATGTTAAATCACCAACTCTAAAATAATTTTCATACAAAACATATTCTATAATTTTACCTATTGTATAATCTTCATTATATAAAATAATATCGTGAGCATTTGCTATGTTTGATTTTGAGTTTTTTATTGTAAACGCTTTATTTTCTACATTATTAATAATTTTTTTTAATTTATTATTTATTACTGAACATGCTTCTTTTACAATGTAAACATTTTTATAAATACCTAATGTTTCTATAATAAAATCAAAACTATTTTTTAAAACTACTCGCTGTCCTTCATGAACATACCAACTTTTTTTTTCTAAAGAAATTTCTTCTTGACTAACACTATCATTAATAAGTTTTTCTTCTTTTTTCTTCCACATTTCATCTTGTTTAGCAACATCGACAGAAGGTCCATAAGCACATGTAGATGTTACATTGTAAGCACCATTTTTTCCTGATGTACTTCTTATTAATTTTGCTGTAATTTTAATATGTTCATAAGGAATATCTTTAGAAATTCTAGGTCTTAGTCTAGCAAATAATATATAATCTTTAGTAAAATTATTAGCAGGAAATATTGTTTCTCTTTGTGTTTCACTTAAATATGTTTTAGTATTTACATCATATACTTTAAAGTGTTTTGTTGTTATATATTTCATTGTATCACTATCATTTTTTTCATCAATGTGTACTTCCAATCTATCCAATGGTGCTTTAGGATCCGTTATATGAATTGGAATACATTCTAATCTTTGTTTTAAAACTTCATTATTTAATTGAGTATTATTTTTTTCTATATTTACCAAACTTTCTTTATAAGGATTGCATTTAAAGACAACTGTTTGTATATCGGAATAAATAGTTCTTCGCAAACCATTTGCTACACTAACGTTTGTATTATCCATTGTAAAAGTTAATGATTGTAAATTTTCAGAAATATTGGTTATATTTGGTAAATTAATTTGAGTTTTTAATTGTTCATTTTCTTGTGCTATGGCTGACATAATATTATATAATATTAACGAATATTTATTTTTAATCAATTTTTTCGTTAAATAATGAAATACAAAAAATAATTTATATTTATATGAATTCTATACTTTATTATAGTAATTTTTGTGAAAAAAGCAAAAATTTATTAAAAATATTATCCAAATCAACCATTAAAGACGAAATACATTTTATTTGTATTGATAAAAGAAGAAAAAATCATGATGGAGAAATAGTTATTTTATTAGATAAAGGTAAAACGGTTCCATTACCTACTGGTATAAATCGTGTTCCAGCAATGTTATTATTATTTAACGGAAATAGAATATTATTTGGAAATGAAATTAAGGCACATTTAGATACTAAAATAGCAGCACAAGCAGGTGTTACAAGTAAATATGAGGAAGAACCAGATGCTTTTAGTTTTTCAGGAGGCACGCAAGTAGTTTCTGATAATTTTTCATTTTTATCCCAAAGTCCTGAAGAAATGGCAGCAAAAGGTGATGGTGGAACAAAACAGATGTATTTTTATTCAGGAATTGAAGACCAATCATCTATTGAAACACCACCTGAAGATTATATACCAAATAAAATTGGTGATAATGATTATCAAAAATTTCAAGAACAAAGAATGAGAGAAATACCAGCAATTCCAAAAGTTAATAAAACTTATTAGATTTTAATATAAAAAGATTTAGATTATTTAAATTATATGGATAAAAAAACAATATTAAAAGGATTTAATAATCATTTTCTAGAGTTTGGTGATGATTTAATAACAATATTTCCAAATGATTATGATTTAAAAACTGCTTATACCTTTATTGAAGGATTAAAAAAAATAAATCCTAAAATAATTATAGATGTATGGTATAGTTGGATTTTAAAGCATTATAAAGTAGAAATAGAAGAGGGTGATTTTACTTTTTTTGAAAATAAAGATTATTCCTATGATATTGGTGAAAATAGTAAATTATTAAAAGCAGTAGAAAATTTTAAAAATAAATGTGTCAAACTCGATCAAAAAAATAAAGAAAAATCAATGAAATATGTTCAAAACTTGAGTAAATTATGCGATATTTATTATCGATAATTAAATATATAAATTAACATTAGTTTAATTTAAAAATAAAATTAATGTTAAATTATAAACAATGAAAGCTAGCGTGGAATTTATAAAAATCATGAAAGATTTTTACAAAGATATTCTTATTACATTTCCAGAATGTAAAGACAAATGTGACTTTACACTTTTAGAACATTTAAATAACAATAATTGTTGTGAAAATGTAGATGAATTATATGAATATTGTTGTAGTGTTTATCCAGAACGTTTTTTTGATATTCTTTATCAAAATGTAGATATTTTTACCGATTTATCTAAAAATGTATTTTTTCTTCCCAATATTGATTTTAAATATTTATGGCAACAAGATATAAGTGAAAAAACTCGTGAAATCATTTGGAAATATTTACAAATGACTTTATTTAGTATTGTTAATGAGCAAAAAGATGGTAAAAGTTTTGGCGATGCAGCCAAATTATTTGAAGCAATCGATGAAGACGAATTTAAAAAAAAGATAGAAGAAACATTAGGTGAAATGAATGATATTTTTGACATGAGTAATGTAGATATGAGTAATGTAGATATGAGTAACATTAATATGGACGATTTACCAGACGCAGAAAAATTACACGATCATATTTCTGGATTATTAGATGGTAAAATAGGTAGACTAGCGCATGAAATTGCTGAAGAAACCGCGAAAGAATTACAGGTAGATTTAGAAGATGAATCATCTATGGGTGATGTCTTTAATAAACTCTTTAAAAATCCAGGTAAACTAATGAATATGATGAAAAAAGTAGGTAGTAAAATAGATGAAAAACTTAAGTCAGGTGATTTAAAAGAAAGTGAACTAATGAAAGAAGCAACAGAATTAATGGCTAAGATGAAATCTATGCCAGGTATGAAAAATATGAAAAAAATGTTTGGAGATATGGGATTACCATTAGGTAAAAATTCTAAAATTAACATGAATGCTTTTCAGAGCCATATGAATAGAAATATGCGTATGGCATCTACTAGAGAAAGAATGAAAGCAAAATTAGCAAAAAGACAACAAGAAAAAGGATTGAAAACACCGCGTATAAGAAAAGAAGATATGGTTAGACAACCAGAAGAAGTTGTAGAAACAAAAAAAAAGAAAAAAAAGAAAAAGAAAAGAAAAAAGAAAAAGAAAATGGTAGAAAATGAAGAAAAAAAATCACAAGTCTAATTATAATGAATTATTTTAATCATTGTATTCATTATATACCTGAAGAAAATAGTGAATTTCATAATTATACAAATGGATTTGTTCCACATTTAACAATACATAAGAATTTGGAAAAACCAGATGCTGAAAAAAAATTAAAAGAATTAAAAAATATAGAACCAATTGAAGTTACTTTAATTGGTGAACCTATCATAGAATATGTTCCCGAATATTCTTGTTTATATTATAATGTAGAATGTGTAGGTGAAACACCTACATGGTTTCCAAAAGATGCGCATATTTCTTTTATTTACAAATGTGGTAATGAAATAACTGAAGATGAAATAGAAAATTTAAAAAATAAAATTACCAATAAAAAATGTTTATTAAATAATCTCAAAATAATGAAACTAGAAGGAGACTTTTTTAATAACTTATTTAAAAAAAATACAAATTAACAATAAAAAATAATTAAATATATATATATTAATGAGTGATAAATTTTGGTTAGACGATATTACAATATTATTTGATCCAAAAAGCATTAAAGAAATATGGCCTTATGGCGATTATCCATTAGCAAGAAGATTAAATGCATTAAGTAGATTAGTTTTGTTATTATCCGCTATTAGTTATCTGGTTTTTGATTCTGGAAAAATTATCATGTCTTGTGTAGTAACTTTAGTAGTTATATGTATTTTATATAAAAATCAACAAATAATCGGTATAAAAAATTTAAAAAAACAAATTCATTTAGAAGGTTTTAACAATCCAGAATATTATAAAACAGTGAAAAACAATTATACAACTCCAACAAAAGAAAATCCATTAATGAATGTTATGTTAACTGATATAAAAGATAATCCAAAAAGAAAACCAGCAGCACCAGCATTTAATTCTATTGTAGAAAAAGAAATAAATGATGCCGCATTAAATCGCAAATTATTTTCAGATTTAGGAGATAATTTAAGTTTTGAAGGCTCAATGAGAAATTTTTATTCTATGCCAAACACTAGTATACCTAACAGTCAAGAAAAATTTGCTGAATTTTGCTATGGCGATACAGGTTATTGTAGGAATAAATATAAAACTGTTGCTGAATAATTTATTTTTTTCATATATTTATTATCTTCATAATAAATATATAATGACAACAGCACACGATTATATTTTTGATAAATTATCACGTATCGGCGATGATAAATGTGGACAATCAGAAAAAGATATCCAAAATTCTCATTTTGGAACTTACACAACACAAAATTATTTTAGTCACCAGTGTGGAATGAAACAACCTATCTCATTTGCAACACAACAACCAAACATTAATTATAAAGGTGGTATTGACAGTAACGTTGGTGCTGGTGGTTGTAATGTTGGTGCAGACAGCGACTTAAAAATATCTACAATTCAAAATCGCCCAAAATGTAGAATCTCTTTACAACAAAGAGACTATTTAACTGTTCCATATTTAGGAAAAGGTCCGCATAATCCCGATCTTGAAACTAAATTATTACAATCTGGATATTCTGGTTGTAAAAAAGATTGTAAACAACTTACAGAAGTTTCTCATAATAATCATTTAGTTGATTTAGTTCCTAGTTTAAAAGAAAGTATCCAGAATCCTCACAATTTAATTGAAGATGTTGCTTCAAATGGTTGGATTCGTGGAGGTATTCCATCTAGAGATTTAAGTAGAGACAAAGATTATTTAAACAAACAATAAATACTTAAAAAATAACTGATATTTTTATTTAATGTTGTATAATACATCATTAAATATCGATTATAAAGATGAAAAATATAAAAATGAACATAATGTTATTTATCAAAAGCAATTTTTAAAAGCGTTTTATATTGAAAAATATGATGAAAAAAAAATTATAAAAAAAATGGATCAAATATATGACGATATATGTAATGATAATAATATGAAAAAATTATTTGATGAAATTAAAAAAAGAAATAAAATTTTTCCATTTGAATTAAAAGATAAAGACATGTTTTCATTGTTATTTAGTTATGATACATTTGATTTGTTGCATTTATTTATAAAAGAATATTATGAAAATGACTATATTAGTGATAAGACATATGAAACATTTATAAATAAGGCGAAAACAACAGATAATTTTTTCTAGTATAATATTAAGTATAATGGCATCTACACATTTAAAAAATTGTCCTGGTGAATATAAAAAAGAACAAACTGCTATCACTCATCAAAAACATCATAAAACATACAGACAACAGAGTATACCTTATAATAGTGAACATCCTGCCTTTGGTATAAATATGCCTAGAATGATTGGTGGATATTATAATAATGTTTTATCAAACAACGCATCCGATATTGAAAGTTCTTTATATGGTATTGGTTCTACTAACTTACATAAAGCAAATTCACAAATAAAACCATCATTAAATAAACTTAATGATGTAACCTTTTTTGAAAAACATGCGAAATTTATTCCAGAACCATTAATAATGGAAAATGAACAAAGACCTACTATATTTAGAAGATAATATTATTATATATTAATGACATCAAAAGAACAATATTGCGATTATAAATTATATTTGAAACATCGTCAAGCAAATAGTCACTATAATGAGGCTATTAAATTAAAAAACACACAACCAAATGTAAATTGGATAAAAAATTGCTCTATAGAATTACATAAATCAATTATTTTAAATCCGCATAATACTGATTCGTTAATGTTATTAGATGAATTGTTAAAACCTAATCCTGTTAATCCTTTATTAACAAAAGTTTTATGTGAAACATATAAAAAAGAGGCTTTAGTTGAACTAAGGAAATGTTATAGTGCTACGGATTTAAGAAAAAAATATTAATATAAAAAAAAATATTTATATTAATATAATAGATGTCTTTTACTAGATTTAATTACGATGATGCAAGAACTAAAAAAAATCTACAACAATCTACTGGACCAGGTAGATATATATTAAATGTTCCTGGAAATGGTGTTAAATTACCAATGATAAATGACCCACAAATGCGAATGCAGCGATGGGGTGCTAATTTAAGAGATGTACCAAATGGTCACCCAATTGATATTGATAGTGATTTGATAGGTTTACATAAAGTTTTGAAAAAATCCGGTGAACAAGTACGTGGTGACAAACCAAAAAAAAAATCATATCGTGTTTCTTATCCAGTATATGAAAAAACATTACGATATCAGTCACGTGTCACGCATCCAGCATGGCAATATTTAGATTTAGAACAAAATCATAGATATCCTTTATTTTTAAATCCACAAGAAAATGTATGTAAACATTTCGAGAACAATTTAAATACTAGATTATTGGAAAGAGATAATTTTGTTCCAGATGTTCCACAGAGCCCATATCTAAATTAATATATTTTGTGTAATTTAATAAAATATATTATTTATTTATAATATATAAAATGGAAGTTGCTATACCAGTGCTAGCTTTAGGTGTTATGTATATAATGTCTAACAATAAAGAAGAAACTCCACAACCTAATCAAGAAAATTATGATAATATAAGTAACGAACGTTTGCCAAATGTTCAACAACGACCTGCTAATTATCCAAAAGAAACAAACACAGATTTACAAAATAATGTTTGTAGATATCCTAGCGAAACTGCTGTTTCAGATAAATATTTTCAAAAAGAAAGTTATGAAAAATCTCTTGAAGATAAATCCATTCCTGAAAATTCAAAACAATTTACTTCTTTAACTGGTAATAAAATTACCAAACAAGAATTAAAGCATAATAATATGGTTCCTTTTTTTGGGTCTAAAGTAACACAACGTACAGGAGGCCTTAATAATAATGAAAGTGTTTTAGATAGTTATTCTGGCTCTGGTACACAATTTCAAGCGAAAAGAGAACAGGCGCCACTTTTCAAACCTGAAAAACAAATGAATTGGGCTAACGGAACACCTAATTATTCACAATTTTATCAAGATCGTATGAAGATGAATGTTTCTGGTATTCAAACAAATAATAAACCATGGGAAGAAATTAAAGTTGGACCTGGTTTAGGAAAAAAAAATGGTGTACACGGTTCTGGAGGTTTTAACAGTGGAATGGAAGCCAGAGAATTGTATCAACCTAAAACTGTTGATGAATTACGTGTTGAATCAAATCCTAAAAATAGTTATGGTGGTGTTGTTTTAGGAGCAAAATCTGATGTTCAACATAGAGGTATTATGGGTAAAATGGAAAAAAATAGACCAGATACTTTTTCCATTCATGGACCTGAAAGATGGTTTACTACTACAGGTGCTCATAAAGGTAATCGTGATAGAGAAGAACATATTTTACGAGAAGAAAATCGTGTTGATACAACACGTGAATACTTTGGTAGTGGAGGTGGTGAAGGTAGTTATGTTCAAAGAAATTATAAAAATCCAAATAAAACATCACGAGAAAATACTCAAATGGGTAATGCTTCACTAACTAATAAATGGTCTGCTGCGGCTGATAATTATGGTAAAAATAGTTATTCAGCACTTCCAAATAATAGAACCACAAATAAAGATGATACATTCTTAGGGGCTGTAAGTGCTGGTGTTAATGCTGTTATTACACCTATTTTAGATTCATTGAGACCATCAAGAAAAGATAACATTATTGGAAATATGAACCCTGCTGGTTATGTTGCTGGACCAGGACAATCTAGAACATTTAATCCATCTGATAGACCAAAAACAACAATTAAAGAACAAACTATTGATAATAGATACATTCCTATGGGTGGTTCAAATAGAAGTGATGGTTATATGAACGCACCAACAGATAATGTACACAATCAACGTGATTCAACTAATTATGAATGGTATGCTGCTGGAAGTTCAGAAACTAGCAATGCTCGTTTATATGGTGCTGAATATAATGCCAGATTAAATCCAAATAAAGAAGTATTATCAAAAGTTGATAGAATTAATATGGGTAATAGTAATTTATTTAATAATGAAGTTAATGTACATATCAAAAATCATGGTGCCATTAATGAAGGATTTATGGGTGTTGATATGCCAAAAAACGCAATGAGTGCTGCTAATTATGGTGAAATGTCTAACAGAAATTTAAGAGAAAGAAATCCAATGAATGAAAGAAATAAAGGAGAATTACTAAGTGCTTTTAATAATAATCCTTACACTCAATCTTTACAAAGTTACGCTTAAATTAATAATGATTATTTATAATTAAAAAGAAATTATTATAAATAATTAATGAACATAAATATTCATGAAAATATAAAAAACAAACTAGATTTTTTTGTAGAAAATGAAAAAATACCACATATTATTTTTCATGGTCCTTCAGGTAGCGGTAAAAGACACGTTTTAAATTACCTAATAAATAAAATTTACAACAATACAAATGATATACTTAATCAATATATTATGTATGTAAATTGTGCCCATTCAAAAGGAATACGATTTATACGTGATGAATTGAAATTTTTTGCAAAAACAAATATAAATAATAAAAATGGTTATAAATTTAAAAGCATCATTCTTTTTAATTGTGAAAAATTAACTACAGATGCTCAATCAGCTTTAAGAAGATGTATTGAAAAATTTAGTCATAATACACGTTTCTTTATTATTGTAGAAGATGAGACTACATTGTTAAAACCTATATTATCTAGATTTTGTAATATTTTTATACCATTGCCAAACATTAATGGTGAAAAAATTAGTTTGCATAAACATTTCAAAAATAATATCAAACAAACCAATTATATAAAAAAAAGAACATTATGGTTAAAAAAACAAATATTTGATAATAAAAAATATAAAACATTGAAACATTGTGATGAATTAGTGGATAAAATATATGAAAAAGGATATAGTTGTTTAGACATCATTGAATTAGTTGAAAATTCAACGAATATTATTTCAGAAAAAAACAAATATAAATTTTTAATTTATGTTGATAAAATTAGAAAAGAATATCGTAATGAAAAAATCATTATTTTAAATATTTTAAATTATTTATTTATGCGTCCGAAAGAAGATTTAGAAAATATATTAAATTTATAAATGGACGACTATGATCATACTATTGTTTCTGAAGCACAACGCGAATGGTCTTCGAGATTAATGACTATTTTAACACCACAATTAATTGAAGGTATTAAATCAATTTTTGATGAAGCATGGAACTTATGTGTAAATAATGAAGAAGACAACAAATATCTTATGACATTTCAAAATTTATTATCCAGAGTACCAAAATGGAATGATACTATTATTGACAAAGAAACTCAAAGAATTGTTAATCTAACAAAATGTAAATATTTAGAAGATATTTTAACATGTGTACACATTACACAATTAAAAATTTTAACAAGTGTGAGGGTGTCACAAAAACAAAAAAAAATAGATTTAGATATACCAAAGTTGCCTCAATTTGTTCATAAAGTATATATTACTTTAGCCAGAAAAATTTATAGCAATGTTTATTTATTTGAGAAAAATATTCAACCTCTTTTATACCAAAAAAATATGCGCGAAGTAGAAATTTTAACTAGAGAAAGTATTCTAGAAGTAATTAGAGAAAATATGCCTATTGAATCAATATTAAGATCTTATATTGATGAAACAATTGAGGAAGAAGTAATTGAAGAAGTTGTAGAAAAAGAAGTTGAGGAAGAACCAAAAAAAGAAGAAGAACAAGAAGAAGAAGATAATACAAAAGTAGTAATAGAAAAAAATACAGAAGTAGAAAAAGTAGAAGAAACTACCCCAACATCACAGGAAGATAAAATAACAGATCCAATCATTAATGTCGAAACTGAGAATGATTCCAATCTTGTAGAGACAAAACCTTTACAAGAAACAGTTTATGAAGAAGTTTCTGAAGAAATAGAAAATAAAAGATTATCTTTTAATGACAACGATGTTGTTTTAGATATGGGTACAAATAAAGAAAGTGTTATTAATGCTCCAAAAGATATTGAACGTTTAGACAAAATCGCAAAAGAAAATCATGAGCGAAGAAAAATAGAAGAAGAAGAATATGATGATGAAGATGAAGATAGATTAGTTATAGGTGAAAGTGTTAATTTGGACAGTGATATTTTAACTTTAGATAAAAATCTAGATAAAAAAGAAGATTTAGCACTTGATGATATTGAATTATTAACCTAATTGCGGAAAATATAAAATTATCAAGGAGTTGCATATTATATAATGGAAATGTCTATTTTTATAACTGCCTTGTGTGTTGCTATTATTTATTTACTAATGAAATTTTTAGAAATGCGTGTTATTGAAAAACAAAACAAACCACTTAAAATATTGGCACGTGATACACTACTTGTTTATTTAAGTGTATTGACTGGTCATTTTATTTTAGTACAGTTATCACCTATAACAAATACAAATAGTGTTACACAAGTTTTCACTGCTAAACCAGACTTCTAAATAAATATAATAATATAATTATTACATTTGTTTATTTTTTTCTACGTTTACGTATCGTTTTATTTCGCTTTCTCTTTTTTCTACGTTTCTTACGCGATTTTCTACCTAATGGTAATTTTACCCTATTTCCATGACCATCATTTTTGGGTGCTAAATGTGTGCGTCTATCATAAGAACTAGCAGTTAATAATGGACGTAATTTTTTTAATAATTTTATTGGATTTGTCTTAGTGACTTTTATTGTGTATTTTCGTTTAAATGCTTTACCTTCTGTTGTTTTTTCTTTTACCGGGGATAGTCTTTTTCTTGTTGGCATATATATATTTTATACAGAATATAATTTATACTTGATGGTCTAATTCTGAACCTTCGTTTAAAAAAACTATTTTATCATTTTCCACTGTACTTAGTTTACCCATTTCATAATATGTATGTCTATTTATCTCTTTTTTTGAAAAATATGCCAAACATAAATTTACAATATCCATATGAGATGCTACTAATATGGTTACATTACTAGGTCCATATCTTTCTTCAAGATATTTACAAAAAATTTTCACACGTTCTTCTATTTGATTATCACTTTCAGGATATACTAATTTTTTTTTATCAAATAAAGTTTCGTGATATTTGTTTACATTAAATTCTTTTGATTGTTCTTCTGTTAATGTCATATCTGGTTTTTCTATAAAATTTGTTTCAGTTACTGTTTCTGCCAAACAATAATCACAACTTGGTTGAATATTATGTGTTTTTGCAAATGGTTGTATGGTTTGTAATACTCTGATAAATGGTGAACAATAAATTTTATCAATATTTAATGTATCTAATAGTGGTTTTAATTTTTTTTCACTATTTTCTTTCCCAATATCAAATAATTCGGTTAGAAATGTACTATCATTTAAAGGTCTAAGTTCATGTCGTAGAAAATATAATTTCATATAAAAAATATATTTGTATTATATTTAAGTTGTTATTTCATATTTTTTTAATAACATATTAAATACACTAATAATGGTATAACCAAATGTAGCAATAAAAGCATTATCAAATGTGTTTATCATTTCTTTATGAATAAATGTAAAATATAGTTTATCTTTTATGAAAAAATAACCTAATAAAATTAATGACAATAAAATTCTAAATACAATTTTTTTATCACTAACTTCTTCTTTAAATTTACCATCTTCTATTTTTTGAGCAAAACATAAAACAAATAATATAGTAGAAATAAATAAAACATTTTTTATATCTAATTCTAATATCCAATTATATTTACCATTATATAAATGAAATAAAAATACCATTATAAAATAAGCAAATGCCCATAAATAAATACTATGATCTATACTATCATTTACAAATATAAATAAAAAAATATAAGCAAATACAATAATAGAAACAATATAATGATTGTATAAATAAACACAATTTAATATTAGCAGAATTACAGAAATAATAATATGATTTGTTAAATGTGAAAAAGAAAACATATCAATTAAATCATCTATAAATTTTATACCTGAACCTGAGATAAAAGATGTTAATAAATACATTAATATTTGTTAACATAATAAAATCTAACATTTTTCATAAATATATAAATATTGATGAACTTTTGGTGTATAACCAAACCTCTTTGCCTGTGGAAGCATTAATTTAATAGGAGATACTTTTTTATGAGATAATATAACTTTATCAAAAGGTTTAAACCCACATTTTTCCATTACTTTTTCGGTCTGATAGCCAAAATCATAGAAAATGTTTTTTTTGCGCCAATCACCGACCATTATACAATATCTTGCACCTGGCACAGCCTTTTCACTAACATGTTTCCATAGTTTCTCATATTCTACTAAAAAATCTTCCCATTCTTTAATTCTATCCAAACCTTCTTTACTATGATACTTCTCCAGGTTCCAATATGGAGGACAAGTTAATAATCCATCGTGTTCTGGTATTTCAGCCGTCATAGAATTTGCTAAAATATTATCTACTCCAAATTTTTCTTTTGCGTTTGCAATGGCTTTTTCTGATATATCATAACCAATATAATTTTTACTGGCATCTTTAATGGCTTTATGTCTTTCTCCCCAACCAGCAAATGGATCAAAAATATTTTGTTTGTCTCTTAAAAAATATTGAGCACACCATTCGGCTACATCTGGTGGAAATGGACTATAAGTAGCCCGACTAGATGGTATAGATTTTTTATCTTTTGAACTCCAGTTTCTTTTTCCTCTGATACCTTTTTTCCCCATTTTTGCAACATCAAATACAGAAACTGGCATGTATTTGTATGAAATATCACTTAATTTATTATTTGAAATATCTGCCATTTATATTTACTTATGAAATAAACATAAAAAACAAACGAGTATAATTTAAATTAACGTCGGCGTCTTCGGCGTTTTTTGGTTTTACGTGACTTTCTACGTTTACGTTTGGTTTTACGGGATTTTCTACGAGATTTGCGAGATTTACTACGGGATTTTCTACGGCGGCGGCGTCTTTTTCCTCCTTCTATGACTGTGGCTTCATCACAGGCTTTTTCACATGGTTCAGCAAAAGTATCTTTATTAAATTCATCTCCCATTGCATTAGCAAAATCCTGTGCTTTCTTCACTGCTTCTGGACTTGTACATTTTGTTTTACATTCTGTTCTTATTTTTCTAAGTTTATCATGTTCGCTCATGGTTTGATTATCCATTATAATATATACATAGAAATTATCCTAAAATTAAATAATATTTAACATGGATTAAATATTATACTATAAAAATCTCAATACTAAGATAAAAAACTTAGTTACTGTATGCAAGACCACCCATACCGCTCATTACACGCAATACATTGTAGTTAGTTGCGTATACACGGACTTTTGCGGTGCTGTCTCCACCAATAGCAGCAGAGGAAAGAACCAATTGAAGAGTTGCGTTATCGATTCTACTGAAGTTACAGGTTCCAGATGGCTGGTGTTCTTCTGGGCGAAGAGCGAACGAGTAAACGTTAATACCAGAGTCTGGGTTACGTGTGTGGCATTGGAATGGCTGAACAACATCGAAGTAGGAACCTTCACGTTCACTGAATCGGTCTTGACCGTTCAATTGAAGTTTGCAGGTTACTACTGGATTTTGTCCCCAACAGTGTAGGCCTAGAGCAGTTTCTGCTAGAACGAATGCTCCAGCATCAGAAACACCACTATCAGCGTGTGTGTTACCTTGAGCAGCACCGTCAGTCATAGCACCAGCCAAACTGGCTTCTACAGCAGTTCCGGCAGCAACATTGTTGGCTGCTGGATCTTGGAACAAACCAGATGCGGTGATAACATCGTTACCAGAGGTAGTTCTGCTAGCAGCAGAACTGGAGAATGCTGCCAATGAGTTTGGTAGAGCATCAATAGCATCAGTGTAGTTATGTGGCTGAGCACCCAATGCTTTGTTAAGAACAGTGTTGGCTTCTAGGGAAGCACAGTAGTCAACATTTTTGTCTGGTTGAACTACGAATACCAATTCTTTACATGGATGATTGAAGTTCAATTTGATTTTGTTGGAAGAGGAACCTACAGATTCATCACCAGTGAATTGCAATTGTTCAATCAAATATTCATGTGGGTTTTGTGCCATACGTCTACGTTCATCGGTATCAAGGAAAACGTAGTCAACGTATAGGGAAGCAGCAACAAGAGATTGAGCATAAGCATCAGTTGCTTTTACACTTCCGGAAGTTGCGTTACCATTAGCACCACCTTCAAGAGTGGTTACGGCAAACAAACATTCGTCCGAAGGGCGCAATTCCAAGTTGATTTTGACTTCGTGGTATTGAAGAGCAATCAATGGAAGAGCAAGGCCGGGGTTACGGCAGAACCAGAATTGCAATGGAACGTAAAGAGTAGTTTCTGGAAGTGCTTTTCTTGGTGCGCATACTGCGTCTGGAACATCAGCAGATGAACAGGCAGTAGCAATGTTAGCGTAGTTAGGGTCAGTCAAGTAAGTCAACTGAGTTGTATTACCGACCATTTTGTTGTAACCACGTTCTTGTTCAGAAGTAAGAGTCAATTGGTTCCAGATGTGCATCCAGTCACCGTATTGACGGTCGATTCTTTGACCACCGATTTCTACTTCTACCATAGAGATAAGATGCTCACCTGGATTATCCAACCAACGAGCATAAGGGGCCATATCTTGGTTAATTTCTGGCATGGTTACTTGTAGGTAAGTGCGGTAGCACAAGTCACCATTACGGGAAACAGTACATTGGACACGACGTCCAAAGTCGGCTTGACCGTTGAAAGTTTGTTCAATAGATTCCATAGCAAAGTTAGTGTGTCTGCGGTAAGTAACCTTCCAGAAAGTGATCTGAGGGTTACCAGTTAAGTAAACGTCTTGTGCGCCATAAGCAACGAGCTGCATGAGTCCTCCACCCATAGTTATAATATTGCTAAAGAAAAAAAAATTTCAAAAAATAAATAAATTAACCAATTAATTAATTTATTTATACTTATTTTATAAATGTATTATTAAAATCCATATTTGTTACCATAAATCGTTTCAAATATTCATCTAAAAAAACCTCTTTTTTACCTTCATGGTTTTTTGAAAAAATATATAAATCCTTTTTTTTTTTTACTGACCAACCATTTTCTAAAGCATTGTAAATAAATTTCATTTTTTTTATTGTAATATTTGGTTTTTCCATTTAAAATTTATATAGAAAGTTAAATTACTTTTTACACGTAATTTATATTTAAAACTAATTAACAATAAATATATAAATGCCTAGTTTTAAACCTAAAGCTAATAAAAGAATCAATGTAAAAACCAATTCAAATATTACTTTAGATGGTAAACATAATGAAAAAATGAAAGAATTCGATAATATAAAAAATAACATTTTACCAAAATTAAAAAATGAAAAACGTGAATTAAAAAATAAATTAAAAGAACCATATTTAAAAATAGAACAACAATTGGAAATTAAAGATAAACTACTAAAAATAAAAGATGAAATTAATAAACATAAAAATAAACAAAAAAATTATCTCTTAAATAATTCTAAATATATTTTTGATTATTTCGAAAAAAAGAAGTTGGTATCACAGGGAGAAAATGTTAAAAAAACAGTTTTAAATGAATTTTTTAGTAAAAACAAAAAACAAAAAGAAAATGAAGAAATAAATGATGTTCAACAATATCTTATCAATGTAGATGAATCTTTTTTAAATATAAACAACTTTATAACAACATATGATGTTTGTGAAAAATGTGGTGGAGAATTAGTTGCTGTAGAACATGATGGTGTTCTTCTTTGTAAAAAATGTGGAAAACAAATTTCCGTTTTAATTGAAAATGAAAAACCTAGTTATAAAGAACCACCTAAAGAAGTTTGTTTTTATGCTTATAAAAGAATTAATCATTTTCGTGAAATATTGGCACAATTTCAAGCAAAAGAAACTACACAAATACCCGATGAAGTTATTGAAAATATTAAAAACCAAATAAAAAAAGAAAGAATCACTTTAAAACATATGACAAATAAAAAGGCTAAAGATATATTAAAAAAATTAGGATATAATAAATATTATGAACATATTCCATTTATTAAAGACAAATTGGGTATTCGTCCTCCTATTATGTCACCAGAATTAGAAGATACATTATGTAATTTGTTTATGGAAATACAAAAACCTTATGCTAAACATTGTCCGGATGATCGTGTTAATTTTTTAAATTATTATTATGTACTTTACAAAATGTGTGAGTTACTAGATGAAAGAACATTTTTGCCTTTTTTTCCAATGTTAAAAGATCCTGTTAAAAGAATAGAACAAGATGAAATATGGAAGAAAATATGTAAAGAGTTACAATGGGAATTCGTTCCTACTATTTAATTACGTTAAATATATTAATTTATTAAATATAATTAATATATGCCTTTTTTTAAATATGATAGAACAAAATGGCCTTTAGTTAAAGTTACTTTAAATGGAAATATAGAAAGCGATGAAGACTTCAACGTGTTCTTACATACATGGAATAATTTATACTTACATAATCAAAATTTTACTTTACTATTTGATGCAAGAAAATTTGGAATGATATCTATAAAATACGCAATTAAAATGACTTTTTTTATAAAAAAAATAAAAAAAAACGACCCGCAATTTTTAAGTAAAAGTTTAATATTATTAAACGGTCGATGGTTAAGATTTTTAGTAAGTTTTATGTTTTCTATAGAAAAACCTGTTGCTCCTGTTTATGTTTATTATACTGATAATAATGATGAAAAAGATGTTTATTATTATCATGAAAAAATTTTATCATCGCCAGAAATTTTTTCAAGGTTTTATCCAAAACAATTAAATGACCTCTAATTTTTGAAAATTACCACCACCAATACCATTTATTTTTGTTATCGGTTTTACTTCATAACTACAATTATGTTTATAAAATGGTTTATGAATACCACAAAATATAAGTTTACATTTACAAGGCATATCTGTAAGTCTTAGTTTTGTTCTACAATCTGGATGAGAACACCTTGGAACTTTTTTTTTAGTTTTCTTTTTTTTTTCTTTTTTTGGTTTATTTTCTTTCACTTCATCATTGTTTAGTTTCATTTGTTGTATTTTCGTCGTCATTTTTATTATTTACTAATATTTTTTCTTTATTATTCATTTCAATTTTTTCAATGTATGTTATAGCACAACTTGAAGAGCAAAATTTACCACCATATTTTGTAGTGTAATTACCATATTCTTCAATTGTTCCATTGTGTATTTTTACTCTTAAATAATTATCACAACACGTACAATTATTTATCGTATTATGTTTTTTAATTTTTGGTATTGTTATTGGTGGGCAACCCCATCTATGATTCCATCCATCGTGTGTTGGTATCTCTTGATTATTCATTATATATATGTTTATAATGAATAATAAATTTATATTCAATTTTTTTAAGCTTTAGACTCACCATCATCATCATTATTCTTATCATCACTTACTTTTTCATTTTCATTTACAAAACGTCTAGGTTTATCTTTATCTTCACGTGTTAATATATTTTCACCTTCAAACAATTCTTTACGAATATCAGCCGATGTTACTGGTTCATTAGATTCACCCAATGATGATTCTATTGTACTACTAGTATTTTTTACACCAACCAATTGACCATCTTCAGTAATGTTCTGAGTTAATTTATTTCCAGTTTCTTTTGCCTTTTTAATATTTTCTTCAATTGCTTTTCTTCGAGTTTCTTTAATTCTTTTTTCAAACTCTTGTTTAGCAACTCTTTCATTTTCGTTTTTATTATGCATCAATTGATTTAATTCATCTTCCAAATATTCAACTCTACCTGTCTTATATGCTTCTGGTTCCCATGGCATCCACATACCAACCGGTCCAACATATACATTATGATTAGGATCTACTTCACGAAGCATTCTACATCTTAATTCTGCTTCTTCTTGTGTTGGATAACTACCACGTACTTTTAATCCACGAGTGCTGGTTTGAAAATTATAAATATTGTTGAATTCTTTCAATAAATTTTCTTCATTCGCGTCTAGAAAATTTTTATATTCATCTTCAACTGAAGTATTTACTAGATTATCTTTTTCACTTGTCATAAAATCTTGAAAATCTTTATTCATTTTATCAAAATCCAAATTATATTTGTAAGATAAAAAATTCATAAACTGTGTAAACTTACTCATAGATTTAGTAAAATCAAAATATTTTAGGAACTCTTGAAATAAAAAATGATTTTTTTGCTTTAATATATTTTCAGGACTAATAAATGATACACAAACAAACTTTTGTCCACTTACAGGTTTGTCTTCATCCAAAAGATCAATGTATTTAGGATTTACAGTACCATCTTCTTTTTTCTGGTGCTCGTATTTGCTCATTATAAATTTATTTATTGCTTTTATTTTAAGTAATTTATTTTCTAATATATATTTTTTTCTAATTATTAATTATAAATGTTCGATAAATTGGGCGAAATGATTGATCCTAGTGAATTGGCTAGAAGAGCCATCAAATATTTAGTAGAAGGTCTTATGGTTGCTATTGCTGCTTATGCTATTCCAAAAAAATCTTTAAATTTTGAAGAAATTGCTCTTATTGCTCTAACCGCTGCTGCTACCTTCTCCATATTGGATACATATGTTCCATCCATGGCTGTTTCAGCAAGATCTGGTGCTGGTTTCGGTATAGGTGCCAATTTGGTTGGTTTCCCACGAATGATGTAAATAATTTGATAAAAATATAATTATTAAACCATATTAATAATTATATAACTACTATTTCAAATTACCATTTAGATTTCTTAACATTAATCTTAGGTCCTTTACGACCTTGTGTTGTATCGAATTGGTCTTCATCATCATCTGACGTCATATCTTTTGATATATCCCAAAATTCTTTTGCTCCTAATTTAAAACTACCATGGCTCGATGCTTTATACCAAAATATTTGGTCTTCTAATCTATTTGATTTTACATTATTTGATACAACTAAACATTCATAATTTTCAGTACATTGGTCCATTACTTGACAAAAAGATTCAAATGTTGGAAACATACCAGCATAATTTTCAAAAATTCTTTTACGATTAGCAATATACGGTTCTCTTAAAATAAAAGTAAAATCTATATTTGTTCTTAAATTAGGTGGGACACCCAAAGGATACTGCATAGTAATAACAAGCATTAATTTCCAATGCCTACCATTCATAAACATCATTCTCATTAATTTTTCTCTAGCCCAACTATTATCATATAAACAGTCATCTAAAATAACAAATGCTCTAGGGTCAATATTTGTTCTACCATATGCTTCTTTTTCTTTTTTTATTTGCTTAATAACCATTTTTTGTCTTTTCATAATATTCTCTAAAATAGCCGTATTATATTCATCATGAATAAATAATTTGGGAACCATACCACCATAAAATCCATTACCTGCTTCTGTTCCCGATATAACTGTTCCAATTGGAATATCCTGGTGATAATACAACAAATCTCTAACTAAAAAACTTTTACCTGTATCACGCCTACCAATTAAAACTATTACAGGACCAGATGAAGTGTTTGGATCAAACGTAATTTTTTTCATATCAAACTTTTTTAACTCAAGGTTCATTATAAATAATTAATATATTTTGTCAATAGTTATTCAACGCAAAAAATAAGTTAAAATATTAAAGAAATTTTATTTTAATTACTCAAACAAATGGTTTCTATATTTTATCAAAAAAACAACAACAAAAATTTGTTTAAATCTTTAGAAGAAATTGTTGATTTTACTAAAAATCAAAATTATATTCCAATATACAAAAATTTTTTCAATATAAATAACCAAAATTATAATAATATCAACTTAAACCACAAATATAGTTTAGATACTATTGTAAGTAAAGAAAATGAAAATATTTATAAATGTAAACTTAGATTTAATGATGACCAAAAAGTAACACGCAAATCTTTTTTTAAATTTTCTCCTTTAATTGACCCACTTAAATACATGACAGGAAAATATAAAAATATAACAGATGAAGAATGTTTTTTATTACCACAATTACACGATAATAAATGTATGGAAAAAATGACACGTGTTAATAACTCTGCTTATGTAGATAGTTTTTTTTCTTATTTATCTAGTCAACTACTTCATAATCATGGTTTTATACACGGTTTAGATTTTTATGGTTCATTTATAGGAATAAAAAATAATTATGAATTAAATATCATTGATGATTTGGATTTTTTAAATGATAGCACATATTTCCATAAAAATAAAGATGTAAAATATAATATTTCAAAAAGTAGCAATATTAATTTATTTTCAGAAAGTACAAGAAATTATAAAGAAAAAATAGAATTATGTGATGATGTTAAACTAAAATTAGATAATACAGAAGAGTTGAAATATGATGATTTATTTACAAAAGAAATAAAACCATTGACAGAAGAAAATCTAAAAGAATTTAATTTGAAAAATAACATTGTTTATGAAATCGATATCTCAAAAAACAATACTGAAGAACAATCAAATAGTTCATCATCTTCTAGTAGTTGCTCATCGCGCTCGTCCAAAACAACATTAAGTAATGATAGTGAAAAAGACGACGATGATGTTTCTTTAAATTCTGAATATATGGAAGAATCATCTCAAGAAGAAAGTAGCGAAGAAGATAGTGAAAGTTCTATTTCTAGTAGTGATATAAAAGCAAAAGCAAAACTAAAAGAATTTCCAGTACAATTAATCTCAATGGAGTTAATGGATAATACTTTGGATGAATTATTAGAATTAGAAGAAGAAGATGAATTAGAAGACAAACATTGGATATCTTGTTTTTTTCAAGTAATTATTACTCTTATTACTTATCAAAAAGCATTTAATTTTACACACAACGATTTACATACAAATAATATAATGTATAAAAATACTGATAAAAAATTTATTTACTATCAATACAATTCAAAATACTATAAAGTTCCAACGTACGGACGAATATACAAAATTATAGATTTTGGGCGTTCTATTTATAAATATAAAGGTAAAACAATGATGAGTGATAGTTTTCACCCAAAAGGTGATGCTGCCGGTCAATACAATTATGATTGTTATTACAATAAAGAAAAACCTGAAATTAAACCTAATGATAGTTTTGATTTATGTAGATTAGGAACATCTATGTTTGATTTTTTTGTTGAAGATATTACAGAAATGGATCGAAATGATTTAACACCTGTTGAAAAAATGGCTGTAGAATGGTGTTATGATGATAAAGGTAAAAATGTTTTATATAAAAATAATGGTAGTGAAAGATATCCAGATTTTAAATTATATAAAATGATTTCGCGTAATGTTCATAATCATGATCCAAAAGAAGTTATAAAAAACTCAATATTTAATAGATACCATACCAGTAAGAAAAAAATAGGTAAAAAAACCAAAATTGTTAATATTGATAAAATTCCATCTTACATCAATTAATATATTTATATCCTATAATATTATATAAATATATATGGCTTTTATAAACACTATAAATTTCAACAATAATTACGGACGAGAATTATATAATTATTATGATAATAAATTAACATCAGATTACTGTGAAATTTTATTTCAATCTCCTATAACACAAGAAATATATAATAATTTTACTCCATTAGGAGTAAGTAATGTAGATTGTGGTCCTAATACACTATGTGCTTTAGGTGTTTTATCAAGACAAGACGCAATAAAATTAAGTAAAGACAGTTCTAATCGTGGTATTTCTACGCTAGAAATGGCTCATTTTATGAAATTGTTTTTAAAAGATATAAAAAAACAAGTTACAAAAACTTCATTAATGCCAATTAATATTAAAAATTTTACAGCAATAAAAAATACATTATCTGATAAACATGCTACAGCAATTTTCTTAAGTAATAATGGTAATTTTGGTCATTATTTATTATTAATGAAATGGAATAATGAATTTAAATTAGTAGACCCTCAAAATATGTTAGTTTTAAATAATGATCAACAAGTTAATTCTTATTTTTTTAGCCAAAAATGGAATAGTTTTATATCTTTTTGCATAAAAGATGTTGCGCCAAATATTAAAAAAAGAAACAGAGGAACAAATACTGTATTTACAACAAACAACAAAAAAAGTAGAACGGCTAGAAAAAGCAAAAAAAAAAGACAAAAAAAAAAAAAAAAAACAAAAAAAAAAAAAAAAAAAAAAAAAAAAAAAAATACAAAAACAAAATAATATAAAAAAAAATTAACTAAAAACAATTAAAAAAATAAAA
>Ga0213866_10000046_pt1 | contig 101956 bp, 90 predicted proteins | sample PICome_11_FD_160079 | JGI IMG/M metagenome (GOLD analysis project Ga0213866, IMG submission 160079) | Coastal seawater microbial communities near Pivers Island, North Carolina, United States - PICO284 | ecosystem: Environmental > Aquatic > Marine > Coastal | place: USA: North Carolina... | reverse complement strand
CGCTCTGAAAATAAATTTAATGAAGATGTTGTGCAGGAAATCTGCGATTTATCCTAATCATACTTCCACAAGGTTCTTGTCTCAGGGAACACTTCAAAGCAATAGTCATAGGTGCTTTGAAACCTATCAAGAATATTGCTATCAAGCTCGGCGGTTTCCACTTCTTCTCGCTTGGTTTCATTTTCTTTTTTTCGTTTTTTTGCTTTGAATGGATAGACACCGAAAAATTTAGAGATCTTGTCGATGTGTTCGCTAGAAAACATCGACTCATAAATTGCAACATAGACATTTCGGGGTCCAAGCGCTTTTTGAGCATTTTTCACAGAACGCTCATAATTCGTGCGTATTTCACAGTGCTCCGTTTGGTAATAATTTTTTAGGGCCTCTTCAAACGCAGTTGCAGACGGCGGAATTCCCTCATTAAAATTTTTGCGATTCATATTAAACGAAGTCGCGCTTTTTATCCGATCGATTGGGTTGCGCAACACTAATACCGCTCTAACCTCTATATTTCGTAACGCAAACCCTTTTTGTATGTTTTTTATACGATCAACAGAAAGCGCCGAGTAAGACGGCGTAATATCGGCTGTAATTGTTTTTTCTTCATCCAACAGCGACGCAAAATAATCAAAATAAAAGTTTGCATCTTCCTGCATTTGATAACGAAGATAGTCAGAGTGTTCTTTGTCCTGTGGAGGAGAAACCAATCTATGCTCATTCAACACTTCAATATCTAGAGCATCCCATATGTGATACTCCTTTAAGGCCCCCCCAGCAAAGTGATCGCTTTGGGCAAGATGCTTATAGAGCCAGGTTGTGCCGCACCTTTGGTGCCCAAGACATAGTATGAATGTTTTCTTTCTGGTCTTTATGCTCAAAGCCGCACTCCAGTTAATTTTGAATTCGCTCAAGCTCAGAATTTGCGATATCAACTCGCGTGGTTTGCCCCATAAACTCCAGGAGTAGCCGAGCGCAATCACCGGGAAGTAGCGTCTCGATTTGACCGTTAAACTCTGAAAATGCCCCCGATAATATTTTAACGCGGTCTCCCGCAGACAAGTCAGTTAGCGGCAGTAAGATATTCCTTTGATCGCAGCGCAGCCTCAGGCTGTCTATTAATTCCTGTGGCACAGGAGCGGGCAGGTTCTGCGCAAAACTTATGAGCTTTGATACGCCTATTGTGGAATTTACTTTCCGCCAATCATTATGACGTTCGCCGAAGCGAATAAAAAGATAGCCCGGAAAAACAGGTTTCAAAGTTTCGCGCACTTGTCGGGCATGTCTGACCGTTGTGCGTCGAAGCGGCATGAAGGACTGGAAACCTTGCCGATCAAGATTTGAAACAGCTTTTGAAAAGCCATTTGCTTTTAGCTGTGCTGCATACCAATTAGCCGACAAGGATGTATTTTTTTCAGTCATTCTCAACATTCATTGCAATTAGGAGACATAGCTTAGCTTATTTCCTCAATCAAAATCCACCTGGGATGGGCCTTGAGATAATTAGAGACTACTGCAATTTAGGCGTGATTAGCCGCGATATTCGCGCGTCAGGCGGAAGCCAAGCAACAGGATTAAGAGCAGAACGAACACACCCAAAGTGTCGCCAACTAAATAAGTTGCCACGGTGGCTAGATGCAAAGCTGGTTCGATATATGGCGATAAAAAAAGCGAATTACCCAGGGAGTTGATGACTGAGGCAATGAACCCCACCGCTAAAATCGAACGCCAGTGCACGATCTCTGTGTTTCTTACTGACACGTCAAACCCAATCCAACCAACTAAAATAAACGCCACGGGAGCACAAAAGGTTCCCACAAATACGACCGCCAAACTGGTGAGACTGACTTCCCCAAGCCAGAACAGCACATAAATAAATAAATGCGCACAAAATAGGGGTATTACTGCTCGCCCTTTGTAAAGCCATATAGACAGAACCCGTATGCCATGAGGCAAAAAAAGAACGGACGCATAGTTCGTCTGGGGTAAGCCGACTGCCATTTGAACGGGATAAACTAAGAATTCAACAAGGAAATAGCAAGCGCAATAGGCGATAAAAACCATTGCAAAAATTTCTTTGTTAAAGCTGAACCGACGAAAGAATTCTAACATCTGACAAACTTAAGGTTATTCGCATAATCATAAGAGTGTCAAAAATTGACACTTAGTAATAATTAAGCGGTTTTAAACTTCAAGCCGATAAAGCCCTTTTTTCCGATCAGCGGGAAGAGCTAAGTGTCCGCAGCTTAAGAGATTTTTCAAAGCCCTAAAAAAACTCGGATTAGGGATGTCAGAGCAAAGTTTATGCGCTTTTATCTCTTTAGAAGCGACAAACTCTTCAGAATCTCTGTCGGCTTGCAAGTGTGCAAGTGCTGAAATTATATTTTTTTCTGTAACTGTATAATCAGAGAGCCCAATATCGTCCTCCATATCCCTTAAAACACGGCGAAGCTGCGCATAACGTTCAAGGTCTTTCATCCGACAAACTCCTATGAAAAAAAATATTGTCTCAATATGATTGTAGTGTCAACTCTCACAAGTTACGATTTTGTTATCGTGGGACTAAGAAGTCTTTTGTTTTTCAGCTTGGAAATAATGACGGCCAAGAACATAAACCACAGAAACCATACCGCCCAGCATGGTGATTAAAATACAGATTAAGGCGCGGCTTGGTTCAGATTTCTTCTCTGGCACAACCGCCGGATCAATAGCTGTAAAAACATATTCCTCGCGCACTTGAGCAAGCATGATCGTCTCTGTTTGCGAGCGAATAAGATCATAAAAAACCTTCTTCAACTCAGCGAGCGGTGTCGCAAAGACCTGTTGACGTAAATATTCAATCGCACTTTCCGCCTCAGTAATATCTTTTTCGCGAATGGCATTATTGAGATCTGTGAGCAGCCAATTTGTCCATTTTTGCGCTTCAATCGGGCTTTTATGCTTAAAGCCCAATTTAACGATGCCAGTTGATTGATCATCTTCCAAAATAAGAGCACTTTCGAAGCTCTCATAAACATCAATATTAAGTGGCTCTTCATCCTCAAGCCATTTCTTGGCTTTAACATCATAGACACTGTCGTCGAGGATAAGCTCACCAGTTTCGCTATCCCAATAATCAACAGCCATTAATTGCGGCTTAATATTATGAGTTTTCACAAATTGATTGATAAACTTGCGCGATTTAACCACCTCGAGGGCGAGGTCTTTTTTCGTCAACGCACCTTCAGGGAGGTTAACCCCGGCCAAGCTCGCAAGTCCGCCATATTGAGACGCTAAATTGCCGAGCATGCCCTGCTCGCCCATTGTAGCGGGCGCCAATGTCGCTGTTGAATGATAAATATTAGGCAATAGCAAAGCTAAAATTACCGAGAAAACAGCAGACACGCCTGTAATGCGAATTATATCGAGCTTGCCGCCCCAAAGCGTGACAATCAGCTCTTTAAGATCAATCTCATCATCGTAAATATCTGGCGTATCACTCATCAGAAAACACCCCTAAATCGCAGCCAACGCGGCCAAAGAGATCACGGTTTGATAAATGATCGCCGTCACATCCCGCCATAGAGGCAGCGTATCGCGGTATTTTACATTAATCGGCACAACAATTGTATCGCTCGGCTCTAATTTTGTTTTGCCAATAAGGCCCAAAAACCCGCTTTTTGGCTCAAGAATTCGCCCATCGGCTTTGACTATATAAACATTGTCGCGATCTGCACGCGCGGTAAATCCAGCCGCCAAAGAAATATAATCATCAATATCAAGACGTTTGTTAAAGCTGTGAGAGGCAGAGCGCTGCACCTCCCCAATAATCGAAACCGTGTCATTGAATTTTGGAACAATAAGCCGGTCACCATCTACAAGAACCGTATCTGCACCTTTTTTCCCTTTTGAAATGCCGTCCAAATCAACAATCATGCGTCCCATGACCTCGGGGTTCGCGACTGCAGCGGCTATTTGCTGCAAAATGCCAAAATCCATTGTCTTTTGGTCTTCTTGGGTCAAAAGCGATGCCGCAAAGGATTGTTGAATGCTTCTCGAGAACTCTTGCGCGCGGCGTAATTCGTTCTCTCTTACAGAAACCCGCGTAAAAATAGCCGCATCAATATGCGCTTCATCCGTAAACCCACCAGCACGCTCTATGACATTGGAAAGGGTCTCCCCATCCTTAATCAAGTAAGTACCGGGAAAACGAACTTCGCCAGAAATTGTAAAACTATCTGTGGGGTTCCAATCTGAAACCGACCTCACAAATAAATGATCCCGGCTTTTTAATGGCAGGTCATTATTGACCGCAGAAAGATCAATATTGCGATAATCGATCTTAATCTCGCCATCGCCATTAAGTGTCAGCTCGCGATATTCTGCTTTTTCGCGATAGGCAAAATCTTCAAAACCGCCTGCCGCTTGAACCAATCCGTTAATTCCGAGATTTTTAGTTAGCGGATAAGTCCCTGACGCTTTGACAGCGCCACTAATTGATACCGTCTGCACATTCTCAGAAAAACGCGCTTGGCGGTTCAATTTAGAGATGACCGGGGCTAAAAGGCGCGCGCGCTTTGCGCCACCAGCATCGGCAATACCCTCGCCCTCGAGCCCATCAACATCTTTGTCATCGCGCGCATCAGTATCCGGCAGGTCAAAAATTAGGATCTCATCTCTTGGCTGGAGGCGTAAATTATTTTCGTTTCGAGCATCAGTTAATACAGCACCCAAATCAAATTGTAGAACTTCAATATCGAGCTTTTCATTTATCGTGCGTACTATGAGCGCGTAGCCTGTATCGGTTGTAATCCGCAGCATAGAGCGCGCATCGGTAATAATATCTGAAACTCTTAGACCTTCCCGCCATTGGTAATTGCCAGGACGCACCACTGAACCGCGAACGGCAATGGCATTATCCAAATAATCTGAGCTTTCTGGCACCCGCACGCGGTCACCGGGCGATAATTTGGTATTTTTTTCCTTGCCAAAATCCAGGGTCAGCACTTTAGGCAGCGCATTTTCCTTCGCAACACGCTCCAACTGCAGAGTGGCGCTAAAGGCATTTTCTTTAAAGCCGCCGGCAAATTTTACGAGGTCACTCAGAGTTTCGCCTTTTTTAAACTCGAAGATAAATGGCCGTTTAACCGCACCACTGATCTCAACAAGACCGGCATGGGGTGGCACAAATAAAACATCTCCCGAGTTTAAACGAACATCTTTGCTGGCATCACCGCGCATCAGAAGATCATAAAGATCAAAGCGCGCGATAGTCTTGTTATTGCGTTTCACCTGAATATCTCTGAGGCTACCAAGGCTATTAACACCGCCCGCGGCAAATAGGGCTTGGGTTATAGTCGAGAGCGCCGAAATCGAATAGGCGCCCGGTACGGCAATTTCGCCAGCCATAAACACATTAATTGCGCGCATATTGCCAAGCGTTATGACACTGCTCAGGCCAACAAATTCTTCAGATATTTTCTTTTGTAAGAGCTTGCGTGTCTCGCTGAAGTTCAGGCCCATAAGATTAATTGGCCCAAGATTGGGGAAATTAATAATCCCATTGCGAGACACATCGAGATAAAGGGTCTGGTTTTCGCCGCCAAAAAGCTGAACCACTAATTGGTCCCCAGGCCCAATGCGATAATCATCAGGAACAGGCGCATTATCGACCGGCGCAAATGTGCTGACGGAGCGGCTAAAAAGATTTGCGCCGAAAATACGCGATGATTTTTGCCTCACCGGCGCTGACACGACTTGCTTTTCAGGCGCCTTTACTTGACCCACAGCCGTTTCACTTGCCTTTGATGCTGCTGCACCACCACCCTGAATAGCGGCAACGTTTACACCATATTGTTTAGCGAGAGCTCTTTGCTGGGCAGGTGACATTTTCTTGACCTGCTCGATCATGCTTGGCGTTACCCCAGCCGGCAGGCCTTGCGCCAAGATTTCCGCATGAGCAAAGCTGAAATATGCCAGCAGTGGAAATATTAAAAAACGTCTCATATCTATCTTTCGCTTAACAACAAACGGCGCCGCAAGCTAACCCTCTTAGATTGGCGACAATTACCCTTTATCCCAATTAAGTCAATATTTTGTCATATTCTCGATCAAAATGATTTTTGGAAAGTCAGAGAAAAACCAGCACCCTCATCTAGCCCAAAAATATCTCCATCAACTGCATTGCGATAAGAGAATTCAAATTTTAAATCAAATTTCCCATAGTTTTTTTCAAGGCTTGCCTCGACGCCCCTATATGCCGCGCCGTTAGGCGCTAAAGAATGAGCAGACAGATCCCCATCCAAGCTTTCATAATTCAAGTCAGCACTATCAACTAAAAAACGAATTCTGTCGCCCGAGCGCAACACTGAACTTCCGCCAAAAGAAAAGCGCCTGCTGTCATTATCCGTCGGCGCGCCTAACGATATTTGGTGAAATCTGAAACCCGATTTGTAAATGCCGTGATTGTAGAGCGTATCAAACATCAAGTCGCCATTGCGCCGGCCCACCACTGTGTCGGAATATTCAACAAAAAAACTCCAGAAATTCTCTCTGATAACAGTGTCGTGTTTAAAGCCATATTGAAAGGCTCCCCGAGAGGGAAAATAATTGGCTTCATCTTCACCAATATACTGAATAAAGACAGACGAGCTAATTTGGGGAATGTCAAAACTTACTTCCAAAGCCCCTATTTGATTGCCAGGCTCGTCGCTTTTGCAATCTGGCGTTGAGCAATTATCTCGCCCACCGACAAGCAAATCGAAGAAATTATGGGCTGTTTCTGGCCTGCCCTGGCCGCCCCATTGCATTAATCGGCGCCCGCTCAACTCAACCCAAGATAAGGGTCTAAAGCTTGCGGAAAATCCGATAAGCTTTGCATCGCCGATATGTCTCTCATCATCCAATATTTCGGCAAAGGCCGATAAACTATAAGGCCCCAATAGTCGCAGTATCGGTAATTCGAATGGTGCGGCAGATGCGGAGCGCCAGAAAAGTCCATTTCTTGGCGGCGCAGTATTCCCCATCGCCAGGGACTGCACGTGACCATTACCCCAATAGTGATTGATCTTTCCGACACCTATGAAGCTTTTTGTTGACCGATATCCAACATAGGACCCATCCATAGGCGCATAACGATCATCATCTTCCAAATTAAATTGCAAATGAGCTTCAAAATTCCTGAACTGCTTTTCTAGCGAAAGGGACGATCTATCTCCGATGAGAGTGTTTTGTTCAAATTGGGTTAATGGCGTGGTTTTAGAGGCGAGACGGATCTCAAGATTTGCAGCATTTTTCTTTTGAAGTGAGCGAGTAGCTTCCAATTTTACGCGGGTAAATGCGGCGCGCAATTTGGGCGCCACCTCGGATATTTCGGTATTAGTAAGGTCTGCTTCAATAGCCGGCCAAAAAACAGGCCAAGTAGAAATGGGGGCCTTAATAATTTTGGACCGCGACAGTGCTTCGAGGTCAGCTCGGAGCCAGTTTTGCGCCCCTGTCGAGAGACTTAAGGACTGGCTTGGCGCACTTATGACCAAAAGAGACGCTAAAATAACGCTAAAACGCGAGACTTTGCTTTTAAAATTCATTTTTTTCACGATGAAAGGCTCGTTAACATTTCTGGCCAAGTGGCCGGGGTGGTTTCCAACCAAAATTTATCATTTTTTTGTTTGAGCACCCTTACTATTTTCTCTAGCTGTTTTTTCGGATCTCTATTTGAAAGCCGATGCCCTTTTAAAGATGTATAGCTGGTAAAAAGAAACCCAATATCATGGATTTTGAAGTCTTCGCTTTTGCCTCTGGCCTTAAAATACAGAGTTACATCCGGCAAACCGCGTATCTCTAATTTTACTGGCAATTGATACTCGCCTGTAAAGGTTTCCTTCGGCACGTCTTTCAAAGACTTCGAGGAAACTAAGAGCTGCATCTCTAAATCGCTTAGCAGCCATTCATAGAGATACCTCCGAAACGTCTCTCTTATCGCTAATTTAAACGTTCGAAGGTCTCCCTCCTCCAATCTTTCTAGAGAAGCCCGCCCAAGCAATTTTTCGGCAACCCCATCGAGATCAACAAGACTGAAAAACTCTGCAACCGGGCCATCTTCAAAATCTTGGGGGTTTGCTAAAAAATACTCTTTATCGCGTTCGACCTGATTGAAACGCTGGATGAGGGGACGAAGTTCTGTGTTGTCCGCGACAATTGGGTCCGCCGCAAGCACAGGCACTGATCCGAAGAAAGAAATTAACGAAACCAAAAAAAGTAAGTATTTACTCAAAATAAAAGCCTTTATTTGCCAGCACGCTAATTATTTGAGGCTAGCTCAGACCCTTTAACATAGAAACAAATAAAAAATAACATAGAAACAAATAAAAAATATATTTTTGAGTTTTTTTAATCCCTAATTTTTTACAAAATAGAGCCGCTGTTTTATGATTATTCTTCATATTTTTGGTAAGCCATTGTCAATTTTTGACGCTTGCAATCTACCCGAAAGGCGATATGGTCAAAGAAATTTTCAAAGTGAGAGTTTAATGTTTGATTCTGTGTCACTTCTCTATCTAGGCGTATTGGCGGCCTCAAGTGTCATAGGTATTATCTATTTCATTAGGCCCTATGCCAGCAAATTTGGGCTTATAGATGACCCGGATGAACGCAAATCGCATAAAGGGCAAATCCCCCTTTTAGGTGGGCCAATCATAGCATTTGTCTATTTCACAGGCTTGTTTTTTGTCTTTCCTGAACTTGAAACAGTTGGCCTTGCAATCTTGCCCTTAGGTTTAGTTCTAACCGTTGGCATTTGGGACGACATCAAGGATATATACCCTTCAATCAGGCTCGCCATAGAAACGATAGCTGCCATTATGATGGTTTCGATTTACCAATTATCGATTGGTAATATTGAACTTATTTTTGGGCCACTGCAGGGCATGGGGGCACCGTGGCTTTATCAGGCACTGACCGTTTTCTCGATTGTTCTCGTAATTAATGCATTCAATATGCTCGATGGTATTGATGGGCTGTGCGCTACCTTGGCCGTCCTTGCGCTGCAACACACGGCATTGGCAATAAATATTCTTGACGGATCACTTCCTGATCGGATTGCCTTTACCTCCATTTACCTGTCAGGTTGCCTTGCTGGGTTTCTTGCTTTTAATTTGCAGAATTCAAGTAAACGGAAAATCTTCCTCGGTGATAGCGGGGCTATGTTTTTAGGCCTAGTTGTTTCGGTTTTAACCATCGTTTCATTTGGCCAATCTGGCACTGGCATGATCGTCTCCACTGGCAATTACCCGGCTATCGCACTCTGGGTTCTGGCGATACCACTGGCAGATATTCTTACAACTTCAATAACTCGTATTTTATCTGGCAAAAACCCAATGGCTCCCGATCAAACCCATATTCACCATAGACTGATAGATGCCGGTTTAAGCAAGCTGCAAGCGCTGACAGCATTGGTCTTTGCAGCTATCGTATATTTTTGGATTGGCTTTTTTGTAACGATAAATTTCGGAAATACAGCCTCATTAATTGTCTTTGGCCTTGCCATATTGTCAATATTACGCCTGCCTGCAACGTCGGTTTATCTTCTTGCACTAGCTAAGAGAGCTTAAGGCTACTCTGGCCTTTACGATTTCCGTTTGACCTAAACTACACGCTGATTGACCCTTATCAGTCAGTTTTTTCAAAATTCGTCTTAATCAGGCCCTTGGCGTCTGGTAACTATGGGGCAAATAGCCTTATCTTGCAGACATGTTTGCTCATGGTGTGATAATCATCTCTTTATTTAGTGCGACCGTCCTTTCCGCGCACGCGCAAGATGGCGGCGCCTTGGAAGCACGCGAAATTAACACCGATGAAACGCGCGGCCTTATCAGCGCCAAAGGCGATGTGGAATTTTCCAGCGCGACCAGCCGCTTAATGGCTGACAGCCTGACCTATAATCAAAACACACAGCAATTGACCCTCGCCGATGGGCTTCGTTTGATTGATGAAAACGGCGACACTATTATCGCCGCCAGCGGTGTTTTGGATAACGCGCTGGAAACCGGCCGCTTTAACAATATGCGCCTGAGCACTGATGGCAGTGGCCGCTTGCAAGCCAAATCCGCCACACGCGATGGCGCACAGCTTGCGCTTGAAGACGCGATTTACACGACATGCCCCGAATGTGAAAAACCCGATGGCGCGCCGCTGTGGCAAATTCGCGCCGCGCGCATTGACTATGACCGCGCCGCGCAAAACATATCCTATGCGCATCCGCGGCTGGAAGTTTATGGCGTGCCGGTTTTCTATTTGCCCTATATGGCGCATGCCGGCCCCAAGGTAACCAAGCGCAGCGGTTTTCTGACACCCGGCCTTGCCGGTTCCAATGATTTCGGCACCGCGATTGACCTGCCCTATTTTTTCAATCTGGCACCAAATTATGACCTGACATTAACGCCGCGCATGAGCGAGAAGCAGGACCCGTTTTTAAGCGGCGAATGGCGGCACTTAACCGCCAATGGACGCTACGCCCTGACCGGTTATATGCATCGCCCGCAAAATGAATTGACCGATGATACGAGCCGCAATAATCGCATGGGGCTGACCGGTGATGGCGATTTCACTTTTGGTGATTGGGCGCTGTCTTTTGCCGTGCAAGAAGCCTCTGATGATTTGTTTTTTCGCCGCTATAAAATCAACAGCACCTCGCGCCTGAGCAGCAACATCAAAGCCAGCCGCAAAATGGGGCGGCATTTTTTCGGCTTTGAGGCTTATAAATTCCGCGAGACGCTGGCCGCAGAGAAAGACGAAACGGTTCATTCAATCTTGCCGACCTTGACCCATCGCTATGATTTTGCAACGCCCCTGCTGGGCGGCAATTTGCGGGTCAATAATAAATTAAGCCACCGCCTGCGCAAACAAGATGTCGATGAAACGCGGCTATCCTCGACACTGGATTGGTCGTGGCGGCACATTACGCAAAGCGGTTTTGTGCTGGCGGCGGATAACCGCCTGACATTTGATGCCTATGATTTCACAATTGAGGACGACGACCCGAAGAAAGCTGATGCGGAAGCTGTCGATGAGCTGCTCAGCGCCAACAGCACGGCCTTTACCCTCTCCTATCCGCTTGAGCGCGTCGGCACTTATGACCAGCAAACAGTGTCGCCAAAATTGCAGCTTGTATTGGCCGATGCGGATGATGGCTATGATGCGGTGCCTCATATTAATGCCGCGACCCGCGATTTAACGCGCAGCCAATTGTTTCAGCCGCTTAGCCCAAAAGACGAAGCCAGTCGCGTCAATCTGGGCATGGGCCATGAGTTGAATTATGCCGAGAGACTGACCACGCAATTCTTTATCGGCCAGTCCTATAATTTATCCGATGAAAGCTTCACTGAAAGCTCCGGCTTTGGCGATGATAAATCATCTCTGATTACCGAGGCGGCGCTGAAAAGCGGGCCACTTTCACTCAACCAAAAAGCGCGCTTTAGCGATGATGGCGGCACGCTATTGCGCAGCCAAACCAATCTCGCATTGGATTTTTCGACCTTTAATCTCGGCCTCTCGCATAGCTTCTATGAACAGAGCCAGACCGCTTCAACAAACAATCAAAATGCCGACTTGAAAGAAGCCACGGGCAGGCTGGGTTGGCAAGTGACCCGCCATTGGCGGCTTGATGCCAGCTTGCGTGAAAACCTTGAAACCGAAGAGCGCGTGCGCGCCGATGCCGCTTTTACCTATGAAGATGATTGCACCATTATCGCCATTCGCTTTGACCGCGATTATGCGCGCGTGGGCAGCATTGAACCTAATACGTCGATTAACTTCACCTTCACGCTGAAGACCATCGGCAATTAGGTTTTAACGCGGCGCCCGCGCTTCGCTTTCATAAAAGCTATAGACCAGCACCAAGCCGCCGCTATAGGCGACATCTTCTTTGAAGAGCGGGCTATCCTGATTGGCCGCGCCTTCATAAAGCTCAACCTTGCCGCCGACAAATAAGCGCAAGTTATCATCCACCGGATATGACAGACCAATGCCAATCTCAGCCCCCATATAACCGTTATCGGCCTGATAAAGAGCACGATTATCCGTCACATAAGGGGCGGTCACATCGTAGAAATAGCGGTTGAGCCGCTTATTGCCATATAGCAATTCAAGGTCAGCCTGCCAGCTTAAATGCCGCCGCGTCTTTGATTTCAATTCATAAACAAAAGTGGGCTCAAACAAAAAGCCATGCGTGTCGAAATCGGCGAATGAGATGACGGAGCGGGCGCGTAGCTTAATATCAAACTCACCGCGCCATCGCTTAAAATCATGTTGCGCCGCATGCCAAATAAGCTGCGGCCCTATCTCAAACAGAAAATCCAAATCGGGCATACCTTCCCGATCTGCATCATCTTCGGAGTCGGCTGGTAGCGATGCGCCCAGCGATAAATCAAGCTCCACCGTATCATTTGCAAAAGCCAGTGCGCGCAAAGCGCCCTCATCGCCAACCGAAAAAATCGGCCCACGATAAATCACAAAAGGGCTGGCAAATGCCGCCGTGGTTTCATCATTGGCTGCCGGATAAGCCGGACCGCTAAAGGCCGCCGTCACCAGACCGACCTCCCATAGCGGATCTTTGAACCCTTGCGCGCTATCCGCGGCCAAAACAGGCATCGGCAAATGCGCGCCCATAAGACCAAGCCACGCAAATTGTAAAAGCCTGTTTGTCAGATTATTTTTCCGAAGGGGCATGCATGTTTTCCTTTTGTAAACCGGGACGCAAATCCTGCTGCATTTGCTGCGCCACGCCGGGTTTTCCGGTAACGCCAGGTAAAATAATGAAAACGCAAACCCAAATAAACGCAATAAGGGCAACGGCAATAAAAACCAAACGACTATCAAGCGGTTTCGGTTCAGACTTGTTCTCGGACATGATGCCACCTCCAACGATCGACAGCTTATAGATGAGCGGGTTTTTTGCAACCATAGCGGGCTTGCCTTGCGGCCCATCGATTGGCTAGGCTCTGTGGCGGAGGAATTCATGCACGTTAAAAGTGAAATTGCGGGCAGTGTTTGGAAAATCATTGCCGAGACCGGTGCCGATATGGCTGCCGATGATGTCATTGTCATATTGGAATCCATGAAAATGGAAATTCCGGTGATTGCCCCAAAGGCGGGAAAGCTGATGCAAATGCATATTGCCGAGGGCGATATGATTGTCGAGGGTCAGCTTATCGCAACTCTGGAGTAGTCGATGAGTTGGGACAGTGAGATTGACGAGATTAAGCAGCGCCGCAAACTTGCCAAACAGCAAGGCGGAAAAGACGCGGTTAAAGCTCATCACAAAAAAGGACGACTGACCATTCGCGAGCGCATAGACGCGCTGCTCGATAAAAACAGTTTTGACGAGATTGGTGAGGGCGCAGGGGTGCCCGACTATAATGACAAAGGCAAGCTGAGCGACTTCCAACCGGCTAATTTTATTCTTGGTTTCGGCCGGCTTGATGGCCGCAAAGTGATTGTCGGCGGCGAAGACTTTACAGTGCGCGGCGGCTCGCCCAATCCGGCAGGATTACGCAAAAGCGTTTATACTGAGCGTCTGGCGCTGCAATATAAACTGCCGCTCATTCGCCTACATGAGGGCGGTGGCGGTTCTGTTGGCGGTACCAACAAGGAAAAAGACCGTCGGCCTCTAGGTGATCCGGTGTTCAACGAGTCGCGTTTTGTGCCTTTGGCCGAAACCCTGTCCGCCGTGCCGGTTGCTTCGGCTGCGCTCGGCCCAGTTGCGGGACTTCCCGCGGCGCGACTTGTCGCTTCGCATTTTACCGTGATGACCCAAAACGCTGCCGTGTTGATTGCTGGCCCGCAAGTCGTCAAGCGGGCGCTCGGCCATGACATGACCAAAGAGGAGCTAGGCGGCCCGCAAGTGCATTTGGCTTCAGGCGCGATTGATAATTTGGCAGAAGATGAAGGCGACGCACTGTCGCAAATTCGCCGGTTCCTGTCATTCCTGCCTGATAATGCTTGGGCCTATCCTGAAAAATTGACGAGCCAAGACAAGGCCGATCGCTGCGAGGATATGCTGGCCGACATTGTGCCGACCAATCGCCGCCAGCCTTTTCAAATGCGTAAAATCATTAATGCCGTGGTTGATCAGCAAGATGGCGGCTCCAGTTTCTTTGAGATGTCACGCAAATATGGCCCCAGCCTGATCACCGGTTTGGCGCGACTCGATGGCGAAAGCGTTGGCATTATCGGCAATGACTGCATGTATTATGCCGGTGCCATGACCGCTGCCGCCGCTCAAAAACTCCGCCGTTTCGTCGATTTTTGTAACAGTTTCCACTTACCGATTGTCAGCTTTGTTGATGAGCCGGGTTTTATGATTGGCCCCGATAGCGAAAAAGCAGGCACAATCCGGCACGGCACGGCTGCCATATCTGCCGTGCTGCAAAGCCGTGTGCCCTGGGCTAGCGTACAAGTTTTGAAAGCCTTTGGCGTCGCTGCCCAAGCGCATTTTGGCCCTGATGGCTATGTTCTGTCTTGGCCAAGTGCCGCTAGCGGCGCCTTGCCGGTTGAAGGCGGTGTGGCCGTGGCTTTTGCTCGCGAGATTGCCGCCGCGGAGGACCCTGTCGCGCGGCAGAAGGAATTGGAAGATATGTTGGCGGCCAGCCAGTCGCCCTTCCCGCGCGCTGAAGGCCTGTCCGTGCATGAGATTATTGACCCGCGCGAAACGCGCCCGAAATTAATAAGCTGGCTGCACCTTGCCGTCGCTGCTATGCAAACAGAGACACCCGGTCCTTATTTGACCGGCATGCGCCCTTAACGTTTTTCATGAGGAGAGAAAAATGAGTGGAAACCGCCAAATCGTATCAACGGCAACAGCCGATGGCGAACTGATACTGTCGATTGTCAACAATGACATGCCAACCCCGAATGATGACGAAGTTGTTGTTGAAATGGAGGCAGCGCCGATTAACCCATCAGATATGTTCCCGCTTTTGGGCTTTGCCGATTATTCAAAAGGCAAGCTGATGACAGACGCCAATGAACAAAAAATGGTCGCCCCCGTACCGCCGCAATTTGTTGATGCCATGCGGGCGCGTCTCGACCAAACCCTGCCTGTCGGCAATGAGGGATCGGGTCGCGTTATTGCTGCCGGTACCAATGCCAAACATCTTGAGGGCAAGCTTGTTTCTCTAGTGACCGGCCAGTGCTATCAGCAATTTGTTAAAGCACCGGCCTTTATGTGCCTGCCGCATAAAGACGATACCAGCGCCGAAGAGGCCGCTTCGTCTTACGTAAATCCGCTGACCGCTTTGGGTTTTGTGGAAACCCTGAAAGCAGAAGGCCATAAAGCAATGGTGCATACTGCCGCTGCCTCCAATCTTGGGCAAATGGTGCTCAAGCTATGTCTGCAAGAAGGTATCGACCTTGTTTGCATTATTCGCTCTGACGAACAGGCAAAAATCCTGAAGGGTTTGGGAGCCAAATATGTCATCAACTCAAATGATGATGATTTCAAAGAACAGCTTGTTGACGCTATGGCTGAAACCGGTGCCACTTTGGCGTTTGACGCCATCGGTGCAGGCGACATGGCCGATACGCTTTTGGCTTCGATGGAACGCGCATTGAGCCGCAATGCGTCGGGTCTTAACACTTATGGTTCAGACCAGCACAAGCAGGTTTATATTTATGGCCGTCTGGCGCAAGGCCCGGTGACGCTGGGGCAAAGCTATGGCATGCATTGGGGTGTCGGCGGTTGGCTACTGACGCCATTCCTGCAAAAAATCGGTATGGAAAAAATGGGCGAACTGCAAGCCCGCGTCGCTAATGAGATTAAGACGACTTTTTCAAGCAATATTACTGACACATTGAGCTTGTCCGAGGCCATCGACCCGGCCAATATTGCGCGCTATATGCCGAAAAAGACTGGCGAGAAATATCTCATCAAGCCGCAAAAAGACTAATAGGTATTTATTCCTGTAGCTTATCGAGGCCAAACCTCATTTCTATATGATGAATAAAGTGACGTTCGTCGGGTGATAATTGCCCGTCGGACGTCGCAATCGCCTGCAAATAATCAAAGATTTCCACTTTCGCCTCCATCGGCAGAAGCGGCGCAACGGCATCAACCATGTCGTTAAAACGCGGCAATTGGGCATGACCGCGAACGACTTTCAGAAAATCCTCACTATCGAAATTGGGAATGAGCCGCGCGCCAAGCGTTTCCGCCATCTTAATCTCATCTTCTTCAATTTCGCCATCTGCTGCCACCATGGCAGCGGCTAGGCCATAAACAATATTCAAAAAACTGTCTTCGCGCGCCTTAACGAATTGGCCGAGCCGGTTTTTCTCATGGGCTTTTTCAACTTTCTCAAAGACTGTCTCCTTCGCAAGTAACGAGCGTCGGCGCAGCAAAATAAGCACCAGCCCCACAACAACCACAATTCCTGCCGCCACCGCGGCATTAAAACCCATCGGCATAACGCAAAACTTTCTTTTTCAAAGCTCCCTAAATTAAGCGGCGCTTCGCCAAATGGCAAATCCTCCAGCCCCTATCGGCCCATATCTGTCCACCAGCATGATGGCGAAATATTGCGTAACTGTGCTTTCCTATCGTGGGCCGCATTTTCCTGACTTGCTAAAGCGGCGTGAAGTGATTTTATTATGCTTATGATCATTTCACTTATACTTGATCTCAGCGCCCCCTTTTCTGCAGCTTTACCGGGCTGCAATGTCGGCGGCTTCTTGGGGCTGAGCTTCAGCACTGGCGCTATAAAATAGGGCGCACCTTCGGTCGAACTGGGCACTGAGGACTGCAGTTTTTCGTTCAGCATATTGCCGCTAACGACCGCATGCGCAACACTAGCAGCCGAAGTTAAGATCGAGGAATGGCCAATAAAAGGCGTTCTTAACGAATTGCACTTTGGCCATTTGCCCGTATCGGGCTGATCTATAGCTTTTAATCGGCGTTCAGCACCACATCAATATCGGCTGCGCTATGACGCTCAAGCGCAGTTTTGTCGCCCCAGGGGCGATTGACAATGCTGCCGCGTTTAACGGCGGGACGCTCGGCAATTTGTTTGGCCCAGCGATTGAGGTTTTTATATTCATGCACTTGCAAGAACTCAGCCGAGTCATAAAGCAAGCCCGATGCCAGCGCGCCATACCACGGCCATGTCGCCATATCGGCAATCGTGTATGCGCTACCGGCCAAATATTCATGAGCGGCCAAATGGCGGTCCAACACATCCATTTGGCGTTTGGCTTCCATCGCAAAGCGGTTAATCGGATATTCCATTTTGGTCGGCGCATAGGCGTAAAAATGTCCAAAGCCACCGCCCAAATAAGGTGCTGAGCCCATCAGCCAAAACGTCCAGCTATAGGCTTCGGCGCGGGCTTGCCCGCTTTCGGGCATAAATTCACCGAACTTCTCAGCCAAATATACCAGCATGGAGGCGCTCTCAAACAACCGAATTGGCTCCTTGCCGCTGCGGTCCATCATCGCCGGAATCTTGGAATTCGGATTAATATCGACAAAGCCGGAGCCGAACTGATCGCCCTCACCGATATTAATGAGCCAAGCATCATATTCCGCGCCCTCATGGCCTAACGCCAAAAGCTCCTCCAGCATCACTGTCACTTTGACACCATTGGGCGTGCCCAGCGAGTAAAGCTGAATGGGGTGCTCGCCTATTGGCAATTCCTTATCATGTGTCGGGCCGGCAATCGGTCGATTGATATTGGCAAAGCGGCCCCCGCTTTCCGTATCCCATTCCCAAACCTTTGGCGGTTGGTATTCGTTTTCTTGTTCGCTCATGAAACACTCCTGTTTGAAAAAGACACTAACCCGTCTGCCCCATGAGGCAAGCGGAAAAGAGCCTATGATTTGGGCTGAATAAACACGCCGGTCATGGAGGTAACCGGTTTTGTTTCATCATCTTGCCAGCTTTGACAAAACACCGTGCTGGTGCGGCGACCGATTTTCAAAACCTTCGCCTCGGCATAACACGGCAGAGCACGCGCGCTGCGTAAATATTGCACTGTCACATTTACCGGCAGCGGCACAATCTGCCGCACGGCCTGCGCTGTCTCAATGCCTTGAGTGGCGGCTTGCTGGCGCGCTAATTGCAAAATCGACGTGATTTCCAGAAAGCTGGCCAGACTGCCGCCATGCAGAGCGGGCAATTGCTTGTTGCCGACATGGTTTTCATGAAACGGCATCGTGCAAGTCAATCGGCCTGCTGCATTGAGCTGCGCGGTGACGCCCAGCTTACCGGCATAGGGAATGGCGGCGAGGACACCCTCAATCAAAGCGGCTTCTTGCATCTTAATCGCCCTCGGCATTATTGGCCCGAAACGGACTGCCCAGAATATCCGGCACTGAATCATTGGCGCCCAGCATGAAAGTGCCGGTGCCGACGGCAATCGGCTTATCGGGGTTTTGGTGAAAAGCGGCGGCATTGAAAAAAGCGACGCGCTTGGTCAGGCGAAAAATATGCGCCGTGCAATAGAGATTTTGGCGCGGCTCGGCAGGGCGCATATAATCGACCCGTAAATCAATGGTCGCGACGGAAAATTTATGGTCGGTGGCCAGCACTGAGGCACCGCCCGCCGTTTCGTCAATCATCGCCGTCACCACGCCGCCATGCAGCACACCCGTTTCGGCATTGCCGACAAGGCTTTCATCCCATGTCAAACCGGTGCAGATACGCTTATCGCCAAAGCCCATATAAACAAGGCCAATATTCAGCCCCATCGGGCTGCGGCTGTCTTGCCGAATGGGGGTAATATCAATGCCCGGCAGGGGCGGAAAAATGAGTTCTGATTGCGCCATGCGGGCAGGCTAAACGAAAATACTCGTTTAAGAAAGAAACCCTTAGCCCGCGCGCTTGCGGCGACGCGCCAATATATCGTCAAACCGCGATTCACCGGTAACCGTGCCATCTTTCGCCAATGTCTCAGCCAATGAATTATCAATGGCCTGCAAATTAAACAGCACCAACGCACCCTCCGGCCCGCCGCGCTCCATATGTACATCGCCCGGTTCTTTATGGGCGTAATCACCGGCTTTGCGAATTTTGGTTTCAAGCGTTTCGCCGGTCTGTGCGTCCATGGTCATGACATGCAACTCACCGGCCAGCACGGTTGAGGTGGTCGCCGCCGTGTGACGGTGAAAATCGCAATAGCTATTGGGCGCCCAGCGATACAGCAAATCAACATGGCCATCATCGCGAATACTCAGCAATGCGGCTTCATAATCAATCGGGTAATCAACGCTGTCATCACCGACAAAACGCCGCCATTTCAAATCTTCATTATCAAACAGGTTCATCACGCCCTCCAAAATGAAATTGTTTCACAAAACTCTATATAAAAATCAGCGGTGATTCAAGTACCGCTCAGCCGCCTAAGGCGTTGGCGGCGTGGCCTCATCAGCCGTCACGGGCGGCGGCGGCAGCGCGCCTTTTTTGGTCGATTGGCAGCGAAACACCGCATCATTGCCCCGGCATAAATAGGTTTCATTCTGATAAGAAACCCAGACCATATGCGGCGGGTCAGCTTTGCTGAACAAATGATAATATTGCCCGATAATCTCGCCACCAGCCATAATTTCAGGCGGCTCAGATTTCCATTCAGCATGCGCCGCGCCTAAAAAAAGCGGTGCGATAAAAACCGACATCCAACGGGCAAGGCGAACTGAACTCATATATCAGCCCTATCCGAATTTGCCGAACAGGGCAATTATTAAGCGCCGCCCCAAATCAAGCCCGACCGGTTTTATGCTTTCGCCTTGAGCGTATCCATATAAGCGGTGAGGTCTTTTTTGACATCAGGAGCCAGAATATACAGGCCGATAAGGTTTGGAATGGCCATGATGAAAATCATCGCATCGGCAAATTCCAAAACCGTGTCCAGCTTAATCGACGCGCCGATAATGATGAATAAGCAGAACACCAAGCCAAAGGCTTTTTCTTTGTTCTTGCCCTCGCCGACCAGATAAGTCCAACCCTTAATGCCGTAATAAGCCCATGCCAGCATGGTCGAAAACGCAAATATCATGGCGACGAAAGACAGAGGCACGGGCGCCCATGAAAAATTCTCAGCGAAAGCCGATGAGGTCAATTCAATGCCCGACATGCCGCTGCTCATCAGCGCCTCGGTCGGCAGGGTGATAACCAACACCAAACCGGTCAGCGTGCAAATCACCACTGTGTCGATAAACGGCTCCAGCAAAGCGACAAAACCCTCGCTCAATGGCTCGTCTGTTTGCACCGCCGCATGGGCAATGGCGGCGGAGCCAAGCCCCGCTTCATTGGAAAAAGCGGCGCGCTGAAAACCCAAAATCATAATGCCGATAAAGCCGCCGGAGACACCTTCCATCGTGAAGGCGGTTTTGAAAATCAAAGCAAAGGCGGCCGGAATGGCGGTGAAATTGACCAGCAAAACAAGGCAGGCCAATACCAGATAAATCACCACCATAAACGGCACTAATCTAACGGTGATATTGGCGATGGATTTAATGCCGCCGATGATAATCAGCCCGACCATAACCGCCATCACAATGCCGATAAGCCAGCCATAGCCGACCAGCGGGCTGTTTATGCCGCCCGACACTTCGACCAATTGCACATAAGCCTGATTGGATTGGAACATATTGCCCGCGCCCAAACAGCCGACAACAATGCTGAGAGCGAAAAATGCGCCGAGATATTTACCCAAACGCGGCAGGCCTTTTTCGGCCAGCCCGTCGCGCAAATAATACATCGGCCCGCCCGATACCGTGCCGTCAGGATTAATCGTGCGATATTTGACGCCCAGCGTACATTCAACAAATTTCGTCGTCATGCCGACCAGTCCGGCGACAATCAGCCAGAAGATTGCGCCCGGCCCGCCAAGCGATACGGTGATGGCAACACCGGCCATATTACCGACGCCAATCGTGCCTGACATGGCTGCTGTCAGCGCCTGAAAATGGCTGATCTCGCCATCATGCTTGTCATTGCGGAGCGCGCCCCGCACCACGCTAATGGCGAAGCCAAATCCGCGCAGATTGATAAACCCCAGATAAAAGGTAAAGAAAAACGCGGCAATAATCAGCCAGACCACAATCAGCGGCAAATCCGTGCCGCCCAATGGGACGGCATAGAAAATAAACGCCGACAGCGCATCGGTGAGCGGCTGCATCAGTCGGTTTATTTGCTCATCAATCGTTTGCGCGCTGGCTTGAAAAGGGAAGAAGAGAAAAAGGGTAACGAGACGTAGAAAATTTAGGGGCACAAAAGGCTCTATTGTTGCGAAAGATAAAAAAAGCTAACGCGCTTCACCCGATTTAGCAAATCACCGAGCGCAAAGACCGCCGCCTCAGCCCGCCGCTTTATGCGGGCCGTCAAAGCGGATACCCACTTTGCTCAAGCGTTCAATCAAGGCGCGGCCAAGCCCGCTGGCACTGGTCAGCACCCCGCCATAAGCGTCGCCGCCGGGCAGCTTGGCGCTATCTTCGAGCAAGCATAGGGCGCATTGCGTGACCAGTTTCGAGGTCACTTTATAGCCGGGGTCGCCATCGCCGGAAATCGAGGAGACATATTTGTCGCCGCTTTCGGTTTCGACTATAAACTTGCAATCAAACCAGCCATTATCGCGTTCTTCTTGCGACGGGCCTTCGCCCGGTTGTTTCAACATGGGCCGCACCAGTTTGCGCAGCGGGGTCATCACCACCAGCCCCATTGTCGCCAGCCCCAAAAGCCCTTTAATGGCGCGCCAGCGCGTTGGGTGATAAGCAAATTCTTGATACACAAAATCCGCTCCATAGGGTTCTTGTCGCTCGCCCAATAAAGCCGCCGACCGCCGCACAACGCGCGTATTGGCCGCGGCCATAATAAAGGGTGACGCAAAGCCGTTAACCTCGGCTTTTTTGGCCACGCCGAAACCGTCGCGGCTGGCTTTTTCCATTTCCGGCGTTGTGCTGCCGGTCGGGTTCAGCAAAAACGGATCGGTTAAATCATCGCCCAGATTAAGCTCCGGCATGGCGAAAATGGTTTCCAATGTACCGCCCGATGCATCGCCCTGATAGGAGTGAAACGACTCAATGCGCTTAATCGGCGCGTCGATTTGTGTGACCGAAAAATAGCTGCCCAAATCAGACGGAATGGAGTCGAAACCGCAAGAGGGAATAATTCGCACGCCCTTAGCGGCGGCCTCGGCATGATGTTTTTCAATCAGCCCTTTGACCCAGAAATTCTCGCCCGTAATATCGACGTAATGGGTGGCGTTTTTGACACAGGCGGCGACCAGATTGGAGCCATAGCGATGAAACGGCCCGGCCGTGGACAGCACCACTTTGGCGCGCGCCGTTATCGCTTCCAGCGCCGCCATATCGTCCGAATCTGCGACCAGAACTTCAACATTGGCGCCGGTTTCGGAATTGACGATGTTCAACTTGGCTTCATTGCGACCGGCAATCGCCCATTTCAGGTCTTTTTTGAGGCTGTTGAGATAATCAACACATAAGCGACCCGTAAAACCGGTCGCGCCATAAATCACAATATCCAAATCTTTCATCTTATTTATCCCTAATTTCCTCGCTTTCTCGGTACATTATCACGTTTTGAGACCGAGGTCACATGACGCCACGCCGGACACCATAAAAGCGCCAATCGCCGCACCGCCCGAACTAATACTTTACTTTGACGCGCGTGCGTGTTCTGTAGGCTCATCTGCCCTTCGCGACAAGCTTCCAAGGTCAGCCGAGCCTTAAGATTTCACTGCGGCTCAAACTACGCGATTCAAGCGAAGCTTAACGAAGGAAAGATTATGATTACAGGTACTGTAAAATGGTTCAACGCCGATAAAGGCTATGGTTTTATCGCTGTTGACGGTCAAGACGATGTGTTTGTCCACATCACCGCTGTGCAAGCAAGCGGCCTGAACCTTAAAGAAGACATGAAAGTGTCTTTTGAAAAAGAGCAAGGTTCAAACGGCAAATATTCAGCAGTCAATCTGACTGAAGCTGACTAAAGCTGACTGACAAATTCGGGAAAGGGGTTGGCTGCGTAAGCTACCCCCTGCCCCACAAATCCGCTTTCGGATTGCCGCGCCCCCCCTAAATCACTATTGACCCTATAAGCGACACGCTTAAGCTGTGCCCCAGTATTATTGGGAGTCAGTTATGAAATCTGTAGTGGTTACCGGCGTATCGTCAGGTATCGGTCGGCAAATTGCCCGCGATTTAATCGCTCAGGGCTATCGGGTTTTCGGTTCGGTGCGCAAAGCCGCCGATGGCGAAGATGTCACAGCCGAATTGGGCGCGCAATTTACCCCACTTATTTTTGACGTCACCGACCGCGCCGCTGTCGATGCCGCCGCCGCGCAAGTTGACGCCGAGCTGAAAGGCGAGAAGCTGGCAGGCCTGGTTAATAATGCGGGCATTGCGGTTATCGGACCGATTCAAAACCTGTCGCCGGAACAGTTTCAAACTCAGTTTGACGTTAATCTGATGGGCGTATTTCATGCCACTCAAGCCTTTTTGGATCTACTGGGCGCAGACACCAGCCGCACAGGCGAGGCCGGTAAAATCATCAATATCAGCTCTATTTCCGGGGCCATCGGCATGCCATTTATGGGCGCGTATAATATGAGTAAATTTGGGCTTGAGGGTTTTTCCGAAGCCCTGCGCCGCGAATTAATCATGTTCGGCATTGATGTTGTGGTTGTCGCCCCCGGCCCGGTTAAGACCCCGATTTGGGAGAAATTTGACAATGCGGCACTGATTAAGAGCTTGGGCAATTCGGCTTTTGCCAAGCCTTTGGCCCGCATGCTCGGCTTTAGCCAAGCTATGGAGGAGAGCGGCTATGAGCCCGATGTCATCTCCCATCGCGTGCTGGATATTTTGCGCAGCCATAAGCCGAAGACCCATTACACGCATGATGCACAATGGATGCAAAACGGACTTTTGGCGCGCTTGCCCAAACGCATGGCTGACAAAATGATTGCCAAGCAGATGGGCCTCATCAAAAAATAGGCTCAAAGGCGAGCCGATAAAGCGGTTAGATGCCGACTTCCAACATGCGTTGGAAGGCCGGACGCGCCTGCACTTTCTCAAGCCATGCTTTGATAGATGGATAATCGGCAAAATCCGGACGCATTGCGATGAAAAATAAGCCAAAGCCCATCAGGCAATCGGCGGCGGTAAAATTATCACCGCCAAAATAGGCGTTTTCGCTCAAATGCTTTTCCATGAAGGTCACGGCTTTTAATTGCTCATCAGCAATCCGTGTTTCCAGCCCTGCGCCTGCCGTCTCGGCAAGGCCGACATAGACCGACAATAAAAACGGCAAAAACGGCGCGCCCTCAGCGGCGTGAATCCATTCGAGATATTTTGGAAAATCCTTGTCATCGGCGCACGGATGCAATTTGTGCTCGGGGTCATATTTGGCCATTAAATATTCGGCAATCGCGCCGGTTTCGGCAATCACCACACCATCATCTTCCAATAAAGGCGACTTGCCCATTGGGTGAATTTTCAACAAGCTCGCCGGCGCCAAATTGGTTTGTGTATCGCGCGTATAATGGACAATCTCATGCGGCAATTGCAGCTCTTCCAGCAGCCATGCCAAGCGCTGCGAGCGTGATGCGTTGAGGTGGTGAAGTTTTATGCTCATTTTTATGTCTCCCCTAAAAACTGTCGGACAATAACCATGCGCATGAGCATAAGCAATGGGGGCGCTAGCGCGAGCTGCGCCACTGGCGGATAAACCAGCGCATGAATTTCATGAATGTCGAAATGCGCAGCGCCAAAATCGGCGGCGCGATAAGCAGCAAAAGCACCAGCGCGCCCCAGCCATCGACAAAAAACTCTTTCATGAAATGCCCCTCACGGCGCGGCATAGTTTGGGCATAATAAACTCTACAATCGCCTGATAGAAAAAGGGGCGGCTGAAACAGCCACCCCCCCAATTTTTGGATTTTACTTTTCCCACTTCGCGAGAACGAAGAGGTAAACCGTCAGCACCAGATTGATCAAAATTTGAACAATGCTGAGACCAACCATCCAGCCCGGAGGCGAAATTGTTTGACCGATTGGCAGACCGGTCATGGTCATAATGTTCTTGGCAGTTTCAGACCCGCCCGCTGCCATTTGGCTCAGCGATGAAAGCTGGCTGAAGAATACGGTTTGCGTTTGATTGGTAAAGAAAGCCAACATCAACACACCGATAAGCGCAGATACCATTGCGGCAGCGCGGTATTGCATGTCAAAGCCGCGGAACATGTAAGCTGCAAAAATAACCCCGATGGGCATTAATGTGCCGACCAGAAACCACGCCGCGAACAATTCGCGATTGCCTTGCATAAATCCTATAAGTTCAATATCCGACATAATTTTTCCCTCCTTGAATTAAGCCTTTTATTTAACGCTTAGAAGAGGAGCAAAACTATCGGCCGGTTTCAAGCGGCAATTCATTATTTATTTTCCACGCTTGGTGGCCTGCCCATAAATAGGCTCTGTTAACATTGGCTCAATTCGCCTAACGTTTTTGAAACCGAAGGGGGAATGTCTTGATGAGTTATTATTTATTCATGGCGGCGGCGGCAATATGCTTTTTGAGTGTCGGGGTTCACGGCATTTGGGGCAGACGAATTTATTTGGGCCTTATCGCCGAGACAAATTTACCCGCCCGAGAAAAATCCATCAGCGCCGTGTCATGGGATGTTTTCTCGATTATGTTGCTGGTCAGCGGCCTGTCACTGGTTTATGTCGCGCTTAATCCGCAAGACAGCGCAATGGCCTATCCGATTATTGCCATTCACCTTATGGGCGCGGGCGTTTTCTTTACGCTGATGGCGCGCGGCCACAAAGAACTTGCCGCCCTGCCCGGCGCCTATCTGATGGGGTCTATCGGCCTGTTGACCCTCTGGGCCATTTGATGGACCTATGGTTGTTATTTTAGGGAGGGGAAAATGAGCGATAGAATTAAGGCGATTGAAATTACCGAATTTGGCGGGCCCGAAAAGCTCACCCTGATTGAGCGCGCCTGCCCCGCACCGGCAGCCGGTGAATTGCGTGTGCGCCTGACCGCCATTGGCATTAATATGGCCGACACCTATCAACGCACCGGTCTTTATCCGGTTCAGCTTCCTGCCGGTATGGGCAATGAGGGGGCCGGTATTGTTGAGGCCGTCGGTGATGATGTCAGCGATATAAAGCCGGGCGACCGTGTCGCTTTTGTGACCGGGCAAGGCGCTTATGCCGAAGCGATAATCCTGCCCGCAGGCGCTGTGGTGCGTCTGCCCGATGATATAGAAGACGCGCAAGCCGCCGCGATATTGTTGAAAGCCATGACAGTTGATTATTTATTCAATGACACATTTCCCCTGCATGGCGGCGAGACGGTTTTGTTTCATGCCGCCGCCGGTGGGGTTGGCCTGATTGCCTGCCAATGGGCGCGGCATTTGGGCGTAAGCCTTATCGGCACGGCAAGCACGCAAGAAAAATGCACCCGTGCCATTCATCATGGTGCCGAGGCTTGTTTGATTTTGGAAAGCGAGAACATTGCCGATGAGCTGAACGCCGCCTCTAATGGCGGCTTTCGCGTCATTTATGACAGTGTTGGCAAATCAACTTATGAATTGAGCTTACACGCGCTCGCGCCCTTCGGCACATTGGTCAGTTTCGGAAATGCATCCGGCCCGATTGAGGCCGTGTCTCCAGCGGCATTGGCCTCGCTTGGCTCGCTTTATTTCACCCGCCCGACATTATTCACCTTTTTAATGCAGCCTGGCTGGATGCAAAAATCTGCCGATAAAATCTTCGCCCTGATGCAGCAAGGCATATTGCACGCTGAGATTAATCAGCGTTATCGGCTTGAAGATGTGCAGCGGGCGCATGAAGAGCTTGAGGGCCGCAAAACCACAGGCTGCAGCATTATTTTGCCATGAGCGAAAAACTGAGCGCCGCCTGCGGGCTCAGTTGCACATTCCCCTTGCGACGCATCTATTGGCCTCGAGCGGCAACATTTTTGTGCATGCCCCTTCTTTGAGAATACCGGTTTTGCCAAACCGCTCTTGGCAATAAACACCGACAAGCTGTTCGGCCAAGCCGCGACTGTCATAGCGATAGGCGGCTTTTATGTCGTTTTGAGAGAAGCTCAATCGTATCGCGTCTTTGTCGTCTTTGTTAGCTTGGTCGGCTTTGGCGCTGATGGGCGTCGTCATCACAAGCGCGATAAGGATCAAAAAGTGGGTCATTGGTTGTCCTATCTCCTTGACAAAGACGATCCTTCCGAAGACTTGCTCGTGGATTCTATTCGGTTAGGTCTGGTGAGACAGTTTTAATCTCTAACGCAATTTTTTTGAGGGCGCCCTTGTGGCGCCCTTTTTCGTGAAGGTCAGTGGTGGGCGATACTGGGATTGAACCAGTGACCCCTACAATGTCAATGTAGTGCTCTCCCGCTGAGCTAATCGCCCTAACCGATATCGGGTGCGCTGTGACGCGTGCCTCTATTTACAATAGCCGTCCGCAAAATCAAGACAAATCACGCTTCGCGGTCGCGCAACGTCGGTTTGCCCCAATCCCTGCCCCAATCCGCTGGCCCAATCCGCATTTAGATTATGCGGCTATCGGGGTGCGCCATTACGCCATATATTTTAACCCCAAAAGATGCTAACTTAATCGAATGAGTGAGCAAGACGAGCAGGCATTTGTGTTTACGCCACCCGCAGCCCCGTCTTTAAACGAAGACGCGGGCCGTCAATCGGGTATGGAGGCGCCGCTATTGCTCACATCGCCGCATAGCGGGGCGCATTATCCAAAAAGTTTCATCGACGCATCGCGCCTTGATGCCCACACTATTCGCCAATCGGAAGACATGTTTGTTGACGCGCTTTTGGCGAAGGCACCGGCGCATGGCATTGGCGTTTTATCGGCCAATTATCCGCGCGCTTATGTTGATTTGAACCGCGCCCCATATGAGCTTGAGCAAGCCTTGTTCAAAGACACGCTGCCCGCTCATATTGACCGCCATTCAGCCCGCGCTGCCGCGGGGCTTGGCACAGTGCCGCGTCTGGTTGCCGAAAACACTCCGATTTATGACGGCAAGCTGTCTTTCGCTGAAGCCGAGCGGCGTATTCAAAACGTCTATCACCCGTTTCATCGTAAGTTGGAAGAAACGCTGCACGCGCTGCAACATGGCTTCGGCTATGCCGTGCTGCTGGACACACATTCCATGCCCTCGCAAGCCACGCGCTTATCGTCAGAGGGGCGGCGCATTGATTTCGTCTTGGGCGACCGGCATGGCCGCTCTTGTGACGCGCGTCTCAGCGATTGGTTGGAGCGCGACTTGACGGCGCGCGGCTGGCAAGTGGCGCGCAATAAACCTTATGCCGGTGGTTTTATTACCGACCGCTATGGACGTCCGGCTGATGGCATGCACGCCGTGCAGATTGAAATCAATCGCGCCATTTATATGGATGAGAGCAATTACACCAAACATGCGGGCTTTGCCCGATTGCAAAATGATTTGACTGAATTGGTCGCCGCGCTTGCGACCGCCCTGCCGGCCCTTTTAAGCGACACCTTGCCGGGCCCGACACGCTCTGCCGCTGAATAATAAGCGGCTGAAGAATATCGCAGAAGACACAGCCATGACACACGCCCCCGACTTAAAAGATCTTTTGGCCTTTGCCCATCAACTGGCCGATGCTGCGGCGCGGGCCACATTGCCCCTATTTCGCAATACGCCCGAGATTGACAATAAGCTGGCCGAGGGATTTGACCCGGTCACCGCCGCCGACCGCGAAGCCGAGACCGCCATTCGCGCATTGATTGAAGCCCATTATCCTTCGCATGCCATTATCGGCGAGGAGTTTGATGATAAAAGCGGCGATGAAGCGGGCACGCCATTTGAATGGGTGCTGGACCCGATTGACGGCACACGCGCTTTCATTTCGGGCATGCCAAGCTGGGGCACGCTTATCGGTCTCAATCAAAATGACCGTCCGGTTTTGGGCATGATGGACCAGCCTTTTACCGGCGAGCGCTATTTTGCTACTGCCGGAGAGGGCGCGTTTTTGCGACAGGAAACTGGCACTGCCGAAATCAAAACCCGCGCCTGCGCCGATATTAAAGACGCCGTGCTGGCCACCACCACGCCGGAATTATTTATCGGCACACCGGCCGAACCGGCATGGCATAAGCTGACCGCCACTGCCAAGCTGACGCGCTATGGCGGCGATTGTTATAATTATGCGTTAGTGGCACTGGGCCAAATTGATGCGGTGGTCGAACAGGGTCTCAAAGAGGTCGATATTCAAGCGCTTATTCCGATTGTCGAAGAAGCCGGCGGCATTGTCACCGATTGGCAAGGCGGCGAGGCGCATAAGGGCGGCACAGCCATTGCCTGCGGCGACCGCGCCGTGCACGCGCAATTATTGGATATGTTAAACGGCTAATTCAGCCCGTCAAAAAACGCCACAACATCATTGATGAAGGTTTGGCGCAGTTCGTCTTTTTCCATCATCAGCTCGTGCATGCCATTGGCATACAGCTTGCCGCTGCCATTTTGCACATGGGCCAGCACATGCGCATGGGCACGATTATCGACCAGCATTTCTTGCCCGGCACTGGCAATGAAAAGCGGGGTCTCAATAGAGTTCAAAAACGCCACGCGGCGGCTATCGGCCATCGCCTTATCGGCGGCGGCAAACCAGCCAAGACTGGCACCATTCACCTGCAATTGTGGCTCGGTGACATACAACGTTCCGGTGCGCATAAAGCGAGCCGCATCATTGGTTACATTATTGGACGCCGCATCGCCCGGCCGTTCCGCGACACCTTGCAACGGATTCCATCTATCGGCTTTGCCGAGCAGCCGATAAAAGCTGGTTATAGCGCGGGCAATCATCATCAGATGAGCGGGGATTGGCAGGCCATGCATCGGCGCGCATTGTGCCAATGCGGTCAGCCATTCCGGATGAGCTTGCACGGCGCGCAGTGAAATTTGCCCGCCCATTGAATGCGCCAAACCAAAATGCGGCTTGGGAAGGGGCGCAATCAAGGCCGCCCAGCGATCTTCCAAATCAGTCAGATTGGTATCAAAACTTTTCAAATGCAGACGGGTCGGTTCCATGCCATCGCCATCCGACAGGCCGTGGCCGCGCCATTCAGGCATGACGACGACAAAGCCACGCGCCGTAAAATCAGCGACGGTTTCAAAGTATTTTTCAATAAATTCAGAATAGCCGGTCATTAAAACCAATGTGCCGCGCGGCGTGCCTTCGGGATAAAACACCCCGCCGCGCAACATTTTGCCGTCGCGCATTTTATGCAGGCCAACCTCAGCGCGCGCCGAAATTGGATTTCCCTCTATTTCAACAAAGCGCGAAGGCGCGTCCCATTTAATTTGAGCTGACATTGTTTTCCCCTATGGAAGGCGAGTTTGCTGCTTGTCGAAACAATTTGCAAGCCGTGCCGATTTGCAAGCCGTGCGTTAGGCTATCCATCATTGAATATCGCCGGTCAACTCTGTAAAACTTGGGAGAGCTTCGGGGAGTGCACGCATGCAGCATAAAAACACAAGTTTTTGGTCGTCCAATATGGGCTTTACATTGGCCTGCGTCGGCGCGGCGGTCGGCCTCGGCAATATTTGGAAATTTCCCTATATGACAGGCACACAAGGCGGTGGCGCATTCGTGTTTGTCTATCTCATCACGATTTTCGCCATTGCCATTCCGGTCGCGGCGGCTGAATTATTGGTTGGACGAAAAGGCCAGTCGGACGCCGTATCCAGCGTGCGCGACATTGCGGTTGAGAATAACCGCCCCGCCGGTTTTGGCATTATTGGCGGCATTGGGGTATTTGGCTCCTTCATATTATTGACCTTTTACGCCGTTATTGCCGGTTGGGTGTCGTCATATATTTGGCGCGCTCTATCGGGTCAAATTGGCGGGCTAGATGCCACAGGCGCCGGTGTCATGTTCACCGATTTACTGGCCTCTCCCAATGAGATGATTTTGCATCAGCTTGCCTTTTTGGTGTTTCTCGGCCTGATCCTTATTCGCCAGCTTTCCGCCGGACTGGAACGCGCCAACCTCATTCTCATGCCATCGCTGGTGATTATGCTGGTATTCATCGCGATTTACGGCGCGATTGCGGGTGATATTAAAGCCTCGCTGGCTTATATGTTCACGCCCGATTTTTCCAAAATCACGCCGGAAGTCATTCAATCGGCGGTCGGGCAAGGCTTCTTTTCCGTCGGTGTCGGCGCGGCCATGTTGATGACTTATGGTGCCTATCTCGACAAATCCATCAATCTCGGACACGCCGCCATCACCATTGCGCTGGCCGATACGGCGATTGCGATTTTGGCGGGTATTGGCATTTTCGCCATTGTCTTTGGCCAGTCGCTCGACCCGACCGCCGGCCCCGGCTTGATTTTCACCACCTTGCCTTTGGCCTTCGCGCAACTGCCATTTGGTGGGCCGCTGGCACTCGTCTTTTTTATGTTGGTTTATTTCGCCGCCCTCACCTCCGGCCTGTCATTGGCCGAAGTGATGTTTCGCTGGGCCGAAAACCGTTTCGGTTGGAGCCGCAAGCGCGCGATTTACGTCATGCTGGGCGCGACTTTTCTCATCGGTCTCAGCACGGTGTTTTCGTTCAATATTTGGAGCGATTTCAAACTGGCCGGACGCACCCTATTCGACTTAAAAGACTATCTCGTGACAGCTTATATTATGCCGATTGGCGGCTTGGGCGTGGTGTTGTTCGCCGCTTGGGTGATGCCGGTTGAAACATTGAAACAAGCATTTGGCGGCGGCGGGCCGCTATTTTCCGCTTGGCTGTTTGCCGGTCGGTTTCTGGCACCGCTGGGCATTTTATGGATTTTCTGGGCCGGTTTATAGCCGCGCCGAGAAATCGTCTTTTAGGTAAAACTTTCTCGTTTTCAAGACTTTGAAACACGAAAATTCTCTCCCATCTCGGTGATAAGGGCGGCAATAATGCCGGTCTTAAACCCTGTTTTCAGCGCCTTAAAGGGCTGAGACAGTTTCTTGCTTCAGATGAGAAGGAGATGAAAATGAACCGTTTTGATTTAACCCCGCTTTATCGTTCAACTATTGGGTTTGACCGTCTGGCCAGCCTGTTTGATGCCGTGCAGACGGCTGAGAAAGGCACCAGCTTTCCGCCTTATAATGTCGAACGTTTCGACCAAAATAATTATCGCCTGACCATGGCGGTGGCCGGTTTTGGCGAAGATGAATTGGACATTGAACAGCGCGGCGGCACATTGACTGTGCGCGGCACACGCCAGCTTGCTGACAGCGATAGCGAGAGCGCCAGCTTTCTCTATCACGGCATTGCGGCGCGCAATTTTGAGCGCCGTTTCCAGCTTGCCGAGCAAGTGCGCGTCACCGGTGCCAGCCTTGATAAAGGCCTGTTGCATATCGAATTTGAGCGCGAAATCCCCGAAGCCGAAAGGCCGCGTAAGATTGATATTGCCAAGACATTAGCTGCTTAACCCAAAGCAAACGGCTTAAGGCCAAGCAATAATGTCTGACGCCCGGCCAGTGTTGATGAGGCACGCTCCTCCCCCTCATCAGGCCGGGCGTTTTTTGCTTTTTGCGTCAAATGCGCTAAGTTTTATTCTACAATTTCGGGAGGGTTTCATGGCCAGCATAAGATCAAAAATTTACAGTCGCCTATTGCGCCGCGCCTTGCGTGAGGGCTTATTGCCCGGCGGCAAATCCGGCCTTGCTTTGGCGCGCAGCGGCGAGAACCAAGGGCCGATACTCAGCATGATTATGGGGAAGGCGCAGCCCGGTGCCACCCTTAAAATTGGCTCAATGGACGCCGAATGGGTCGGTGATTTGAAGGCCGAGCGCACCCTGCTTTATCTGCATGGCGGCGGTTATGTGCTGGGCAGCATTGATACGCACCGGTCGATGGTCACGCGCCTGTGCCGCTTTGCCGGTATTCGCGGGCTGATTGTCGATTATCGTTTGGCACCGGAAAACCCTTTTCCGGCAGCCATTGAAGACGCCGAAGAAGCCTATGATTTTCTGATCGAAGAGGGCGTGACCCCCGAAAATATGCTGCTTGCGGGCGACAGCGCCGGTGGCGGTTTGAGCCTCGCGCTGATGCAAAAATTGCGCGCGCACAATAAAGCCCAGCCGAAAGCCGCGGCGTTATTATCGCCCTGGACCGATTTGACGGCCTCGGGCTTGTCACATAAGGAGCGCGCCGAGCGTGACCCGATGATTGATATGGACCGCATGCCTGAGGCGGTTGATTGGTATTGCCCCAATCAGGATAAGAAAAACCCGCTTATTTCGCCGCTTTTTGCCGATTTAACGGGCTTTCCGCCGCTATTTGTGCAGGTCGGCACTGAAGAAGTCTTGTTCGACGACAGCACGCGATTGGTCGAAAACGCCAAGAAAGCCAATGTCGAAGCCGAATTGCAGGTTTGGCAGGATATGCCGCATGTGCATCAAATTGCGCATATTTTCGTGCCCGAGGCCAAAGCTGCCTTGCGCGATATTGCGGGATTTTTCAAGCGCCAAGCGGTTTAACCCACATGCGACCATGCGGCGCGGATTACGCTCTGCATTTTCCCCAGTTTTCGGGCGTTTCTTGATGAAAATTAGGTCAATAATATTGACCAATTTACTTGAAATCACGCCCCGCTTGCGCCTATATTATGCCTGCATTGGTGGGAGGCCGCGTGAAACGCAACTCGCCACCTAAAGTCCCGCTCTCGGGATGATTTAGACAAATTAGATGCCCGTTTGACCGGATGAAAATTCGGCAGGGACGGTGCGCCGAAAATGGAATGAATAGGAAGGCAGCATGACCAAGCAGCCGACAGCGATGAAAAACCAAAACCAACGCCCGGGTCTGCCCGCGCGTCAGGGCCTTTATGACCCGGCCAACGAGCATGATGCTTGCGGCCTCGGTTTTGTTGCCAATATCAAAAATGTCAAAAGCCACGACATTGTGCGCGATGGCTTGACGATTTTGGAAAATCTGGAACATCGCGGCGCAGTGGGTGCTGACCCGAAAGCCGGTGACGGCGTCGGCATGCTTATTCAAATGCCCGATGCGTTTTATCGCAAAGTAACGGCTGACTTGCCGTTTGAGTTGCCGCAAGAAGGCGCCTATGGCGTCGGCATGTTGTTCTTGCCGCCCGATGATGCGGCGCGCGCGACGATTGAAGATATTATTGCGGAAAAAATCATCGCCGAAGGTCACCTTGTTTTGGGCTGGCGCGATGTGCCGGTCGATAATTCAGACCTCGGCTATTCCATTGTGCCGACCGAGCCAATTATCAAACAAGTGTTTATCGGCAATGGCAAAGACCATGAACAGCAAGCCTTTGAGCGCGACTTATTTGTCGTGCGCCGCTTGATTGAGCTGGCTGTTAAAGCAGCCGAGATAAAACAAGCTGACGGGTTTTTCTATATCCCGTCCATGTCGTCTTTCACGGTTTTATATAAGGGCTTGCTCCTGTCGAGCCAGCTTGGCCCCTATTATGACGACTTGCGCGACCCCGACACTGTGTCGGCCATGGCGCTTGTCCACCAGCGCTTTTCAACCAATACATTCCCGACCTGGTCGCTGTCGCAGCCATTCCGCATGATTTGCCATAATGGCGAGATTAATACGGTGCGCGGCAATGTGAATTGGATGGCAGCGCGTCACGAGACCCTGTCCTCCGGCCTGTTTGGCGACGACCTTGAGAAATTATGGCCGCTGATTGAAGAAGGCCAATCCGATACGGCATGTTTCGACAATGCGTTGGAATTGCTGGTCATGGGCGGCTACTCACCGGCCCATGCGATGATGATGCTGATACCCGAAGCCTGGGCCGGCAATCCGCTGATGGATGATGAGCGGCGCGCATTTTACGAATATAATGCGGCGCTGATGGAGCCGTGGGACGGCCCCGCCGCCGTTGCTTTTTCCAATGGTCGCCAAATCGGCGCAACGCTTGACCGTAACGGTTTGCGTCCGGCGCGTTATTATGTGACCTCAGATGACCGCGTCGTCATGGCCTCTGAAATGGGTGTCCTGCCGGCGGCGGAAGAAAAAATTATCGAAAAATGGCGCCTGCAACCGGGCAAAATGCTGCTTATCGATATGGAAGAAGGCCGCATTATTTCAGACGATGAATTGAAGGCGGAACTGGCCGGGTCGCATCCTTATGCTGAATGGCTGGCGCGCACGCAAATCAAACTCGAAGAATTGCCCGCCCCAACCGGCGAGGCGCATGTGCATAGCGACCTGCCCCTGCTGACCCAGCAACAGGCTTTCGGCTACAGCCAAGAGGATTTGAAATTCCTCATCACGCCAATGTTGGAACGCGGCGAAGAAGGCACCGGCTCAATGGGCACGGATACGCCGCCATCGGCTTTGTCTGACAAATCGAAGCCGCTTTACACTTATTTCAAGCAGCTTTTCGCACAAGTCACAAATCCGCCGATTGACCCGATCCGCGAAGAATTGGTCATGTCGCTGGTTTCTTTCATTGGCCCGCGCCCCAATTTGCTCGACCTTGAAGGCTCCTCCGGCATTAAACGTTTGGAAGTGGCGCAGCCCATTCTCTCCAATGAGGATTTGGAAAAAATTCGCCGCATCTCTGACATTAAAGACAATGCGTTTCATGCGCTGACACTGGATATGACATGGGATGCAGCAAGCGGCCCCGGCGGTTTGAAAACCCGCCTCGACGCATTATGCGCCGAAGCTGAAAAAGCCATTGCCGACAGCCATGAGAATATCATCATTCTGTCCGATCGCGGCCTATGCGCCGAGCGGGTTGCCATTCCCGCTCTGCTCGCTACCTCTGCCGTGCATCATCACCTTATTCGCAAAGGGCTTCGCACCTCTGCCGGTCTGGTGGTTGAAACCGGTGAAGCGCGCGAAATTCATCACCTCTGCACTTTGGCCGGTTTCGGCGCAGAAGCTATTAACCCCTATCTGGCTTTTGATACGGTTGACCAATTACGCGACAAGCTGGGGCTTGAGCTGACCCGCGAAGAAGGTCACGCGCATTTTGTGAAGGCGGCGGGCAAAGGCATTCGCAAAGTCATGTCCAAAATGGGCATCTCGACTTATCAATCCTATTGCGGCGCGCAAATTTTTGACGCGATTGGTTTGGCGCAAGAATTTATCGACACTTACTTCACCGGCACATCGACAACGATTGAAGGCATTGGTCTGACGCAAGTCGCGGAAGAAACCCTGATACGCCACAAAGGAGCATTTGGCGAAGACGCTGTTTTGAAAGACGCGCTCGATGTCGGCGGCGAATATGCCGTGCGTGTGCGCGGCGAAGACCATGTTTGGAATGCCGGTACAGTCGGCGCATTGCAGCATGCCGTGCGCGGAAATAGCCGCGACCAATATCGCGATTATGCGCGTCAGATAAATGAGCAAGATGAACATTTGCTCACCCTGCGCGGTCTGTTCAAAATCCGCATGGCTGAAGATAATGGCCGCAAAGCCATCTCAATTGACGAGGTTGAAGCCGTTGAAGATATTGTCAAACGCTTCGCCACCGGTGCCATGTCGCTGGGCTCCATCAGTCCGGAAGCGCATGAAACATTGGCGGTTGCGATGAACCGTTTGGGCGGCAAATCAAATACCGGCGAAGGCGGCGAGGAAGTCCATCGCTTTACGCCCGAAGATAATGGCGACAGCAAACGCTCGGCCATCAAACAAGTGGCCTCGGGCCGGTTTGGTGTGACGGCTGAGTATTTGGCCAATTCCGACATGATCCAAATTAAAATGGCGCAAGGTGCCAAGCCCGGTGAGGGCGGCCAATTGCCCGGCCATAAGGTTGACCAACGCATTGCCGCGGTGCGCCATTCAACGCCGGGGGTCGGCCTTATTTCGCCACCGCCGCATCATGATATTTATTCCATCGAGGATTTGGCGCAGCTTATTTACGATTTGAAAAACGCCAATCCGCGCGCCGATATTTCGGTCAAATTGGTTTCCGAAGTCGGTGTCGGCACGGTTGCGGCAGGCGTCTCGAAAGCCCGCGCCGACCATGTGACCATCTCAGGCTTTGAGGGCGGCACAGGTGCCAGCCCGCTGACCTCCATCAAACATGCAGGTTCCCCATGGGAGATCGGTCTGGCCGAAACCCATCAGACTTTGGTGCTAAACGATTTACGCACGCGCATCGCCGTGCAGGTTGATGGCGGCTTACGCACCGGACGCGATGTCATTATCGGCGCGCTTTTGGGCGCTGATGAGTTTGGCTTCTCAACCGCCCCGCTGATTGCGGCAGGTTGCATTATGATGCGCAAATGTCATTTGAACACCTGCCCGGTCGGTATTGCGACGCAAAACGAAACCCTGCGTAAACGCTTCACCGGCACGCCGGAGCATGTGATTAATTACTTCTTCTTCATTGCCGAGGAAGTGCGCGAAATGCTGGCCGAGATGGGCTATGCCTCGCTGAATGAGATTATCGGGCAAACCGATTTGCTCGATACGCGCGATGCGGTGAACCATTGGAAAGCGGAAGGTCTCGACTTCACCCGCTTGTTCACCAAAATCGAAGCCGATAAGGAAGTCTATCATTCGCACGGCCAAGACCATCCTATACACGATATTCTCGACCGTAAGCTGATTGCCGAGGCCATGCCTGCTTTGGACACTAAAACGCCGGTGCAAATTGACACCGCGATTACCAATGTTGACCGCTCTGCCGGTACCATGTTGTCGGGCGAATTGGCCCTGCGCTATGGCCATGCCGGTCTTGCTGATGACACCATTTCGGTGAAATTGCGCGGCACAGCCGGTCAAAGCTTTGGCACATTTTTGGCGCGCGGCATTTCTTTCGAGCTGGAAGGCGAAGCCAATGACTATGTCGGCAAAGGCCTGTCCGGCGGTCGTATCGCCATTTACCCGCCCAAAGAAAGTGCGATTGTGCCCGAGCAGAGCATTATTGTCGGCAATACGGTGCTGTATGGCGCGGTTGATGGCGAGTGCTATTTCCGTGGCGTCGCCGGTGAGCGTTTTGCCGTGCGCAATTCAGGCGCGATTGCGGTTGTTGAAGGCGCGGGCGACCATGCGTGCGAATATATGACCGGCGGTTGCGTGGTTGTGCTGGGCGCGACGGGTCGCAATTTCGCTGCCGGCATGTCCGGCGGTATCGCTTATGTGCTTGATGAAGAAGGCAATTTTGAAAGCCGCTGCAATATGTCGATGGTCGAATTGGAACCGGTGACCGGCGAATTGGGCAATGCTCTGACCCATGTCAAAGACGACATGCGCACCCATGATGCCGAGCGGCTTTATAAGCTACTTGAAAACCATGCCCGCTACACCAACTCGCAGCGCGCGCAAGATATTCTGGCTGATTGGGAAACCTATTTGCCGAAATTTCATAAAGTCATGCCGACCGAATATCGTCGTGCGCTCAATGAGTTGGCTGAGGCGGAAAATGCCGACCAGCCTGCAGCAGGAGAGTAATAAAATGGGAAAGCCAACCGGATTTCTAGAACTGGACCGCCAAGACCGGACTTATCTGCCGAAAGAAGAGCGGGTGCAAAACTTCCGCGAGTTTATCGTGCCGATGGACGAGACGGATTTGAAAGCCCAAGCTTCGCGCTGCATGGATTGCGGTGTGCCCTATTGCCATAATGGCTGTCCGGTGAACAATCAAATTCCTGACTGGAACGACCTTGTCTATACGGGCGATTGGCAGGCCGCGCTGAGCAATTTGCACTCGACCAATAATTTCCCCGAATTTACCGGCCGCATTTGTCCGGCCCCGTGCGAGGCCTCTTGCACGCTCAACATTGATGATAATCCGGTGACCATTAAATCGGTCGAATGTGCGATTGTCGATAAGGGCTGGGAAGAAGGCTGGATTGCCCCGCAAGTGCCGAGCCATAAAACCGGCAAAAGCATCGGCATTATCGGTGCCGGTCCGGCAGGCATGGCCGCAGCGCAGCAATTGGCGCGCGCCGGTCATGATGTGCATCTTTATGAAAAAAACGCCAAAGCTGGTGGCCTGCTGCGCTATGGCATTCCTGATTTCAAAATGGAGAAGCACGGCATTGACCGCCGCGTCGAGCAGATGCAGGCCGAGGGCGTGACCTTTCATTACGACACGCAAGTCGGCATTGACGTGACAGGCGCTGAGCTGGAAGCCAAGCATGATGCGCTGGTTCTATCCGGTGGCTCAGAAGTGCCGCGCGACCTGCCCGTCCCGGGTCGCGAATTGGACGGCGTGCATTATGCGATGGATTTTCTACCGCAACAAAACCGCCGTGTCGGGCAAGAGCCGATTGGCGAGATTGAGCCGATATTGGCTGAAGACAAGCATGTGATTGTTATCGGTGGCGGGGATACCGGTTCTGACTGCATTGGCACCAGCTTCCGTCAGGGCGCGCTGTCTGTGACGCAGCTTGAGATTATGCCCATGCCGCCGGAGAAAGAAAATAAAGGCCTTACTTGGCCCGATTGGCCGCTGAAAATGCGCACCTCGACCAGCCAAGAAGAAGGCGCGATACGCGACTTTTCCGTTATGACGACGGCGCTGGTTGGCGAAGACGGAAAAGTGACCGCCATTAAATGCACCAAAGTCGATGAGAATATGGCACCGATTGCCGGTTCTGAATTTGAACTGAAAGCCGATCTCGTGCTGCTGGCCATGGGCTTTGTCCATCCGGTGCATGACGGGCTGGTAGAAGAATTGGCACTGGAAAAAGACGGGCGCGGCAATGTCGCTGCCGATACGGCGACCTATGAAACCTCACGCGCCAAAGTGTTTGCTTGCGGTGATATGCGCCGCGGCCAGTCGCTGGTCGTCTGGGCCATTCGCGAAGGCCGCCAAGCCGCCCGCGAGGTAGATTTTTTCCTGATGGGGGAGACTGTTCTTCCTCGTTGATATTTTCGGGCAGGCTTGGCCTATGGCCAGCGCCCGAAAATAAAACTAAATCAAGGGTAGAAGAAAAAACGGTTTTGCTTCGGGGGCTTTTTAACCACTCAATCTCAAAAGGTCATCAAGTACCCGCTCGACGTGTTTCACCGAATTGCAGGTTTGCTTATGGGTGCAATAGGCGCCTAGTTTTTTCATTTCACTATCGCCCGTATCCCATACAGTTTCGGGTTCGGGATTGAGGAAAATCACCCGACCGGCGCGCTCGTAAAATTCTTTCAACGCCAAATGGCCGGGGTCGCCATAATTGGAGCGCGCATCGCCCAGCACCATCACCGTGGTTTTTTTATCGACACTGTCGAGCGTCGCTTCCGCCAAATCCATTATCGACATGCCGTAATCGGTAGAGCCGCCGCCATATTGGCGAAGCGCCGCTTCCATCGCCGTTTCTAGGTCATCGCCTTGCAATAAATCGGTTATTTCTCCGGCGCGATTGGAAAACACGAAACTGCGCGTCTTCGGCATCACCTCATCAAGCGAATAGAGAAACATCAGGAAAAAGCGCGACACGGCGGCGACCGAGCCGGAGACATCGCACAGCACAATCAGCTTGGGGCGTTCTACTTTGACGCGCCGCCACGCCAGATTGAACAGCTTGCCGTCATAAGCAACATTGGCGCGCATGGTGCGGCGAATATCCAACATGCCGCGCTGCGCTTTTTTGCGCCGCCGCGAATGGCGCGAGGCCAAACGTTTGGCCAGCTTGCGGATAAGCTCGCGCATAATCTTCATATCGGATTTATCGAGATTGGACAGGCGGATACGCGACAGCGCGTCTTCGCGCAACAGCCGACCGGCATTTTTGGTTCGCATGGCAATTTGCCGCTCGACAAAATCTTGCACCGCTTCAAATAATTGCGCGCGGCCTGCGCGCAGACGCTCGGCTTCTTCCGTCTCGCCGCCCTCATTCATTTGGCGAATCCGCGCTTCCAAATCGGCCAGCCCCATCGCCTCCATAATGCGGCGCGAGAACATGCCTTGCTGGGTGAATAGCTTGGCATCGGCCAATCCGGCTTGCGTTGCCGCTTGCTGCATCGCCGCTTGGAGGGCTGCCGTGTCTTGATTTTCCAACATCTCAGTCAATGTTTGATTGGCATTATCGCTTGCCGCGCCGGCCTTTTGTGCGCCCTCTTGTGTGCCTTGTTGCGGCTGCCCTTCACCGGAATTTTGCTCGGCTGATTTATCTTGCGCGTCTTCGCCGTCTTGGTGTTGATTTTCTTCCTGGTTCTCAGAAGGCAAAGATGGCGGGGTTTCTTCGGGCAGGCGGAAATAGCTTTCAAAGGCTTCGTCAAAAGCCAGTTTTTCCATTTCGGTTTTGGCCAGTGTTTGACCCAAAGCATATTTCAAAATCGAGCGGTCATCGAAACCGATGGTCTCAAAAATTTCAGCCGCGTCCAGCGTCTCGGCCGGCGAGACACGAATATCGGCGGCGCGTAAAATTCTGACGAAATCGGCTATCACGAGAGGTCTCTACTCGGCGGCCGCGCCGCTTTCTTTCGGATTAAAGCTCTCGCGCATCAGTCGCGGCAAATCGCTTTCCGCCGCCTCAATATCAGACTTAAACTTCAGCAGCACGTTCAGGGTGTTTTTAACAAAATCGCTGTCCAGCACATCGATATTGAGCAGTACAACCGTGCGCGCCCAATCAATCGTCTCGCTGACGGCGGGCGGTTTTTTCAAATCCATCTCGCGCAGCTTTTGCACAAAATCCACCACATTGGCGCGCAGGCCCTCATTCAGTTCCGGCACACGCGCTTGCAAAATCGTATTCTCGCGCACCGCATCGGGAAACGGAATATAAAGATGCAGGCAACGCCGCTTCAGCGCATCGCCAATCTCGCGCGTATTATTTGAAGTCAGGAAAACAAGCGGCGGCTTTTTCGCTTTCACCGTGCCCAATTCAGGGATTGAGATTTGATAATCCGACAGAATTTCCAATAAGAACGCCTCAAATTCATCATCGGATTTATCAATCTCGTCAATCAGCAGCACCACCCCGTCATCAGAGCGCAACGCCTCGAGAAGCGGGCGGGTTTGCAAAAACTGCTCAGAGAAAAACACATCTTCAAAACCGCCGAGGCGGGTCATTGACTCGTCCAGCGTCTTGGCACCTTGCATGACATCGCCCAGCTTTTCCTTCAGCACCTGCGTGTAAAGAAGCTGCTTGCCATATTGCCATTCATACAGCGCCTTGCCCTCGTCCAAGCCCTCATAGCATTGCAGCCGTATCATATTGAGGCCCAGATATTCCGCCGTGGCTTTCGCCAATTCGGTTTTGCCGACCCCGGGCGGGCCTTCAACCAATAGCGGTTTTTCGAGCTTTTGCGCCAAAAACAAGGCTGTCGCAATTTGCTCATCACTGACATAGCCGAGCTTTTCATAGCCCGCCATTAACGCTTCAATGGCGTCACGCGCCGTGTCTTGTTTACTCATATCTTGCCTCTTTCGCGCCAACTTGTAGCATAAAACGGCCTGCAAGCGAGACTTAACGCGACAGCACTTCCAGCAGGCCGGGCGTGGCAAAGCCGTCTGCAGCCAAACCCCGATCATCTTGATAACGCCGCACGGCGGCAATGGTTTGCCGCCCCAGCACGCCGTCAATATCACCCGTATCATATCCGGCTTTACGCAAACGCCGTTGCAGTTCGGCAATCTCATCAGGCAAAAGCGGTCGGTCCGCATTGGGCCAAGTGCGATTAAACGGCGCGGCACCAAAAAGACGTTGGCTCAAATGGCCGACCGCCAGCGCATAAGCCGGTGCCGTATTATAACGCAGCAATACGCGGAAATTTTTGGTCAGCATGAACACCGGCCCGCGCAATCCGGCGGGGGCAAAAATCGACACCTCGCCCAGCGTCTCATCAAGCTCACGCCCCGTCGCGCGCACGCCCTTATCGGCCCAATAGGAAACCTGCTTGGGGTTTTTGATGCGCGCCTCAGCAAAGTCGAAATCATCAGGCACGGCCACTTCAAAACCCCATACCAAACCGCGCCGCCAGCCCATGCGCTCCAAATCATAAGCGGCAGAGGCCAGCGCATCGCGCGGCTCGGTCCAAATATCCTTAATGCCGTCGCCAGTGCCATCAGCCGCGTAATCGGCATAAGTGGTCGGAATAAATTGCGTATGCCCCATCGCCCCGGCCCAACTGCCTTTGAAATCTTTCAGCGCAACATCGCCCGATTGCAAAATCCGCAGCGCATAGAGCAATTGCTGGCGGCCAAAATCAGCACGCTTGCCCTCATAGCCCAAAGTGGCCAGCGAGCGCAGCACGGAAAAGCTGCCTTTATTACCGCCATAATTGGTCTCAACGCCCCAAATGGCGATGAGAATGCCGCGCGGCACACCGTATTTTTCTTCCAGCCCATCAAGAAATGCGTCGCGGCTTTTCAATTGGTCGCGTCCCAGACTGAGCCGCTCCGGCGTCACCATATGGGTTAAATAAGCCCAAATCGGTTTGACATATTCGGGCTGGCGCGCCGCCAAGCGTTGCACTTCCGGGTCGGGTATCAGCGCGTCCAGTGCTTTCAAATGCTTGGCATCAATGCCGTCTTTTTGCGCCGCTTGCTTAATCTCTTGAATAAAAGCCTTAAAGGCGCGCTCATTGGCCATGACCGGTACCGCCGCCTGAAAAGCGACACCGATTATCAGCACCAAAACGGCTATGGCAAAAGCGCGCAAACCCATATTCTTCCTCAAATTCCCCTAGCTCGACTTGACCAAGTCTTCCGCAATTGTCACAGTTAGTGTATCGCCGATTCATACGGCTGCAAGCGTCCACTCCCAAAGAGGCTTTAATGTCCAACAAAATTAAGACTGTTGTGTTTCCCGTCGCCGGTATGGGCACGCGCTTTTTACCCGCCACCAAAGCCGTGCCGAAAGAGATGTTGCCGGTTGTCGATAAGCCGCTCATTCAATGGGCGGTCGAAGAAGCCGCCGCGGCCGGTTGCACGCGCTTTGTCTTTGTCACGTCGCCCGAAAAAGACGCGATTATGAGCCATTTCAGTGACGCGCCGCACTACCAAGATGTGCTGGAAGCGCGCGGCAAAACCAAAGAACTGGCTTTGTTGAAAGCCGGATTGCCGGAAAATGCCGAGATTATCAAAACCTATCAAGACGCGCCTTTGGGATTGGGCCATGCCATTTGGTGCGCCCATGAAGCGACCGGCGACAAGCCTTTCGCGGTGGTTTTGCCCGATGACATGGTGCAGCACACCACCGGCTGTCTGGCACAAATGGTCGCCCAATATGAAAAATGCGGCGGCAATTTAGTGGCGGTTGAGAATGTGCCGGCTGACCAAACGCATCGCTATGGCGTGCTTGACCCCGGCGCAGAGGCTGACGGGCTGGTGGAAGTTAAGGGGCTGGTTGAAAAACCCGCGCCCGAAGACGCGCCATCAACTCTGGCGATTATCGGGCGCTATATTCTCGACCCGCAAATTATGGACACGCTATCGGCCTTCAAAACAGGCGCAGGCGGCGAGATACAAATCACTGATGCTATGGCCGAGCTTATCGGCACAGTGCCGATGAACGGCTTTCGCTTTGCCGGCACGCGTTTTGATTGCGGCAATCGCGACGGCTTTCTGGAGGCCAATCTCGCCTTTTCCATTGCCGCCGCCGACGCCGATAGCCGAGACGCATTGAAACAACGTTTACGTCCCTTATTGGACTAATCATCAAATTGAGGCATAACTAGCCGAGATTTGATATCGGAGTTTTTCATGGCGCAAGATGCACTGACTTCTGCCCGCAACACATTGGCTGCTGAAGCTGCCGGTCTGACCCAGCTTGCTGATGCGCTGGGCGATAATTTTGTCAAAGCGGTTGACCTGCTGGCCAATGCCAAAGGCCGGGTGATTATTTCCGGCATGGGCAAAAGCGGCCACATTGGCAATAAAATTGCCGCTACAATGGCCTCAACTGGCACACCGGCTTCTTTTGTTCATCCGGCTGAAGCCAGCCACGGCGATTTGGGCATGATTACCCCAGATGATGTCGTCTTGGCGCTGAGCTGGTCGGGCAGCACGCAAGAACTGGCAAGCCTGCTGAATTACACCAAACGCTTCAACATTCCATTGGTTGCCATCACCTCGGGCGAAGACAGCCTATTGGGCAAAGCGGCAACCATTTGCCTGACCCTGCCAAAAGCCAAAGAGGCCTGCCCCAATGGGCTGGCCCCTACCACCTCGACCACCATGCAATTGGCTTTGGGCGATGCGCTGGCTGTGGCGCTGCTTGAGCAGCGCAATTTTTCAGCCGCCGATTTCAAAAACTTTCACCCGGGCGGAAAATTGGGCGCCAACCTCAGCCGTGTTGCCGATATCATGCATCAAGGCGACGCCCTGCCCTTGATCGACGGGTCGATGAAAATGGCTGAAGCGATTGTGTTGATGACGGAAAAGGGCTTTGGCTGTCTCGGCATTATTGATGAAGCGGAAAATCTGCGCGGCGTTATTACCGATGGCGATTTGCGCCGCCATATGGCCGATGATTTGCTTGCCCGAACTGCCAGCGACATTATGACCACCGACCCACAAATTATTGGCGGTGACAAAATGACGGCGGAAGCCCTAAGCTTGATGCAAGAGAGCAAGGTTCAGTGTCTGTTTGTTTGCGCAGAGGGTAAACCGACGGGGCTGATAAGAGTTTTGGATCTATTACGGCTAGGCACTGCCTAGCCCATTTTTGGGGAGGCAATGATGTCGAAGTCATTTACGAAATTTATTGGGCAAACGGTTTTAACGAGCCTGCTGCTGGGCGCGCCCGCTGTGGCGCAAACGGCTGTGATTGACGAAGTTATTGTCACCACCACCCGCAGCGATAGCTTGCGTATCGACAATCCGGGCAATATTGCGACGCTCGACCCGTCGCAAACCGTCAATCTGTTTCCGGTTGAATTGCTCAATCAAGCCCCCGGCGTGCATATTCATCGCGGCAGCGGCCAAGAGCATTTGACCGCCATACGCTCGCCCGTTTTGGTTGGCGGCGCGGGTGCCGGTTCCTTCCTTTATCTCGAGGACGGTATTCCCATGCGCGCACCGGGCTTTGCCAATGTCAATGCGCTGATGGATGCCATGCCGCAAGCCGATGGCTCGGTTGAACTGGTGCGCGGGCCGGGCTCAGCTCTTTATGGCTCCAATGCCGTGCATGGTTTGGTGAATTTCATTTCTGCCCCGCTTGATGAGAGCGGTGCTAGTGCCGATATTGCTATCGGCTCTTATGCGCGCCATGCCGTGTCGCTGCAATCGGCGCAAGACCATGGCAGTTTCATGACCCGACTGTCGCTTGACCTTAACGGTGATGCCGATGGCTATCGTGACGCGCAAAGCTTCGCGCAACAAAAAGCGCGCTTTGAAAGCGCTTGGCAAGATGGTGCGACCGGCTATCGCCTTTCGATTGCCCATATGAATCTCAACCAAGAAACCGCGGGTTATGCGGCGTCTTATGAAGATGAAACAATTGCCCGAGGTAATAATAATAGCGACGCTTATCGTGATGCCGCGGCGACACGCACTTATCTTCGCATGACGACTGATTTGGATAGCGGCGCGACCCTGATGCTGACGCCTTATTTTAGAACCAATGACATGGAATTCCGTATGCACTTTCTGCCGGGCACAGCCAACACGACGATCGAAGAAAACAGCCATAATTCAATTGGCCTGCAAGTCGCCTATGCGCGAGACACTGACAGTGTTTCTTATGTTTCAGGGATTGATATAGAAGCCACAGAAGGCGAGTTAACCGAAGTCCAATCAGGCGCGGACAAATATGCTTTTCGCAGCCCAACATCTATCGATTATGCGCAAGGCACGCATTATGACTTTGAAGTCGAAGCACAAGTGATTGCGCCCTATCTGCATGCGGTTTGGGCTTTGTCAGACGCAACTGATTTGACCACCGGCCTGCGTTGGGAAATGACCGATTATGATTACACCAACAACACGGACACCGGACGCCAAGGTAAATTGTACCGCCCGGCAAACCGTTCGGACGACTTCTCAGATGTCTCCCCGAAAATCGGTCTGGTGCATCGCTTGGCGGATAATCGCCGCGTCTTTGCAAATTTGGCCCGCGCCGCACGCGCCCCGCAAACGACAGACATTTATCGCTTGCGGGATCAAAATAAAGATGGAGAGGTGCCTGAGATTGAAGACATAGATTCTGAAGTTTTAGACAGTTTGGAAATCGGCTATCGCGCCGTTTATCCGGCTCTTTCATATGAAGCCACAGCCTTTGTCATGCAGAAGGAAAATTATCACTTCCGCGATGGCAATGATTATTACGAAACCGATGGCGAAACCGACCATATGGGTATTGAACTGAGCCTTGATTGGATGCTGGCGCGTGATTGGACATTGGCCACGAATTTAACCTATGCAAAACACGAATACGCATTTGACAGAAATGTCGGTGGAGGCAATTCGCTTGAAACCGTGACCGATGGTGACACGATTGATGGCGCGCCGGAAACACTGGCCAATACGTCACTGCGTTACAAATATGATGAACGAACTTTTATCAAACTGCATTGGGAGCATGTCGGCAGCTATTATTTGGACGCGTCAAACAGTGCTGAATATGACGGCCATGATATTTTCGCCGTCACTACCGATTATGTATTGTCCGGCCAATCACGCCTGAGCTTGCGCATCGACAATTTGTTTGACGAGCCTTATGCTAAACGCGCTGACAAATGGTTCGGTAATGACCGCTATTTCCCCGGTGAAGGCCGCCGCTTTATGGCGCGCATCAGCCACACATTTTAGGCCAGATTTTAAACCGATGGTCAGGCAGTGAGGCCAATCGGGCAGCTAACGCCCGTGCCGCCCATGCCGCAATACCCATTGGGGTTTTTGCCAAGATATTGCTGATGATAATCTTCGGCATAATAGAAGGCAGGCGCATCGACAATCTCGGTCGTAATCGTGTCAAATCCGGCGGCACTTAATTTGGCCTGAAACATATCGCGGCTCGCTTCGGCGGCCGCTTTATGCTTCGCATCGAGGCAATAAATGCCTGAGCGATATTGCGTGCCGACATCATTGCCTTGCCGCATGCCCTGTGTGGGGTCGTGATTTTCCCAAAAGATTTGCAAGATTTCTTCAAATGAAATTTGCGCCGGATCAAACACCACTTGCACAACTTCATTATGACCGGTTTGGCCGCTGCACACTTCTTCATAGCTGGGATTGGGGGTAAAGCCGCCCGCATAACCGACCTGTGTTGAATACACACCCTCGGCCTGCCAGAATTTACGCTCCGCGCCCCAAAAACAGCCCATGCCGACAATCACCACCTGTGCGCCTTCAGGCCAAGGTGCCACCATATTTGTGCCCAATGTAAAATGTTTTTCCGGCACCGGCATTGCCATATCGCGCCCGGGCAATGCGGCATCGGCAGCTACCATTTCAGCTTTCTTACCAAATCCAAACATATCGCTCTCCTGTGCTAGGCGGCACCGGCCTGAATCAGGCGGCGCTGGTTAGGGTTGATATTGGCCCCTCTCGGCTGCCGTCAAGCAATTGACGCAGCCATGCATTATCATCGCTTTCCGCCGCTTTCGCCTCGCCATGCCAGCGCAGCAGGCCATCATGCATCACCGCAATCTCATCATAAGCATCGGTAATGCCGACCATATTGCCGGTAACGGAAATCACACAAGCGCCGCTTTCACGCGCCAAATCAGAAATCATGCCATCGACCCGCGCCGCCAATATCGGGTCGAGACCGGCTGTTGGATTGTCGAGCAATAAAATATCCGGCTCGGTTGCAATGGCACGGGCAAAGCCGACACGCTTTTGCATGCCGCCCGATAAATCAGCCGGAAACAAATCTGCATTGGCCGCAGGCAGGCCAACACGCGGCAATAGAGCCTCGGCTTTTTCGCGCGCCGCCTCTCGGCTCATGCCATTGGCAATCAAGCGAAAGGCGATATTTTCCCAAACCGGCAGGCTGTCAAACAGCGCGTTTTGTTGAAACAACATGCCGATGCGCGCATTGAGTTCGGCAGGTCGCTCATCCGTGACGCCGACCAGCGCGCGGTCAACCAAAATGCGGCCTTCTTCGGGCGCGTATAGACCGGCAAGGCATTTCAGCAAAACCGATTTACCCGCCGCTGTCGGCCCGATAAGCGCCAAAGAGCGTCCGGCCTGCAATGATAGCGACACGCCTTTGACCGCTTCAAGCGGGCCAAAACGTTTGACCAAATTTTCGACTGCCAGACGCGCCATCAGTTGTCCTCTCAGAGCTCGGCTTTCTTGGCTGAGGGTGTCTGCCCCAGCTTATGCGGCACCAAATGCCCGCCTGCCAATTGCTCAAATTCCACCCCGAAGATAGGCCGAAGCCGCGCGGGCGACAAGACATGTTGCGTATCACCCGCAAGGGCGACAGTGCCGTTTTTCATCACCACTAATTTATCGCAAAATTGCTGCGCCAGATTAAGCTCGTGCAACACAACCGCCACCGCTTTGCCTTGCGCCGCCTCGGCGCGCAAAAGGGCCATCACCGCCAGCGCGCCTGCTGGGTCGAGCGATTGCACCGGCTCATCGAGCAGCATGATTGTCGCCCCCGTCGCCAGTAAGCGCGCCAGAAAAACCCGCGCCTGCTCACCCCCCGATAAAGTATCAATGCGCCGATCGGCAAATCCGCTGACGCCGCAGCGCGCCAAAGCCGCGTCAATGCGGGCCGCCGATTGCGCCGCGCTGAGATGCAGGGGCAATAAGCCCAGACCGACAATCTCGCGCGCCCGTAAAGGCCAAGCGACGGTTTGAAATTGCGGCATATAGGCAATGTTTCGCGCCCGCCATGCAGTATCGGCAAATGCGCCTGCCGCCGCAATATCGCCGCCACTGGCCGCCACCAATCCGCTGGCGATACGCAGGAGCGAGCTTTTACCCGCGCCATTTGGCCCGACAATACCGGTCACTTGCCCGGCTGGAAAACCGGCAGTAACGTTTTGCAAAACGGTCTTCTCGCCAGCCATATATTGAATTTCAGTCAGCTCAAGCATGACGCATCCGGGCTGAGCCATGATTATCTGGTGAAGCCCGGACAGCTTCAACGTCCGTAGTGACACGCAAAAGAGAGACGATTTTCATATCGTTATTCTAGCCGTATAAGCGGCGAAAATGCCAGCCGCCTAAAAGCTTGAGGTCACCCCGACATAAAACGCCCGCCCGGGAGTAGCAAAATCGAGTGCGCTCTCATAATCTTCATCAAGAAGATTCTCTACCTGCACTATTGCTTTAATTCCATCATTCAGTTGATAGGCAGTATTAAGGTTGACCAAAGTGTAATCTTCGAGAGCCACTTTGGGGTACGGCCATGGCTGCGAGAAATCGGAATCGATTGTATCGCGAACTATTCGCATACTGCCTGCAATTGACAGACGCTCATTGATATCTTTCGTCAAAGCGAGATTGAGTGTGTGTCGTGGCTGCCTAATTTGGCGATTATCGTCAACGTCTTTTGAAATCAAATAGGTGTAATTTCCGCTTACCGCATAATCGCCAAGTAATACGGTCTCGCCTCGAATTTCGATGCCAGAACTTTTGCTATCGCCATCGGAATTTACGTTTCTGAAATTGGAATCAAACACAATCAGGTCTGTAATTGAGGAAAAAAAGTAAGCCGCTTCGATTTTCGATTGGTCGCCGACACGAAACTCGATACCCAGATCACCACCTGCGCTTTCTTCAGGCTGCAAATCCGGATTTCCCGAATTGTAAACAACATCGAAAAGCTCATTTAGGCTGGGTGCTCTGAACCCAGTTCCATAAGTGCCTCGGACGGCAAAGGTTTCCAAGTCAACCATGGCCGACACGCGATATGTATCAAATATACCGAATTCTTCATGGTCATCGCGCCGCGCAGCAATTGTGGCCGATAAACCATCATTATGAAGCTGAATCACTGTGTAGCCAGCGAGGTTGGAAGCCTCATACTCATTTGCACCAGCGGTATAGGTCTCCAAATCTCGGTCAGCTCCAATTAAAAATTTCATGCTATCAGAGAAATCTAGTGTTCCACGATATGACAAGACGTTGCGCTCGCCCTTATTTGTTCCAGAACCAGATCTATTTTCGTCTTCTGCTGACCCATAGGAAACGCTTTGGCTGAACCTATCACCCGCATAGTTTAACTTTAGCCGCATTCCTAACGCGTCAAAATCTTCGTAGCTGCTTGGGTTATCTCGCGGAACATTCGCAAATGGATTAGGGTCAACATCAGTGTCTGTTTCACTCGCAATCATCCGATACGCAAAATCGGCCGAAAAATCCCTGTTAATATCGGCTTTAACGCGAAAGCGAACCGAGGTTTTTTCGTATCCGTCATCTTCCAACGAATTGTCATCAGCATCGGCAATGTCAGAAATCGAGAACCCATCAATGCTCACGGTTTCAACCGAAGCGCCGTAAGCGATGCGGTTTCGTTCGCCGCGGGCTGAGCCAACAAGACGCTGTGTGCCAAAGGAACCCAGATCCGCCATAGCCTTGAATTTCGTATCACCGCCGACTGCCGTATAGGCATTGACCGCACCGCCGATTGCTTCACTGCCATACATGACGCTTTGTGAGCCTCGCAGAATTTCTATTGTCTCAAGACCATGTGTCGGAAGGTGAGTCCAATTCACATTCTGATCATATGGATTATTTATTTGGATGCCGTCGACCAATACAGCTGTATATTCACCACCAGTTCCGCGCAAGAAAACATTTGATTTCGTGCCTGGCCCGCCCGATGAATAGGCGCTGACACCGGCGACGGTCGCCAACGCATCCTGCAAATAGGTGATTTGCTGGCGTTCCAAATCTTCCGCCGTAATGACATCAACCGATGCGCCTATTTGCGCCAATGGTGTCGGAATACCGGTCGCGGAGACGACAATCTCGTCAATCTCTTCAGCCAGCGCGCTTGAAACAGGGGAAAAGGTTAGGGCGACCATCAGTCCAAGACCGATAGAACCATATACAGTTTTCTTATTCATTTTTGTCTCCAAACAGAGTTAAAGCCGCGTAAGCCTTGCGCTAACGCGGCGGTTTCATCTGTCGTCTAGAACGGAGAGTCCGTCTCGCTCGGGTGCATCCCGCCCCATACGAAAAAACGACCGGTCAAGGCAGGTTTCCTGGCTTGCGGGTCGTTGCCTCTGGCCGCCTTCCCCTTTTTCAAAAGTGGCATAATGGCCGTCGGCTATCCGCTGACAGTTGCGGGAGCAGCTGTCGATTTGGCCCTTAACATAAGCGCCGCACGACATTCCCTTTTACCCCCTGTTACGGGGCACCTTGTCCGTGAAGATTGTTTAGCCTGATTTTAACGCTCGCTCAATAGGCTTGCACCCGGGCGGGTGAGCAGCAACAGCAAAAGCGGCACCCCCAAAAAGGCCGTCAACACGCCCAGCTTTAATTCCGTCATGGTCGGAATGAGACGAATAAGGCTGTCGGCCAGCACCAGTAATATCGCCCCGACAAGTCCGGCGGGCAGCAATGTTTGAGACGGCAAAGCGCCGGTGAAAGGCCGCACCAAATGTGGCGCCAGCAAGCCGACAAAACCGATAACCCCGGTCACCGAAACAACCGCGCCAACCGCCAATGCCAAACCGATGGAAATTTGCAGGCGCAACCGCAAAAGCGAAATGCCCAAACTGCGCGCCACCTCTTCGCCCAATGCCAGACCGTCCAGCGCGCGCGCTGTGGCCAGCATCAGCGCGCAGCCCAAAGCCGCGCCGGGCACGGCCAAGCCCACATGCAACCAGCTTCGATTTTCAACCGCGCCCAAAAGCCAAAAAGCGATTTCCAAAGCGGCGAAATAATTCGGGCTGAGATTAAGCGCCAGCGCAATGCCCGCACCGGCAAAAGCCGACACTGCAAAGCCGGCCAATATCAAACGCAAGCTCGACGCGCCGCGTCCAGCCAATGCCAGCAAAACCAATACAGAAACAAGCGCCATGCCCGCCGCCGCAAATGGCACAGCGATAGATAAGGTTGAAGCCAGCCCCAAATATATCACCATCACCGCGCCCAAAGCCGCGCCATTAGAGGCACCAAGCAAGCCCGGCTCGGCCAATGGATTGCGAAACAGCCCTTGAATGGCCGCGCCCGACAGCCCCAGCACAAACCCTGTCATCGCCGCCAGTAAAATGCGGGGGCTGCGAATTTGCTCGAACAAAATGGCGTAAAACTGGCTGTTTTCAGTGTCGCCGCCGCGCAGCCAAGTCCAAACAGCCGAGATATGAACCGCCACATCACCGGCCAATAAAGAGGCAGCGGCGCACATGCCCAGCGCCACCAGCAATAGGGCAGAAAGGGTTCGTCTGTTAATCGGCTGTCTCATCGCGCCAAGCTAGCCGCATAAAAAACCGGGCGCAAGCGGCATCGCGTTTCATGCAAGCGCTAGACAGGCGAGGGCGAAACTGGCAAGGACGTGATATGCGTTTGATTTTGACCGCCGTGATTTTTGCTTTATGCGCCGCGCCCGCCGCCGCCCTGCCGCGTGTGATGAGCCTTAATTTATGCGCCGACCCTTATTTAATGGCCTTTGCCGACAAGGCCCAGATTGTGGCACTCACGCCATTGTCGCGCGATGCGAGGCTATCGGCCAATGCCGCAGCGGCGGAAAATTTTCCGGTCAGTGACGGACAAATAGAAGCCATTATCGAGCTGAAGCCCGACCTTGTTATCGTCTCAAGCTGGTCAGACCCGATGCGTAATGCGCTGATAAAGCGGCTGGGGTTCGAACTGTTGACGCTTGATGCGGCGCAAAATTATACGGCGGCGCGCGACGAAATAATCACCCTCGGCAAAGCCATTGGACGCGAAGCGCAGGCGCGGGCTTATCTGCAAAACCTCGATGCGGCGCTGGCGGCATTGCAAAAACTCACCCATGCGCCAAAAGTTCTGCCCTTGCAGCGGCGCAATTTAACTGTCGGGCAAGGGCATATTTTGGACGATATTCTAAGCCGCGCCGGTGCGGTTAATTTGGGACGCGACACCAGCGACAGCCCGATGCGTCGGGTCTCGCTGGAGAGCGCATTGGCCGTGCAGGCCGATTATATTTTGGTGAATGAGACAGATGAGATGCCCGACAGTCGCGGCATGGAATTCATCACCCATCCGGCTTTGGCGCGGGCTTATCCGGCGACGCGGCGATTGCATATTGATAATAATCTTTTGGTTTGCGCCGGTGCATCGACACCGCGCGCGGTCGCCGCCTTAATCAGCCAGCTTAATCAATATCAAAAGCGCGCCGCATCATCGCAATAGGGCCGCGCAATAAATAAAGCGGCAGCGGCATAGATGCATTTTCAATCGTGATGGTCGATAGCGCCGGCGGCGCCAGCCCGTCGGGCGCAGCAATAAAGCGCGCGCGCAATCGTCGGTCGGCAAACAGCCCGGCCAGCCAGGGCGTGATATGTTCGACCTCCAACTCATATTGCGTGTTTTGATAATTGGTCTTCAAACGCGAGCCGGGCTTTAGCGCCATCGCCCCTTGCGGCGGTATCAGAATATCTATTTGCGCCGGCCCGCGAGGCACATTGGCCTGACTGTTCGACACCGCCAATTGCGCCGGTACATTTACATTCACCGGCACCGGAATGAGAAAGCTGAGCCCCAACAAAACCAGCGCGGCTAAGCCCGTCAGATATTTACCAATACCACCGCGCGCGGCGCGACGCCCGTGCACACCGGCATCAAGCGCATCAACCGTATAGGCGGCGGCCTCCGCCAATTGGTCAAGCATGATGCGAATGGGTTGCGCCCATGTCGCCGACCGCAGCAGCACCAAACCGCCGCGCAAAGTGCCGTCTTGCGCGCGCAGCGGCACATATAAGCCGGATTTTGGCAGATTGCCGGGCCAATTCACCATGGATTTTTCCATATCGACCATAATCGGCGTAAGCTGGGTATTGCCATAGCCGGTTTTATTCAGCCATTTGCCCAGCCCGCGTCCCCAATCGAGGATCGGCTTGGTATCCTTATTTTTAATGATGCCGGAAATCGTTACATCATAAACCTTGCCGCGCGGACTGCAGGTCCAGAAGACGGCGCAATCATAAGGGGCAAAACGATTGAGCCGATTGACTACCAGACGCGCCAAATGCGATTGCCCGGGCACACGGCGAAACTCATGCTCGAGCAAAAACAAACCAGCCAGAGCGCGCATGCCGACATTGTCGCCCGGCGTGCGCTCATAAGCGGCTTCAATGCCAGGATGCTCTTCTGCGGCTTGGTCTTGTGGCGTTTCTTGCGACATGTGCTATGGCGACATCTTAATGTCACGCTTTCCCAAAATATTTTCCAGCGGTCATGGTCATTTCCTGCAATTATTGTAAAGTGATAATGAGATTCGGTATAGGGCATTTACAAATTGCCCCCAGCCCATTGCGTGCATTGTATGTTGCGAGGAGAGTTTGATGGCAGATGAAGAGAGCGAAATTCGGCGCATGGCCGAAATTGCCGATGCCATCAATGCAATTTTGGATGCCGATCCGGTCGGGGACACACCCGCAGAGGGCGCATCTAGCCCCCGCAATCCGACGCCGACCACCACCCTATCAGCCAATCCGGACACCACGCCAGCCGCAACACGCGCCGATACATCGGTCGATGATATGGCTGATGAAATGGCTCCTGATATGGCTGGCGATTTAGATGCCGCGATTGCCGCCGAAATGGGCGCACAGAATGCGAATGAAACGAGTGCCGCAATGCCCGCCGAGGACGCTGGTGATTTTGGACCAGTGCCGGATATTGATTTCGGTTCCGTCGCGCCAACCAATAATGAGATTGGGCGCGAAGTGCATCCCGATAGCCATATGGCTGATTTATCGCTGCGCATGCAGGATACATTGGCCGAAATTCGGAGCGGCTCGCTGATACACGGGTCTAGCAATCAGGAAATGTTGGCGCAAATGGAAGCGGCACGTAACGGCATTGTCGCTGCCATGCGTGAAAAAATTGACCAACTCAACACTGAAACAGCCAGCCGCAAGCAAGCCATAATGGAGCATTTGCAGCAATTGGAGAGCCAGAACAGCCTGTTGCGCGATGAAATGGAAATCCAAGTGCTGAAATTCGAAGATGAGCTGAAATCAATTCAGCAAAAATACTTTGAAAACACTGTCACCGATGGCGATCGCCTCGACCGTTACCGCGAATTCCTTAAATATCTTCTGACAGAACGCGGCACTAAGCTCGATTAATCATACTATTATTGACGCTGGCCGCGAATTAGCCCAATGATAGGGCTATGACTGATGCTGTTTTAACTGCCCTGCGCCATACTGACCGCGTTGCCGCCGCTTTGGCGCAGCGTATTTTATCGGGTGCGTGGTCAGAAGACAGTAAACTCCCTGCCGATACTGCATTATGCGCCGAATTTGATGTGTCGCGCACAGTCATTCGCGAAGCTTTGCGGCTTTTAAGTGGTAAAGGCCTGATTATAGCCGTGCCAAGACGCGGGACCCATGTCGCAAAACGGCAAAATTGGGCGCTTTGGGATAAAGATGTGCTGAATTGGCTGGCAAATATCGATCTCGACAATAATAAGTATGATTTTTCAGTTGATGCTTTGGATATGCGGCTTGCTTTAGAGCCGACTTTGGCCGCATTGGCCGCCGCCCGCGCCGATGATGCTGATAATCATGCCCTGCAAGATGCGTTGCGACAGCTTCAGCACCACACTGACGCGCCGACCCATGCGGCTTTTCTCGGCTGTTTTTATGCCGCCGCCCATAATGACTTTGCCATAGCCGCACTGCCGCTTGCGGTTTATGCCCTATCACACCGGCAAACCACGCCGCCGCTCGATGCCTATCGCCGTCTGACGGCGGCAATTGCCCAAAAAGACGGGTCATTGGCGCGCCAAGCCGCGCTGCAAGCCATATTATCGGATTAAAAAAATGCCCCGTCGCAGAGCGACGGGGCGAAAGTGTCTCCAATGAGGGGGGAGGAGAGCACTACAGCACATTTAATGTGACAGTATTTAATTTACGCGCCGTTAATTCTTTTGGATTTGAGAATTTGATTTCTTTTTATGGATTCTCTTAAGCTGGAGAACTAAATGTCGCTTCAATGCATGAGTGAGCAGCCAATTCGGGAGGCAGATGGCAAAATGAGCAGTCGCGTGACAGGCCAAATGCCGCCGTCGCTTGCCGACGCGTCAGACGATGCGCTACTCTATGCCATCGGCCAGCCAAACCGCCGAGCCGCGCAGCAAGCCGGGGCTGAATTGGTCAATCGCCATCTGTCTTATATTATTCATATTTGCCGCCTTAAATTAGGCAATCAGGCCGAAGCCGAAGAAGCTGCTCAGGACGTGTTTTTATCGGTCTGGAAAAATGCCGAAAACTGGCAAAGTGGCAATGCCAAAGTCACCACTTGGCTGTATCGCATCGCCGCCAATCGCTGCATTGATATTCTACGCCGCCGCAAACCGACCACGGATATTGAGGCCATTGCCGAACCGGCTGATGAGCGCAAAAATATTGAAGCGGCGCATATGGAAGCCGACCGAAATCGCCAACTCCGCGCCGCACTGGGTGCGCTGACCGCCGACCAAAAACAAGCCATTGAGCTGGTTTACTATGGCGAGACCAAACAGGCTGATGCAGCAGCGCAAATGGGCATTACCCTCGCCGCACTGGAATCGCTATTGCGTCGCGCCAGAAGCAAATTGAGCGACGAACTGACCCCCCTTAAAGACCATTTGGAACCGATATCATGAGTAATGAGATGACCCTGCAAGAATTTGAAAATCATGTGGCCGCCTATGGCGCCAAAACCGCGCTTTGGCCGGAGCAACATCGCAGCGCGATGCAAGACCTCGCTGGCAGCAATACCGATGCCGCCGCCATATTGGCGCGCGCCGCTCGGCTCGACGCTTGGCTCGATGACATGCCCGAAGCTGTGTCACACCATGCCTCAGATGAATTGCACAACCGGATTATCGCCGATATGGAAACCGCGCTGGCCGGTAAGGCAAGTGACACGGGTGAAGCAGGCAAAGCAGGTGAAATCGTCTCATTCCCGACCCCGGCCGCGCCTCCATTGCGCGCCATTTGGGTCGGCGCGACCGCATTGGCGGCGTGCTTCATTGGCGGCATTATTATGGCACCCCTGCTGGTTGAAAGCGTAACCGGCAGCGCCGACCTTTTGGCCTCCCTCGATATTATCAGTGATGCGTTTCTTCCAACCGATCCCCTATAGGAGCACACATGGCTAACAAACAAAAACTGATTTACGCCGCCCTCGCCTTGTCTTTGGCGCTCAACCTCTTCTTTATCGGTGCCGCCGCAAATTACGCCATGAAATGGCGCGGCTTCACCAATGATGTCGGCTGGGTTGATGAACGCCTATCGCGCGCTGAAGAGCGCATTATCCGCCATCTCGATGGTGCCGATAAAGAACTGGCGCGCCGCATCTTCAAACAGCGACGCCCGGAATTATTGGGCGCTTTGGCAGAATTGCGCGCCGCCCGAGAAGCGTTTCGCGCCAGCCTGTCAGTGCCGGAGCCTGACCCGCAAGACATCACTGCGGCGCTTAATCGTTCGCAGGCCGCCGCGCAAAAGCTGAATAAAAATCTGCATGGCGCCTTGCGCGATATGGGCAGTGGCTTGTCGCCCGAAGCCCGCGCCAAGATTGCCGACCATATGCAGCGGCGTCATAGAGATCGCGACTAGTGCTTTTTGAGCGCTAAAAAGGTGCTGACAGCTTCATGCGCATTTTTCTTGCGCGCGGCAGCTTTTGGCACCTTTTCTATATTCATCAAGACCCGCATGAATTTGCGGTGGCCGATAACCAAATCGGTAAACAGGCTGGCCTCATCATGCGGGCAGCCCAGCCCCAGTTCACCGCGCTGTTTACAGCTTTCAAAATAATCAGCAATGCGGGCAAATACTCGGCCCGGACCGGCTTCCTCAAAAATTTTGACTAGAGGCGATTGCTGGCGCGCCTCGCTAATCACCATGCGTACCATCGCGACGGCTTCATCATCAAAAAGCAAATCCTGCAAACTGACCGCGATTAATTCCAAATCGCGCCGCATATCGCCACACAGCAGCTCAGAGAAATCGGCCAAGCGGTAATCCATCACCTTATCCTCAATAATGGCGCGATAAAGCGCGTTCTTATCGGCAAAGTGAGAATACAAAGTCGCTTTGGACACACCCGCCACCCCGGCCAGACATTCCATAGAAGTGCCGGCAAAGCCGCGTTCAAGAAACAAAGCGCGCGCCGCCAAAATAATGGCGTCGCGTTTGCCGACGTCTTTGCGACGGCCGCGGGTGGTTGGGGGCACTTGCTCCATAATCCTTTTAATAAACTGAACCGTTCAGTTTGACAATTAAAATTCTCCGCCTATATTCTTCTCAAACGAAAAAGGAATGCAGCATGCCCTTCACAATGCAACAATATGGCGAATTTGTCGTCCGCCGCCCGTTTCTGGTAATTCTCATATCATTGCTGCTGGCAATGGCCGGTCTGGCCGGTGGTCAGCATTTGCGCTTCACCAATGATTATCGTTACTTTTTTTCTAACGAAAACCCGTATCTCACGGCATTTGAAGAACTGGAGCGCACTTACTCCAGTCCAGATACGGTATTTTATGTGTATCAGCCCAAAGATGGCAGCGATGCCACCAGCCGCGAGGCGCTGAATCTGGCCTTTGATTTGACCGAGAGCGGGTGGCAAATTCCTTTCTCGACCCGCGTTGACAGCCTGACCAATTTCCAAAACACCCGCGCCATTGGTGAAGATGATTTGGAAGTGCGCGACCTCGTGCCGGACCCGGCTGATATTGACGATAAGCGGATTGTCTATGTCGAGGATACAATTTTGAACGAACCGCTGCTGGCCGGTCGGCTTTTATCGCTCGATAAAAAAACCGCCGCCGTATTGGTCTCGCTGCGCCCGCCGCGCGATGATGTTGTCGCCACCAATGCGATTGTTGAGAAAGCGCGCGAGATTCACGAAACCCTGCGCGCCAAATATCCCAATATCCGCATTGAGTTGACCGGCTCGCAAATGCTGTCCAATTCCTTCTCTGAAGCGGCGCAACAAGATTTGGCAACGCTGACCCCGACCATGTTTGTCATTATCGCTTTGGTGCTGATTGTCACCACGCGCAAACTTTATGCCACCATTGCGGCGATGATTGTCGTCACCCTGTCTACCGCTGCAGCGATGGGCTCCGGCGGCTGGATGGGTATTCCGCTATCGCCACCAGCCTCGGGCGCACCGACCATTATCCTCACTGTTGCCGTGGCCGATTGCGTGCATATCCTCATCACCGCTCTGGTCGCGCAAGGGCGCGGGTTGGATAAAAAAGCGGCGATTGTTGAAAGCCTAAACGTCAATGCCCAGGCTGTGTTCTTGACTTCCATCACCACCGCAATCGGACTGTTTTCGCTAAATTTCTCGGACGCACCGCCCTATCGTGACCTCGGCAATTTCGCCGGCATGGGCTCAATCTTTGCCTGGATTTTCTCGATGAGCCTGTTCCCGGCCCTGCTCACGGTCTTGCCGATGAAATCGAGCGCCGCGGTTGACCGCCAAAGCCGCTCAATGGAGTGGCTGGCTGACATGGTTATCTCGAAACGCAAACCGCTCATGTTGGCTATGCTGGCCATCACCCTTATCGGTACGGCCTTGCTGCCGCGCCTGACCTTTAACGACCGCTTTGTTGAGTATTTTGACGAGCGTATTGACTTCCGCAAAGCGTCAGACTGGGCGGCGGATAATTTGACCGGCATTTACATTATCAATTACTCACTGGAAAGCGGCGAGATTGGCGGCGTGTCAGACCCGGCCTATCTCAAACGCCTCGATAATTTTGCGCAATGGCTGCGCGCGCAACCTGAAGTGCTTCATGTCGCGTCATTCTCCGATGTTGTGAAGCGCGTCAATCGCTCGTTTAACGGCGACCGCGAAACCTTTTACGCGGTGCCGACCAACCGGCAATTGGCCGCGCAATATGTGCTGCTTTATGAAATGTCGCTGCCTTATGGGCTAGATTTGAATGACCAGCTTAACGTCGATAAATCAGCCTCTCGCATGGTTGTGACTTTGGAGGATTTATCGACCGCCGAGATGAAAGTCTTGCGCGCCCGCGCGCTCGACTGGTTGCAGGCCAACACGCCTGAGCGTATGCATGTCGAACCCTCAGGCCAGGCTGTCATGTTCTCTTATATTGGCGAGCGTAATTTCAACGCCATGACCACCGGCACAATCATTGCCTTTGTGCTTATCTCAGCCTGCCTGATGCTGGCGCTCAGAAGTTTGCGCCTCGGCCTTATCAGTCTGGTGCCAAATATCGCGCCACCGGCTGTCGCGATGGGCTTTTTCTCGCTCTATCAATTTGAAGTCGGCTTTTGGACGGCCTTTGTCGGCGCGACCGCCATTGGCCTGATTGTTGATGCTACCGTGCATATGCTGTCCAAATACCGACATGCGCGTTTGGAGTTAAACTACTCGTCCATCGACAGTGTGCGTTACAGTTTTCTGACCGTCGGCACCGCTCTTTGGGTGTGCAGCTTTGTGCTGATTGCCGGATTTATGGTGCTGACTTTATCACCCTTCCTCATCAATGCGATGCTAGGTCGTGTTGTGGCGCTAACCATTTTGACCGCGCTTGTGCTGGACTTCTTATTATTGCCGGCGCTGCTGATGTGGATCGACGGACGCGGTGACCCGAATGCGCCGCTGAAGCGCGATGCAGCAGCAAATGCAACCCCGCAAGCGGCTGAATAATTTATCTGAAAGGAGACCGAATATGTCTTTCACCTTCACCAAAATAACAACCGTTTCCGCCACATTGGCGGCCCTGTTAATGCCGAGCATGGCTTTGGCCGAGCGCGCCGGATTACCCGGCGCCGACCAGCCCGAAGCGCGTGGCAAAGCGATTGCCGAAATTACCGATGCCACGAATTTGGGCTTTGGCGACACGACCAGCGAAATGGAAATGGTGCTGACCAATGCCAATGGCGATGTCAGCGAGCGGCGTTTGCGCTTCAACACGCTGGAAAACAAAGATGTCACAGATGGCGATTGGTCGATGATGATTTTCGATGAACCCGCCGATGTCGCCGGCACGGCGATGATGACCTATGCCCATATTCTCGACCCTGATGAGCAATGGATGTATTTACCCGCACTGAAGCGCGTTAAGCGCATCAGCTCGGTCAATAAATCAGGGCCGTTTATGGGCTCGGAATTTGCCTTTGAAGATTTCTCATCGCAAGAAGTCGGCAAATATAGCTATTTATGGCTGCGCGACGAGCCATGTGGCGAATTTACCTGCCATGTGGTCGAGCGTCGCCCGCTTTACAAACATTCGGGCTATACACGCACGCTGGCTTGGACCGATACGACCCATTATCAGAGCCGCAAAGTGGTTTATTACGACCGCAAAAATGCGCTGCTGAAGACACTGACTTTTGACGACTACCAACAATATTTGGACAAATATTGGCGCGCCCATGAATTGTTTATGGAAAACCACGTCACCCGAAAGAAGACCTTGTTGCGCTGGGAGGATTACGCTTTCCAAACCGGTTTAACGGCAGATGACTTCACCCAAAACAGTTTGAAGCGGGCCCGATAGCGCACCCATGCGTCGCCTCACGCCCCTTCTCGCTTTTGGCTTTTTGTTAGGCTTGCCCATCGGCCCCGGGCAGGCGCTTGATATTGATGTCGAGGGCAATGTCGAATTGGAGCTGCGTCACCACCCCAATGACGCGCGCCATGAGGATATGGAGCAAGACTTTGCCAGTCTGGCCGGTGAATTTGAGCTTGGGCTGTTCTCACCAAGCGGCCGCCATGCCCTTATTGTGAAGCCGTTTGCCCGCTACGACCAACACGACCATGAGCGCAGCCATGTTGATCTACGCGAAGCCAAATATCGCTATGTGAACGGCTTGTTTGAGGCCACCATTGGTGTCGATAAAGAATTTTGGGGGGTTACTGAGTTTCTGCATCTGGTCGATATCATCAATCAAACCGATAATGTTGAGAGCATTGATGGCGAGCAAAAGCTTGGCCAGCCCATGATTAAAGCCAGCTATGCCAGCCGCTATGGCACGTTGACCGGCTATGCGCTGCCGTTTTTTCGAATTCGGCAATTTGTCGATCCGGTGACCGGCAGACCCAATCCGGGTTTCACTGTCGATGACCATACGACGCTTTTCGAAAGCGGCGAGACCGGCGGTAGCGCCCGCCGCGTTGATGATTATGCGTTGCGCTATCAAAATAATTTCGGCGCGTTTGATGTCGGCCTATCTTGGTTTGACGGCACGGCGCGGGTGCCGCAATTGCTTACCATCGGCGAGGCGAACAGCACCAATGGCTTACCCAAATTGCGCGCCTATTACGCCGAGCTGACGCAAACCGGCCTTGATGTGCAGGCCACTTTAGGGCCGTGGTTGTTGAAATTGGAATTCACGCAATCGACCGAGAACCATTATTTGCCCGACCCCAATGCAGGCGGCTTTCCAAGCCTCGCATCGGCGCAAGAAGAAACCGAAATTGACCGCGCCACGGGCGGCTTTGAATATACATTCTACAATCTGCTCGCCAGCGGCACGGATTTGGGCTTGGTCGCTGAATATATGTATGACGAGCGCAAAGAAAAATCGCCCCACCCGTTCGGCAATGATGTCGGCATCGGCCTGCGCTGGACAGCCAATGACCCGCAATCCACCGCCATTTTGGTCGGTGGCTTGATTGACCTCGACACCGATAGCTCGTCGATTTCGCTGGAAGCCGAGCGGCGCTTGGGGCGCAGCTTCAAAGCCATATTGGAAGCGCGCTTTACCGATAAAGTCGGCGCAACCGATAGCGGCCAGCAAGACCTTTTGGCCAAAGCACTGGCTGATGAAGATTCTGTGCGCTTTCGCCTCGCCTATTATTTCTAACTCGCCAAACCCTTCCGCCTGACCTATGATTTTCGGCATGAGGGAGACCATTTATGAGCGATCAAGCGGTTAGCCAACCGAAACTTTCCAATAAGACACGCAATTATACGCTGGCCATGCTGGTGGCGATTTATGCCTCCAGCCATGTTGACCGGCAAATCGTGTCTATTCTGGCCGAGAGCATTAAGCTGGAGCTGATGTTGTCGGATACCCAGCTTGGTTTCCTCATCGGTCTCAGCTTTGCGATTTTCTACGCCACATTGGGTATTCCGATTGCCATTTTGGCCGACCGCTATTCGCGCCGCAATATCATCGCCATTTCGGTGATTGTCTGGTCGGGCATGACCGCCCTATGCGGGCTGGCAGGCTCTTATGTGCAACTGGCACTGGCGCGCATTGGTGTCGGCATTGGCGAGGCAGGCTCAAGCCCGCCCAGCCATTCAATGATTTCCGACCTCTATCCGGCGGAGCAACGCGCCACCGCAATGGGCATTTATGCCAGCGGCATTAATATCGGTGTGCTTATCGGCTTTCTGGTCGGCGGCTGGATAGACCAAATTTACGGCTGGCGCATGGCGTTTTTCGTGGTCGGTATTCCCGGCATTATTCTAGGCCTCTTGATGTTCTTCACCGTTAAAGAACCGGCGCGCACCCAAGCACCCAAGCCCTTGCCGCAGAGTATTTTTGCAGAAGTTTGGGACACGTTCAAAATCATGATGTCGATACCCAGCCTTCGCCATATTGTCATCGGCACCACATTGGTGGTGTTTGTCGGCTATGGCGCACTTTATTGGAACGGCGTTTATTTCCGCCGCATTCTGGGGCTCACCCCCGCCGAGACCGGCACATTGCTGGCGCTTATTGGCGGCGTGATTGGCGGCATTGGTACATTATTTGGCGGCTGGTTGGCCGACCGTTTGGCGCACCGCGACAAGCGCATGTATGTCTGGCTGACCGCTGGTGTGAAGCTGGGCATTTTGCCGATTGCCATTTGGTATTATCTGACGACCGATTTAATGACGGCGATTATTCTAACCACCATTACCGCTTTTTTTGGCGGCTTTTATCTCTCAGTCAGTTTTGCGCTCAATCAAAGCTTGCTGCCGCCTGCGCGGCGCGCGCTTGGCTCGGCGCTTCTATTGTTCTGTATTAATATTGTGGGCCTCGGTTTCGGGCCACAATTGGTCGGCATTTTATCCGATTATTTCAGCGCCGATTACGGGGTGGACGGCTTGCGCTATGCGCTAATAGTCGTGGTGTCGATGAATCTCTGGGGATGTTTCCACTATTTCTGGGCGGGTCGCAATCTGAGGGAAGATTTAAAGATTGCCGCGCAGGCATCAGCGCCTTGATGCCAAACTACTGGTAAATGGGTCGAAGCCAGTTTGGCTGCAGTCTTGTAAAAAAATGGCGGGGCCAAAGCCCCGCCATCGCGTAATCTAAGCTCTGAGGAGTTTAGAATTTAAGGAGGAGGCCGACACCCATAAAGGTGCTGTCGCCTTTAGATGCGTCGTCGTCTTCGACTGTTTCGTAAGAATACGTCAATTTAGTTCCAGCGCCCAACTTTACGCTGCCGCCGACGGCCATAATGTTAACCTCGTCACCATTTGGCTGTTCTTGATTGTGCATCATGAGACCAACCGCATGCTCTTTTGAGAGTTTATATTGAATGCCATAGTGAAGAATATCGGTTTCGCTACCATTGCTATCTTTGGTGAACATGGTTCCACCGACAGTTACGGCGCCAGAACTGACAGACAGACCCAAGGCTGTGTCTTCGCGCGGGCTAACCCCAGCATCTTCATCCAACTCATTGATGCCATAAGAAGCTTTAACCTTCATGCCGCCAATTTTTCCAGAGTATTTTACGCCCATCGCAGTAGAGCTACCTTTACCAGAATCACTATAAAGATCTGTGTCGCCGCTGGTATCAGACGCATCTGGGGTCAGTGAATAGCTGAATTGAAAGCCATTAATTTTCGGGGAATAGTAATTAATTTTAAGGGCATCACTTTCAACGCCATCCATAAGCGGCTTGTCGAAGTTTGAAACTTTTGCCCAGGTTTTAGAATTATTGTCATATGTCTTCCAGCCAAGGAATTTTGGCGCAGCTACTTGTTGCTTATAGGCTGCATTATTTTCAGCGCCGATTTCTACCTTACCAAAGTCGCCTTTGACATAAATATAGTTCTCATCAATGTGATCACTCTCTCCGGCACCCTCAGCTTCTAATTGAACTTGGAAACCAATTTCGAGACCATTTTTAGTTTTTCCCTTACCCTTAAAAATGATTTCAGCATCGTTGTGAATGCCTATGTCACGAGTATCTTGTTCATCGACATCTTGGCTATAAACTATAGAATTATAATAGCCACCTACAGTGACTGCCATCGGTCCTGCTACTGCAGGTGAAACCATGAGAGCGGCAGCGGCCGTTCCAATAAGCAACTTATTCATTTTCATTCTCCTCATATGCCCACGCTCAATGTAATTTAATACGTACAGGCAAATTTAATTAAGAGTGGTTTCTTTCATGCAATTGCAATGAGTGGAAGTCCGCTCTATTTCACGATGCGAATGTGCCCCTAATATATTTCAGTTTTGTTAAAATCATGTGAGCCTTGTATGACACTGAAAATAGACAGAAGTTAGGGCTTTTTTAGCTATATCGGCGCTAGAAAGAACTAGATATCGCCAAATAACGCAAATTTGATTCGTGGTTTAGAGATAAATGGTACAGCCTCCCCGAATTGAACGGGGGACCTCTAGATCCACAATCTAGCGCTCTAACCGACTGAGCTAAGGCTGCACCGACGCCTCTGTGACAAATAATTGCCGACGAGACGGTCGGAAAATAGTCGCCTTTTAGGGAAAGTGCAAGCGCGATAGCGCTGAATCGATATTGAAGGTACGATTTCTTTCCCCGCACGGCCCGTTAAGGCCTCCGACCGATTGATTTGCTGCAGCATCTTTGCCTGCGCGCCAAAGCGGCGTAAACTAACAATCGGACACAGGCTCCCCATTACAAATAAAGGGTTTTTCATGGGCATTAACACACCTTCCGATATCAGCGCCGAGCTTTCCATTGGCCCGACTGACCAGAAAATGGTGCGCGTCTTTGTAACGGCGGACGGGATTGAAATTCCGATGGATTTTCTGCCCGATGAAGCCGAAGAGATTGCCCGCGAACTGATGGCCGCCGCGCAAGCCTGTCGCCAATAAACCGCGCTGTAAGCTAGGCATTTTTCTCTTTTGCTTTTTTCAGCGGAAACGTTATGTTTCGCAAATGAGAATGAATTGCATTAGCGTTAAGTCACGATGAATTTTATCGGTTTCCCAAAAACCGATGGCTGGGGGCTGGCCAGCGGGCTGGCGGCGGCGCTGCCGCTATCGGCACTGGCCGGTTTGATATGGCTGGCGATACAGCCCGATGCGCCGCTATGGGCGCATTTATGGGCCAATGTATTGCCGCAGCAAACCGTCACCACGTTCTGGTTGATGCTCGGTGTCGCCGCGCTGACCGGCATTATCGGGACGCTAAGCGCTTGGATTGTCACTTTCTACGCCATTCCCTTGCGCCGCCTGATTGGCTGGAGCTTGCTGCTGCCATTGGCCATGCCAACCTATTTAATCGCCTATAGTTATGGCGATTTTCTCGATCAAGCCGGGCCGCTTTACGGGCTTTGGCAAAGCGTCTTGCCGGTCGATATTTATCCGGATTTCCGTTCACTTGGAGGTGCCATCACCTTGCTGGGATTGGCGCTTTATCCTTATGTCTATATTTCCGCCCGCACCGCCTTTGTGCAGCAATCGGCGGTGATGATTGAAGCCGGGCGCACGCTCGGCCTGTCGCCACTCAATTGTTTTATGCGTATCGGCCTGCCATTGGCGCGACCGGCCATTATTGTCGGCATTGCTTTGGTGCTGATGGAGTGCATGAACGATATTGGCGCGGTCGAGTTTTTGGGCGTCAACACGCTGACGCTCGGCGTTTATGACACATGGGTGGTGCGCGGTAATTTGGCGGGCGCGGCGCAATTGGCACTTACCCTGCTCGCCTTTATGGCCTTGCTGCTGGCTTTGGAGCGCAGCCAGCGCGGCGATAGCGCCCATTATCAACGCCAAGGCCGCCGCCGTAATCTGCCCGATTTTCGTGCCTCACACCCAATGCTCGTCGCCATGAGCGGCTTCTGCCTCATTCCCATCGCGCTGGGCTTTGCCCTGCCCGTCTCGCTCTTGCTGGTGCATCTGCCCGATGCAAGCTGGCCAGCAGGGCTGACCCGCGCCACATTCCATTCGGTCGGCCTGGCCGCTGCCGCCGCCATCATCGCTGCCGCCTTAGGTCTGATACTGGCTTTCGCGGCGCGCAATGGCACTCCCCTACGGCGCGCCATAACCCGCATGGCCGCATTGGGCTATGCCGTGCCGGGCACGGTTTTGGCATTGGGTATTATGACGGCTTTGGCGTTTTTGGCCCATGCCAGTGTCGGCTTGATTGTCTTGAGCGGCAGTGCCACGGCGCTCGTCATCGCGTATGTGGTGCGTTTTTTATCGCTGTCTTTCGGCACATTAGAGGCCAGTTACACACAAATTGCCCCGGGATTGGATATGGCGGCGCGCAGCCTCGGCGCGAATATGAACGCCACTTTAACCCGCGTGCATTTACCGCTTTTGCGCGCCCCATTAGTGACCGCGATATTGCTGGTTTTTGTCGATGTGATGAAAGAGCTTCCGGCCACTTTAATTCTGCGCCCGTTTGATTTCGAAACTCTGGCGACCGGTGTTTACACTTATGCCTCGCTTGGCCAAATGGAAGACGCCGCCCTGCCCGCGCTGATTATTCTCACAGTCGGGCTGGTGCCGGTCATTTTGGGCTTTGGCGTGATGGAGCGGCTCAGAAGTCGCTAAGCCGTTTCGCTGAAGAGTTCTCGCCCAATCAACATGCGCCGAATTTCAGATGTACCCGCGCCGATCTCGGCCAGCTTGGCATCGCGCAAAAAACGCCCGACCGGGTTATCATTCACATAGCCATTGCCGCCCATCAGCTGAATCGCATCAAGCGCGCACTGTGTGGCATTCTCGGCGGCGAATAAAATCGCAGCCGCCGCATCTTTGCGCGTCGTCTCGCCCCGGTCGCAGGCTTGGTTGACGGCGTAAACATAAGCGCGCGACGCCGACAGCTTGGTGTACATATCGGCCAGCTTGCCCTGCACCAGTTGAAACGTGCCAATGGCCTGGCCGAATTGTTCGCGCTGATGAATATAAGGCAACACGGTATCGAGGCAGGCCTGCATAATGCCAACCGGCCACGCCGCCAACACGGCGCGCTCATAATCAAGCCCGCTCATCAGCACTTCGACCCCCTGATTAAGCGGCCCCATCATATTTTCTTCCGGCACTTCGCAATTATCAAACACCAGCTCGCCGGTCTCGGAGCCGCGATGCCCCAGCTTGTCGAGCTTTTGCGCGCAAGAAAAACCTTTGAAATCTTTTTCAATAATAAACGCCGTGATACCGCGCGAATTGGCGTCCGGTTCGGTTTTGGCATAGACCACCAACACATCTGCCGACGGGCCATTGGTAATCCAGAACTTGCCGCCGTTGAGAACATATTTATCGCCCTTTTTTTCGGCCTTGAGGCGCATGGAAACAACGTCAGAACCGGCGCCGGTCTCAGACATGGCCAGAGCGCCCAAATGTGCGCCCGATACCAGCTTGGGCAGATATTTCTGCTTTTGCGCCTCATTGCCCCAACGGAAAATTTGATTGATACATAAATTGCTATGCGCCCCGAAAGACAGCCCGACCGAGGCCGACGCGCGCGAAATTTCTTCAACCGCAATGGCCTGCGCCGTATAGCCCATCGCCACGCCGCCATATTCTTCCGACACAGTCAGCCCATGCAAACCCAATTCGCCCAAAGGCTCCCAAAGGTCGCGCGGGAATGTGTCCGTGCGGTCAATTTCGTCCGCCCGCGGTAAAATTTTATCATCGACAAAACTCCGCAAACTATTGCGCATCATATCGAGCTCTTCGCCCAGATTAAACTCAAGCATCGGATAGCTATTGGACAACATCAGCGCTTCCCTTCAGCAGATACAAAGAGGCCGACAGGTCACCCCATCGGCCTTTCAAAAAATTTACTCAGCGGCAACCGCGCCCATGACGGCTTTGGTTTCGAGGAAATCCTCAAACCCATGCTCGCCCCATTCGCGGCCATTGCCCGATTGCTTATAGCCGCCGAAAGGCGCCATCGGGTCAGGACCGGCGCCGTTCAAATGCACATTACCGGTGCGCAACTGAGCCGCGACTTCCGCCGCCCGCTCGGTGCTGCCGGCCTGCACATAGCCCGACAGGCCGTAAACCGTATCATTGGCAATCGCAATGGCTTCTTCTTCCGATTCATATTTCAAAATCGACAAGACCGGACCAAACACTTCTTCGCGCGCAATGGTCATATCATTGGTCACATTGGCGAAAATGGTCGGCTTCACATAATAACCGGCATTCAGACCATCGGGTTTGCCCGGGCCACCGGTAACCAATTCCGTGCCTTCATCAATGGCTTGTTCAATCAGCGATTGAATTTTTTCAAACTGCATTTCGCTTACCACCGGACCAATGGTTGTGTCGCCTTCATTCGGGTCACCGACTTTCACTTGCTCGGCAGCCGCTTTGGCAATTTCCACCACTTCATCGTGACGCGCAGCCGGCACCAACATGCGGGTCGGTGCGTTGCAAGACTGGCCTGAATTCATGAAGCAGCTTTGGACACCTGCGGCGACAGCCGTGTTGAAATCGGCATCATCGAGAATGATATTGGCAGATTTGCCGCCCAGTTCTTGTGCGACGCGCTTCACCGTATCGGCAGAGCTTTTGGCCACGGCAACACCGGCACGGGTTGAGCCGGTAAAGGACATCATATCAATATCAGGATGTTGAGACATGGCTTCCCCGACATTCAGACCGTCACCATTAACCAGATTAAACACTCCGGCAGGCACGCCTGCATCGTCGAGAATTTCAGCCCACAGCGCGGCGTTAAGCGGCGCGACCTCAGACGGCTTCAGCACCATGGTGCAGCCCGCCGCAATGGCCGGTGCCACTTTACAAGCGATTTGGTTAATCGGCCAATTCCACGGCGTAATCAAGCCGCATACGCCAACCGCTTCTTTGCGGATAAGCGTTGTGCCATGCGCTTTTTCAAACTCATAATCAGCCAGAATGGCGCGCACCGTGCCGAGATGCGCCAAGCCCATCGCCGCTTGAGCAGCTTTCGACAGCCACATGGGCGCGCCCATTTCAGCCGAAATGGTTTCAACAACCTCGTCATAGCGGTTTTGATAAGACGCCATAATCGCGTCCAGCAAATCAAGGCGCTCTTGCACGCTGGTGGTTGAGAAACTTGGGAAGGCTTTCTTCGCAGCCGCAACGGCCTTGTTCACATCCTCCGCATTACCCATCATAATCTGACCGATAACTTGTTCATTGGCCGGATTGATAACGTCAAACGGTTTTGGGTCAACCGGGTCCACCCATTGGCCGTCAATGTAGAATTTTAAGCAATTTTCCATTTTTATCTCCCTCGAAAATCTTGACGTGATTGAAGCAAATTATAAGGCCTCGGTGCAAACGGAATCTTGTCAAAGCGCGCGCGGTAAAAATCGGCTCAGCCGATAAACATGGCTTTGCAGATATTTGGCCAGATTTTTCGGCGGCAAATGAGCCTCCAGCGTATCGAAATCCATCACATCGCCAATGACCATATCGAGATTTGTGCCGATGCGGCGGCGCACTTCATGAAAAATCAACGCCACGCGCATGGCATAGCTGACATGGCTGGCCATTTGAAACAGCCGCGAATTTTGCCCGTCAAAATAAACCGGCAGAACCGCCGCTTTGCTGCGCCGCACCAATTGGCCGACCAAAGGCGCCCAAGGTTCTTCTGCGGCTTGGCGCGCAAAAATTTTCGGGGTGGTGGCAATGCCGCCCGAGGGAAACACAATCACCACGCCGCCCGCCTCCAAATGCTCACGCGCCTGTTGGCGTGATTGCAAATTGGTTTCCAGCGCATCAGCCGTCGGCTCGAAATCAATCGGCAGCACATGATCGGTCATTTCGCGGGCGCGGCACAAAACGCTGTTAATGAGTATTTTGAAATCCCGCCGACGCTGCGCCACCAGCCAACAAATAACAATGCCGTCCAGCACGCCATAGGGGTGATTGGCGACCACCACAAGCGGACCGGTTGCAGGCACATTTTGCAGCGTGCCGGCGTGAATCTTCACGTCCAAATCCAAACGATTAATGACCTCGCCCCAAAAACTTTCGGGCGGCAGATTTTCCCGCTGATAATCGAGATAGAGTTTTTTCAAAAATGGCTGCCCGCTCATGGTTTCGACCGCACGAATGGCCAAAATCCGTCCCAAAGAATGGGCTTCCGAAGCGTAGGAAAACTCATCAATAAGCGCCTGTCTCACGCGGCACCTCCCAATTACATGTGGCCAAATTATAACAAAGCGTCGCGCGTCGCCAGTCATGTCACATAAATTTGTTGTTTCGTGTGCGCTGCGCTGACTGGCTTGGGGGTGGCACTATCGAGTTGCGGCGCTGGCCCGAGATCTTCGGAGGAACCTCTTCTCAAGATTAATGATTCCCCAGCGTAACGGTCAGTGCCGAAATCAGGAGGAACTCCCTGTTATGGTCCCTCGCTTGTCCCCTGATTTGCACAAAGGTCGTGGCAGCGACTTTTGTGCCGACCTTGCTTTAAGACTAACCCGTCAGTGCCTTTTGAATTTCATGCGATAATAACCAAATTCGGTCACGTCCCCAGCACGCATAAAGCTCCTCGCCATTCTCATCAAGCAGACGATAGCTGGGCACACCCCATAAATCGGATTTCAGCATTTGCAGGCGGTTTTCTTCCGCCCAGCCTTCCCAATCCTTATTATCAATAATCGTGCTGGCGGTTTCCCAATCGAGACCGGCACGTTTGCATACTTGCTTCATGCCATTATCAGAGCCGGTTTCAAGCCCTTCAGCCCAGGCCATATCGGCAAATTCTTTCAGCAAGGCACCGCCCTTGCCTTGTTCCTCGGCCCAGCTAAACAGCGAATAGACACGCCGCACCGGCTCGCCAACAGGGTCAACGATTTTACCAAATCGCACACCGACACGGTCGGCCTCACGCTTGCTATCGCGCAAAATATAAAGACGCTTTTTGGGCGGCACGGGCAGATTACGCATCACCATGGGCAGCACAGGCCGAAAGGTGAGATTAACCGGATAATGATTCGGCAAGTCAAGCGTCTCAGCCATGGCGATGGCCGTATAGGGGCTGCGCGCCGAGGGATAAAACTCAACTGTCAGCCTTTTGCCATTGCTCGGACTGCCCATAAATCCAGGGCGTGTCTGAAAGGCCGTGATTTGACGACAGCCGCTCAGGCGCAACCCGGCCTCAGCCAAGCGCTCTTCCAAATAGGGCAGGCGGTCGAGGCCCCAATACCATTCGCCCTCAAAAAAGAAAGTTGCCCCAAGATAATGCCCAAGCGTGGCGCGCAATCGCGTGCCTTCGCGAAACACGCGCTCGGTCTGGTCATCAGAGACCATCGCCGTGCGGTCCAGCTTATCCGTATCATCGCTCCAAAAGGCCTCACCGATTTCGGCGGCCGCTTTGGGCAAATTGCTGGAGGCCGCCAATGAGCGGCGCGCCAATTTCAGGCTGGCATCGCTGGGCTGCTGGCCCGGATCGATGAATGTCAAATTATGATAAGGCGCGATTAACGCAGCATCGCGACGGCTATAGGTCTGCAATGCCAAACGCTCCGGCGCGGCGTCATCATCGGGTTCATTGACCAGCTTAACCTGCACATTAATGTCGTAGCGCGCCTGTAATTCAGTCAGCACCTGCGCGGTTAATTGGCTATACGGGTCGTCCGGCTGGTGAAAATACAAAACCTCAGGCCGTTGTCCCGATAGTTTTCGCCGAAGCGCTTTCGCACTGCGACTGATGCGTTGCATACGCGGTGACAAAATAAGCCCAGAAACAGTCTTGCTTACTCGAAATGCCATGTTTGTTCTCCCTCACGCAGCAAAGTGGCGAGACAAATTGGATTTGTCAATAATCTGAATCGCATCTGATGCTCACCTTTTTGGGCTTGACCTTAGGCCGCTTCACGCCATTTCCCATGCATGGCTATGCGAAAAAAATCTGACCTGCCGCATAAGGATTGTTCGACCTGTGGCCGCCCGTTTTCATGGCGTAAAAAATGGGCGCGCGATTGGGAAAATGTGCGCTATTGCTCCGAGCGCTGTCGGCGGCGCAAAGAAACATGATTGAAAAAAATGACAGATAAACCCCTTATTCTCATTCTGGGCGACCAGCTTTCGCCCGATTTGTCGAGCCTCGCCGCCGCGCCGGACGCGCCCGTGTTGATGGCTGAACTGCCTGACGAAGCCTCTTATGTGCGCCATCACCAGCAGAAAATTACCCTGATATTCTCAGCCATGCGGCATTTTTCGAAAACCCTTGAACAAAGCGGGCGCGCCGTCACTTATCTGCGCTATGCCACTGAGCTGACCATTAATAGCTTTACTGATGCGGTAAAGATGATGATACAGCGCGATGGCTATAACCGTTTACTGCTCACCGAGCCGGCAGAATGGCGGCTCATGCAAGAGGTGGAAAGCTGGGCCGACACGCTGGGTATTGGCGTTGAGATTTTGCCCGATACGCGCTTTTTGGCAACGCATCAGGAATTTGCTGATTGGGCTCACGGCAAAAAGCAATTACGCATGGAATTTTTCTATCGCGAGATGCGGCGCAAGACCGGCCTGCTGATGGATGGCGTTGAACCGCTGGGCGGGCAATGGAATTATGACGCCGACAATCGCAAAAAATTGCCGAAGGGCCATACGACACCGCCGCGCCTGCATTTTGCTCCAGATGATGTGACGCAAGAGGTCATGCAGTTCGTGGCGCAGCATTTCGGCAATCATATCGGCACATTGGATAATTTTGCTTGGCCCGTCACGGCGTCGCAGGCCGAAGCGCAATTCGCGCATTGGCTGGATTTTTGCCTGCCGCAATTTGGCGATTACCAAGATGCGATGAAAACCGACGCGGCGTTTTTATATCACGGCTTGGTCGGGGCGAGCCTAAATATCGGCCTGCTTAACCCGCTGGAAGTATGTCGCGCCGTCGAGGCCCGCTATCATAGCGGCCAAGCGCCGCTCAATGCGGTGGAGGGATTTATTCGACAGATTTTGGGCTGGCGCGAATTTATTCGCGGCCTGTATTGGCTGAAAATGCCTGGCTATGGCGACAGTAATTATTTCGCCCATCACCGCGCCCTGCCTGATTTTTACTATAGCGGCGACACCGATATGGCGTGCATGCGTGCCGCCATTGGCGCCACCCGCGAGCATGCTTACGCCCATCATATTCAGCGCCTGATGGTGACCGGCAATTTTGCGCTGCTGGCCGGCATTGCGCCCGACGATGTCAATCGCTGGTATTTGGAGGTTTATGCCGACGCCTTTGAATGGGTGCAATTGCCCAATACGCACGGCATGGCGCTGTTTGCCGATGGCGGCATTGTCGGCTCCAAACCCTATTCGGCTTCGGGCGCTTACATTAACCGCATGTCCGACCATTGCAGCGGCTGTGCCTATCAGGTGAAGGAGCCGCATGGCGACACGGCCTGCCCGTTTAATTATCTCTATTGGGATTTCATGATACGCCATCGCGACAAGCTGGGCGGCAATCCCCGCATGGGCATGATCTATCGCAATCTCGATAAAATGCCCGACGACAACCGCCTTGGTGTCTTGGCCAGTGCCAAGAGGTTTTTGGAGCAGTTAAAATGAGTGAGACGCCAACCCTGCCTTTGGAGGCTTTATCGCTTTCCATCACCCAATATGTCGTCTGTTCAAAATGCGCCGATGAGTTGGCGCATCTCAACCCGCCGAAAAGCCTGCAAGACTATGCCGCGATGGATGTCGGGTTTACCGAATATGGTGTTCAGGTTTGGTGCCGTCGCCATAAGGCCAATATTGTGCATATTGATTTTCAAGGCGCAAAATTACCGGCTGATTTCCGACGCCTCGAAACCAGCTAGCTCAAGCCGGTACTTGCTGCCCGTCCCAAGCCAATAGCTTGCCGCTATCTTGCGCCGTCACGCCATCAATCACGCGCAATAAATAATCCGCAGATTGCGCCGGTGAGAATAATTTCTCTGCCGCGACATTGCCCTGAAACGGCGCCGATAGCTGCGTGTCCACCGTACCGGGGTGCAAGCCGATGATTATTTTTTGTGGGTCGCGCCGCGCCGTTTCAATGGCGGCATTTTTGACAATCATATTTTGCGCCGCTTTGGCCGCCCGATAGCTGGTCCAGCCGCCCATACGATTATCGGAGATTGACCCGACCCGCGCCGAGAGATGCGCCATCACGGCTTTCTCATCACGCGCCATGAGCGGCAAAAAATACTTCGCAATCAATGCCGGACCGATGGTGTTGACTGCCAGCACTTTGGCCATTGACGCGGCGGAGATTTGCTTCAGCGCTTTTTCCGGCTGCACACCGGCGTCCGCATGGTGCAAGAGGCCGGTGGCATTGACTATCAAATGCACAGGCCCTTCAGCCTTCACACGCGCCGCCAACGCCTCCAGCGCCGCCTCATCGCAAATATCAATATCGCTGCGTGTCAGCGCGTTGACTTGGCAGCGCGTCTCAAGCGCCGCGACAAAAGCCGCGCCAATACCGCCGCGCGCGCCGAAAACAAGGGCGCGAAAATGGTTTGGAAAACTCGATAAAATTTGCGTCATGCCAGACATATAGGGCGACACAGGCGAGTTCAAAGGGCTTTTGGCAATCGGGTGCGGGGCTATAAAATGCCGCGCAAGGCAGTCATTCGGTCTTTCAGCCCCGCCGCGTCAAACGCCCCCGCATCACCCACGCCCCAAACCGGTGCAGGCCATGCGGCATCGCCAATATGGCGCGCAATCACATGCACATGAAGTTGCGCCACCATATTGCCCAAAGCGGCGATATTCATTTTATCGGCGCGGGTGAGGGCTTGCAGGCGTTGGGCGCTTTCTTGCGCTGTGGTGAACAAAGCGCGCGCCGCCACATCGGGCAAGTCGAACCATTCAACCGCATTTTCAATTTGCGGCACCAGCACCAGCCAGTGATAGCGCGCATCGCGCATCATGCGAATATCAATCATGCCGCGTTGGGTCAGCGATACCGTATCGGCCTCAAGGCGCGGGTCGAGTTGAAAGGCCATTAAGCCAGCGCCGTATCAGACACAAACGGATTGGTTTGTTTTTCTGCCGCGAAAGTCGAGGTTGGGCCATGCCCCGGAATAAAAGTGATATCCAGCCCGAGCGGCCAAAGGCGTTCGGTAATGCTGTCGATTAATTGCTGGTGATTGCCTTTGGGAAAATCCGTGCGCCCGATGGAGCCTTGAAAAATCACATCGCCAACCATGGCGACCTTGTCATCGGATTGAACAAACACCACATGGCCCGGCGTATGGCCGGGGCAATGCACAACGTCAAATTGCACACCCGCCACTTCAACCGTGTCGCCATGTTCCAGCCATTGATCCGGCTCAAATGCCAGCGCTTCGGGAAACCCATATTGCGCCGCCGCATCGGGCATGCCGTCAATCCAAAACTTATCGTCCTTATGCGGCCCGATAATCGGTATGGCGCGATCATCAGCCATGGCTTTAACCGAACCGGCATGGTCGAGATGGCCATGCGTCACCAGGATTTTTTCAATTTCAATGCCCTGCTCATCAATAAATTTATTGAGCAGTGCCAAATCGCCACCGGGGTCAACAATGCCGCCCTTTTTGGTCTCTTCATTCCAAAATACGGTGCAGTTCTGCTGAAACGGTGTCACCGGAATAATTTGATAGCGCAGCATGGGCGTCTCCTTTTTACGGCGTGAGCGTAAAAGTTTTTTGCACCTGAATCAAATCACCCTAGAGTTTTATTTGTATCTTCAACAACCGAAAGGAGGTGATCCATTGTCTAGTGAACGGAAGTATTTGAGGTTTCAAATCCGATGTTTGAGTTTTGACGTGGAGCAACCTTCGGGTCTCTCAAAACATCTCTATGAATAAGGATTGGCCTTAAATCCAATCACGACTCCATATTATTGGAGGGGGCGTCTGCTTTGCAGGCGCCCTTTTTCTTGCCTATAAGCAGTTATGGGATTTTTTCTCGGCATAGATTTAGGCGCCAGCGCCCTCAAAGCCTGTTTGATGGACGCCACCGGTCGTCCGCTTTTAACGGCGCGCGCAAGCTATGACACGCACCACCCACAGCCTGGCCATAGCGAACAAAATCCGGCTGATTGGCTGGCCGCCATGCACAGCGCTTTGGCGGCTTTACGCCATGAGCAAGCCGAGGCCTATGAAGCGATTGCCGCCATTGGTTTTTCCGGCGGCGCGCATATTGGCGTGTTATGCGATGGCGCGGCCAAGCCTTTGCGCCCGGCCATTATGTGGAGCGACCAGCGCGCCCATAAACAGGCCGCCGCGTTGGCGACAAGCGGAGAGGCGGCAGAAAGCGTCGAAGACATCGCGGGCAATGCCCCCAATGCGACATGGACATTGCCGCAGCTTATTTGGCTTGGCGCGCATGAGCCGGATATTATTCAGGCGACGGAAAAACTTTATTTCGCCAAAGACTGGCTGGCGGCGCAGCTTATCGGCGTGTCGGCGCAAGACCATCACGTCACCGACCCCACGGAGGCCGTCGGCAGTCTGATGGCCGGACGCGATAATAAATGGCACGATGGGCTGATTGCGCTGAGCGGTCTGTCAGCCACCGCACTGCCGCATCTGGTTGATATTGGCAGCATGATTGGCATGGTTTCGCCCGGCGCTGCCGCGGCTTTTGGCTTGCCGCTTGTGCCCGTTTATCAAGGCGCGATTGATACATCAATGGAATGGCTATGTATCGCGCCGCTCAATGCGACCTGCGCTAGTCTCAAGCTGGCCTCGGCGGGCGTTGTATCGTTCACCAGTTCTGACGCGGCGCGATTTGCGCCCGTCTCCTATTATCCGCATATTTTAGACCGGCTTTCCTATCACGCAGCCGGCATGAGCGATTGCATGGGCGCGATAGAATTTGTGCGGCAAAACTTTACGCCCAAGCTGAACGCGCAAGCCTTTGAGGCGGCGGCGGCTGAGGCGCCCATCGGGGCTGAGGGGCTGTTATTTTATCCTTATCTGTCGGGCGCGCGCGCACCGTTTTGGGACGCCACATTAACCGCTGAACTGCGCGGCTTAACGCGCGGGCATGACCAAACCGCGATTGCGCGGGCCGCTTATGAAGGGGTCGGGCATGTTCTGACCGCCATTTGGCACGATATGACCGACAGGCTGGGGCAAAAACCTGATGCGCTACATATATTGGGCGGCGGCGGCAAGAGCGATTTTTTCTGTCAAATGCTGGCTGATATGCTGGCGGTGCCGATAAAACGCGGCCAGGAAACCGATTGCGCCTATGCCACGGCTTTATTTACTGCCGCTTGCCATTTGGGCAAAAGGCCCGAAGAAATGGCGCTTGCGGCCTATCAGCCGCAGGGTGAATTTACCCCTGACAAATTCAATTGTGCTGTCTATGCTTCTTTGCAACAGGCCTTTTTGGAAACATGATAGGCATTTGGGAACCATCATAGGAGAGAGACGATGGAAAACCGGATTGATTTGAAGATTGAAAACCATATCGCGCATGCGCATATGATCCGCGCTGACAAGATGAATGCGCTAGATGCCGAGATGATGGACGCGCTGATTGAATGTGGCGAGCGGATTAAAGCCGACAGTTCTATTCGCGCCGTTGTTTTATCGGGCGAAGGCCGCGCTTTTTGCGCCGGTCTTGATATGGGTAATTTCGCCAAAATGGCCGAGGGCGGCGATGCCGGTGTGACCGATGGCAAAGAGCGTCAAAAACTGGCCGAGCGCACGCATGGACTGGCCAATCGCCCGCAGAAAGTGGCCTTCACATGGCGCGAAATTGAAGTGCCGGTTATCGCCGCCGCGCAAGGCTTTGCGCTGGGGGGCGGCTTTCAACTCTTTATGGGTGCCGATATGCGCTATGCCGCGCCGGGCACGAAGTTTTCCATTATGGAAAGCCGTTGGGGGCTGGTGCCGGATATGGGAACAACCCATGTCATGACCCGCGTCGCGCGCGAAGATATTGTCAAAGAACTGGCCATGACAGCGCGTATTTTTGAGGCCGATGAAGCCTATGAACACGGCTTTTTGACCCGCATTACCGACAATCCGATTGAGGCCGCTTTTGAAACCGCAACGGCGATTGCCGCGCGCAATCCTGAGGCCATTCGCGGCACCAAACGCTTGTTCAACGAACCGGCTGACCGCTTTGTCGCTGACACTTTAATGCTGGAAAGCGTGTTGCAAGACGACATTATCGGCTATCCGAACCAGATTGAGGCGGTGAAGGCTGAGCTTGAAGGGCGCGCGCCGGTTTATACTGACCGCGCTGACGGCAAAAAAGCGGCTGAATAAGACCTCAGCCGCCCAGACCGGCCAGCCGGTCTAGCAGCCAATAAACCGAGATGCCGCCTATGGCAATAATGGGCACTTGCTGCAAAGCCGGTGCCCATTTTTCATGCGCCAGTAAAGCCGGTTTGACGAAACGCATGAATAAAACCATCGCCGCCACAACCAATAATTGCCCGACCTCCAGCCCGATATTGAACAAAGCCAATGCCGCCAATTCAACATCGCGCGGCAAACCGATTTCGCCCAATACACCGGCAAAGCCAAAACCATGCAGCAGACCAAACCCAAAAGCCATGGCTTGCGGATAACGCGCCGCCAGCGCTGAGCGTTTTGCCGGCGGCTGCAAAAGCTCAATGGCGACGAATAAAATCGACAGGGCAATAATCGCCTCCACCACCGCACTTGGCGCGCTGATGCGACCCAGCATGGACAGGCCGAGCGTTAATGAATGAGCAAGGGTAAAGGCGGTGATGACGTAAATTAAGCTACGCCAGCCCTGCACCAATAAAACCAGTCCGAGCACGAATAAAATATGGTCGAGGCCGAACACCAAATGCTCAACCCCCAAGCCGAAATAAGCCATTAAAAATGTGCCGCCGCCGGAGAATGTTTGCACCGGCGCATCGGCGGTCAGGCGCAGGCTATACCGCCCGCCATCAATCAGCGCCAATTGCACCAACACATCGGTAATGGTGCGTTGCAATCCCTCAACCCCGATGGATTGCCCAAACAAACCGCCATCGCATGTCAGACTGAATTTTTCGACCAACGCCCCCGGCAAACGACGCATGCGGCTATCGCCCAGCCGCGCACAATTTTCAGGAAAGACCGGTCGTAACCCCAGACCGGCCACCGCATTGGCACCGGCGCTCCGCACCGGTTGCTTCCAGACAATATCAAAACTGTCGCGCGCCACCTCAGTAATCTCAATATAGCCGGGGCGCACTTCATGCGTATGGGCCGGAACCAAAAAGGCGAATAAGAAAAAAAGCGGTATCAAGCGATGCATTACTCGCCCGCATCCTCAACCGGCAAAAGCTCAACCGCATAGCGCAGGCGTAAGTCGCGCCAGGCTTCAGCCAAAGCCGCTTGGCGTTCGGCTTTTTGATAGTCCCGCGCCACACGTTCAATAAGCGGCGCGAACTGCGCCTGCGTCGCGCCATGACGTTTGTCGATTTTCACAATATGCCAACCAAATGCCGACTGCACCGGCCCCTGCCATGCGCCGGTCTTTTCAGCAAATAAAGCCGCGGCAAATTGCGTGCCCATCAGGCGCGACAATTCCAGCTCGCTTTGGCGGGCATATTGGCGATTGAGCATGAAAGGCTGGCCGATATTCTGCCAATCGCTTTCATTGCCGTTCAAGGTCGCCTTGAGCGTGCGCGCTTCGGCCGCGCTATCGGCAAAGACATGCCGCCAGCTCAGAGTCTCGGGTGTTTCATATTGGCTTTGATTTTCATCGAAAAACCGACGCAAGGCGGCCTCATCAGGCAATGCCTCATCGGCGGCATCAGCCAGTAGAAATTCGACTTTTTGCGCCAGACGGCGTCGAATAATAATGTCGTCGCCATCAAGGCCGAGACGCGCCGCCTCGCGCACCAAAATTTCCTCGCGAATATAGCCCTCAATCAGCGCGTCCAATTCACGCGCATTTGGCCGCCGCTCGGTTTGGCCTTCCCATTGCGCCACCAGTTTTTCAACCAGCGGCAAGTCGATTTTTATGATGTTTTCACTGCGCGCCTGCAATAGGCGGTCGGCGCCAAACAGCGCCAATCCCAAAACCACAAACCAAACCAGTCGGTCTTGTGCCAACCACCGCAGCCAATCGGGCATATTTGACTAGTGCTCCAACCAGATAGGTGATGACCAAGCGCGCTCTTGAATGGTCGCCTCAAGCGACGGGTTCGGCTTGGTACCGGCACGAATGGCGTCCCATGTTGACCAGCGGCAGGTTGGGTTTTCCAAAACCCGCACATAATAAAAAGCGTTCTCGCCCGGCTTATAATCAGGGTCACGCCAATGCGCTTTCAACTCGCCCGCCCCGCTATCGGCGCTATAGGCGCAAGTTGCAACATCAACCTTCGCATTATTGTCAGGGCAACGTTGGGTCGCCGCATCGACCGGCACACCATTTGCGCAGGCCGTGTCATAAACTTTTTCATGCGTCTTGCCATTGCTGTCAATCCAGCCTTTGACCATTTGCAAACGCTGCAATGGCGCAGAGCCCGGATCTTGGGTGGCCCAAAGTAGGAAGTCCGGCGCACGTCCAAGCCGCGCCTTCATATCGCCGCCCATCGCCACGCCGCGCGCATAGGCTTTGCGCACCATTTGCGGGTCAGACAGCATTTTTTCATTAAAGCCATAACCGCCAAACAAGCGCACTTTCAAGCGCGGCCCGCTGGTGGCGAAAGTTTCTTTCCGGCGCATCGCGTCAAAAATAGAGGCGCGGGTATTTTCCTCAGCCCAAACACCGGCCAGACCCGAGGCCCCCCAGCTTGACCATTGCATTTGCAAATAGCCCGGTGCCGGATTTTTTCCGGGCATGCCGGTGCGTTGCTCGGGCGGGGTCATCATTTGACCATACCAATTGCGCACCCGGAAAAGTTGAGCGAAAAGACGCTGCGTCCATGTCAGGGGCACCGCGCCGCGCAAACGACCATTGCCGTCAACCGCGCCAATTTTCGACCAATAATCATATTCATCAAATGCGCCTGCCGAGACATGCGTGTCGGAGGCTGAAATAAGCCCGAATTTATAAGGATTGCCCTTGCCCTGCGCCTGCATTTCCAGACCGCGGCGATAGGCTTGGCGCACATATGACCCGTCAATGCGGCTGTCATTCCACGTCGCAATTTGATAGGGCATGATTTCAAATGAAGCAAATTCATCATTCGGGCTTTGCAAGGGATGGGTTTCCGATGTGCCTTTGACTTGAGAAATTTCGACAATCGGCTCATTGCGCATGCGCAGGGCCGAATAATCGGTATCAATCTCGCCGCCATCATATGTCTTATCGGAGAACATATAGCCGTCCGACCCATTGGAATTATGAGGAATGGCGATTGAATCCATGCCTTGCGCGCGCAGACTATCCATCCAGCGCCACAGGTTTTCAGGGTTTTTGGAGATGAGACGCGAATAAGGTTCTTTCGGTGCACCGCCTCTGAAAATCACATTACGGTGCAGGTTCTCGAAAGTATCCTGCGATGACGTATACTCATATCCGATGAAAGCGGTGAATTTTCCCGGTTCATTATTGCGGTCTGCCGAGGCCTTAATTTCAGACCAGGTATCGCGCACAATATTCATATCCAGCAGGTCGTCTTCAATCTGCTGACCGATATAAGGCAGCAAGGCGCCGAATGCCAAACGGCGTTCCGACGCTGTTTTGGCGGCGCGCAAACCCTCAGCAACGCGGTGATTGGCCACTGTGCTATTCGGGTCAAACATGGCCGGCACCATGCCCAGATAAGCGGCATGGTCCGTCACCGCCTGAAAATCAAGCGGCACACGAATTTTCATATCAAAACCGAGCGGATGGGTTATGGCTTTGCCTTTGGCGAAATCATAGGCCGCATCAGGGCCATTGCGATTGCCGAAGACAAAAGCGTCAAACGACAGATTCGTGTGCAAATGGGTTTCACCAAACATCGCGCGGCGGTCTTCGGGACCGGCCAAAACGGTTTGCGGTATGGCTGAAAACAAGCCCAGCGAAAAACTTAATGACAATGTCGCAGCGACAATTGGCAGCTTTTTTCTTAATGTCATAATATCCCCTCCAGATTGGGCAAATAATGCCCCAAGCCAGATGACAAAACAAGCCGCACATGCCTTGAAAAAAAACCCGTCTAAGCGTTAAGCTTGCGGCGGGAGAAAAGCCATGCTGTATCAACAACAATACCAAAACTGGGCAGATGACCGCGAAGGATTTTGGGGCGCACAAGCCGCAAGGCTGGATTGGCAAACGCCGCCGCAAAAGATTTTTGAAAGCAATGCATCGGGCGACCGCTGGTATGTCGATGGGGTGATGAACACATGTTTCAATTGTGTTGACCGCCATGTCGCCGCCGGTCATGGCGCGCGCATTGCTTTTATTCATGACAGCCCGATAACCGACAGCAAGTCCGAGATGAGCTATGCCGAGCTGCTCGACCGCGTTGAATTGGTTGCCGCCATCATGGCCGATAAAGGCGTGAGCAAGGGCGACCGCGTTATTATTTACATGCCGATGATTGTGGAAACCGCCATTGCCGCATTGGCCTGCGCACGTTTGGGCGCGATTCACTCCATCGTGTTTGGCGGCTTTGCGGCGGCTGAATTGGCGACCCGCATTGATGACGCCAAACCAAGGCTCATTCTGGCCGCCTCATGCGGGCTGGAGCCGGGGCGCATTATTGATTACAAACCGCTTCTCGACGGCGCGATTGAGCTCGCCGCGCATAGGCCCGATGCTTGCCTCATCTGGCAACGCCCGCAACAAATCGCGCCAATGATAGAGGGCCGCGATTTTGACTGGCAGGGTTTGGAAGCCGCCGCGCGCGCTGCTGACAATCGCGCGCCATGCGTGCCCGTCGCCGCCACTGACCCGCTTTATATTCTCTATACATCAGGCACGACCGGTATTCCCAAAGGGGTGGTGCGCGATAATGGTGGCCATCTTGTCGCGCTGAGTTGGGCGATGGAGAATATCTACAATATTGGTGCCGATGACGTGTTCTGGTCGGCCTCGGATTTCGGCTGGGTGGTCGGGCATAGTTTCATTTTATATGCGCCGCTGGCGGTTGGCGCGACCAGTGTGATTTATGAGGGCAAGCCCGTTGGCACGCCTGATGCCGGTGCTTTTTGGCGGGTCATCTCAGAGCATGGCGTAAAGGCTTTGTTCACCGCGCCGACAGCCTTTCGGGCCATTAAAAAGGAAGACCCGAAAGGCAAGCTGGTCGAGGCTTATGATATGCGCGCCTTTGAGATGCTCTATCTGGCCGGTGAGCGGGTTGACCCTGACACGATTAACTGGGCCGAAGCGACGCTTGGCGTGCCGGTGATTGATAATTGTGGCAGACCGAAACCGGCTGGCCGATTTGTGCCAATCCGGTCGGCATTGAATTACTGCCCATTAAAAAGGGCTCACCCAGTCGCGCCATGCCGGGCTATGAGTTGGCTGTGCTCGATGAGGGTGGCAAACCGCTGGGTGCCAATGAAACCGGCGCGATTGCCATTAAACTGCCGTTGCCGCCCGGCTGTTTGCCTGGCCTATGGCAAAACCGAAAAGGCTTTGAAGCCGCCTATCTGGCCAATTTTCCGGGCTATTATAAAACCGGCGACGCCGGTTTTATCGATGAAGACGGCTATCTTTACGTCATGTCGCGCACTGATGACATTATCAATGTGGCAGGTCACCGGCTGTCAACCGGTGCGATGGAAGAGGTTCTGGCCGCGCATGCCGATATTGCCGAATGTGCCGTGCTGGGCGTTAATGACCCGATTAAGGGTGAAGTGCCGCTCGGTCTTTTGGTTCTGAATGATGGCGTCAATCGACCCGATGCGGAGATTATCGCCGAAGCGGTGCAATTGGTGCGCAGTGAAATCGGGCCGGTCGCCGCTTTTAAGCTGGCCATGCGTGTTGCGCGATTGCCCAAAACGCGGTCGGGGAAAATACTCCGCGGCACGATACGTAAAATCGCCAATGGCGAAGACTGGCAAATGCCCGCGACCATTGACGACCCGGTTATTTTAGATGAAATCACCGAAGGGCTGAAAACCCTCGGCTTTGCGCAAGGAGTATAGAATGGAAAAACTGGTCACTGTTGAAAAGGCCGATGGTTATGCGGTTGTCACGCTCAACCGCCCCAACGCCATGAATGCGCTATCGGCCCAATTACGCAATCAGCTTGCCGCCGCCATTGATGCGCTTGAAGCCGATGACACCATCCGCGTGTTGATTTTAACCGGCGCGGGCAACAAAGCCTTCACCGCCGGTCTCGACCTCAAGGAAATGGGCGCGCAGCAAGGCGACAGGCCGGCATTGGCGATTTCCAGTGATGATCCGGTGGTCACAATGGGGCGTTTTTCAGGGCCGATTATCGGCGCGATTAACGGCGTTGCCATTACCGGTGGCTTTGAAATGGCCTTGGCCTGCGATGTGCTTATCGGCACGCCAAATACCCGTTTTGCCGATACCCATGCGCGGGTCGGCATTTTGCCCGGTTGGGGATTAAGCCAAAAACTAATGCGCTTTATCGGTGCCTCGCGCGCCAAAGAAGTCTCGCTGACCGGCAATTTTATTACCGCCGAGCAAGCGCTTGATTGGGGACTTATCAATCATATTGTTGCGCCCGACGCGCTGATGGATAAAGCGCGCGCTTTGGCTGACGACATGCTGTCTTGCGTGCCCGAAACACTGGCCGCCTATAAGGCGCTGATGGATGATGGCTTCGCCATGAGCTTTGCCGATGGTATGGATTTGGAACAGACCCGCAGCCGCGCTGCCAATAGCCAAGTCGGTGCCGGAGATGTAGAGGCGCGCCGCGCCGCCATTCAACAACGCGGCCAGCAGCAAAAATAGGAACTGAAAAAATGAGTGAAAACATGACCGATAAAGGCCGCATGATGCCGCCCATGACCCATTATAATGGCTGGCGCGAACCCGATAATGTGCGCTGGCATTTACGCAATATGTCAACTCTGCCCGCGCTGATTATGCCGCGCGGCGATGATGTGTTTGAGCTTAAAACCGGCACGGCAAAAGATATTGAAAACCTCACTTATGAATTTCAAGGCAATCAACTGACGCTGGGCGATGCCATGCGCGCCGATTGCATTGACGGTTATATGGTGGTGCAAAATGGCGAGGTTTTGTTCGAGCGCTATTACGATAATTTCCGCGCCCATGACCATCATATTTGGTTCTCCATGACCAAATCGCTCATCTCCACCGCCTTTGGCATTGCCCAAGCCGAGTTTTGCATTGATGAGAGCAAAACCCCGGCTGATTTTCTGCCCGAGCTTGCCGACAGTATTTTTGCCCAAGTCAGTATTCGCCATGTGCTGAATATGGTCACGGCGCTCAATTATACGGAAGAATATAATGAGATGACGCCGGGCAGTGTGCATTTCGAATATTTCCGCCGCTTGGGTTTTATGGGTGATTTTGAATTGCTGGCCATTGATCCGGCGCAGTCAGATGAGCCACGTGGCGTGCGCGATATGCTGCCGCAATTCGAGCAAGCTGGTGATGGCGTAACCGGTGCCATGTTTCAATATCAATCGCCCAATGTCGATGTTATTGGCTGGCTGATTGAACGCATTACCGGCCGCGCTTTGATGGATTATATGCGCGATAAATTATGGGCACCTTTGGCGACCGAGCATGATGGCGTTTTTACCGTCGATGTGTCATTCGCGCCGGTTGCGACGGGTGGCTTTAACTCGACCTTGCGCGATGCGGTGCGGTTCGGGCTGATGGCGCTGGGCGATGGCAAGCTGGGCGACACGCAAATCGCCCCCGCCGCTTGGATTGCCGACACTTACGCAATGACCGAAGACGACAAGAAAGCCGGTGCGGCAGCTGTCAATGCCGACCCCAATCATGAGCGCTTTATTGACGGGTTTAGCGGCTATCGCAGCTTCTGGTGGCAGTTTGACCAATCGCAGGGCGAGCGCATTGCAATGGGCGTGCATGGGCAGGTGATTTACGTCAATAAGGCGAAAAATCTGGTGATTGCCAATTTTGCCAGTCCGACGGAAACCGCCAATCAATTGCGCGCCAGCTTTAAGCAAATGCTGGCCGGCACGCGCGCATTGGCGGCGTCGCTGTAATTATTGCATGGTCGGAATGATGAAGCTTTGGTCAGCCACATCGCCCTCTGGCCAACGCTGGGTCACTGTCTTCACTTTGGTGTAGAACTTAATGCCTTCCGGCCCGTGCTGGTTGGTATCGCCAAAGGCTGAACGTTTCCAACCGCCGAAAGAGTGATACGCCACCGGTACCGGTATCGGCACATTAATGCCGACCATGCCGACATTTACTTTTTGCGCGAATTGGCGCGCCGCCAAACCATTGCGGGTAAAAATCGCCACGCCATTGCCATATTGATGCTCAGACGGCAGACGCGCAGCGTCCTCTAGCGTATCAGCGCGCACCACTTGCAAGACGGGGCCGAAAATCTCTTCTTGGTAGGACTGCATATTGGCAGTCACATTATCAAATAAGGACGGGCCAATGAAAAAGCCTTCCTCATGGCCTTGCAAAGACAGACCGCGCCCATCGACCACCAAATCCGCGCCCTCTTTCACGCCCATCTCGATATAGCTTTCAATCTTGGCGCGATGCGCGGCAGAAACCACCGGCCCGAAATGGGCTTGCGCGTCGGTTGAAATGCCGACATTTAACTTGCCGACTTCTTCTTGCATGCGCCCGACAAATTGATCAGCCGTGTCTTTACCGACCGGCACGGCGACCGGCAAGGCCATGCAGCGTTCACCGGCAGAGCCATAGGCCGAGCCGGAGAAATCGGCAATCACTTGGTCCATATCGGCATCGGGCATAATAATGCCGTGATTTTTCGCGCCGCCCATCGCCTGCACGCGCTTACCATTGGCGGTGCCGGTTTGATAGACATAATGGGCAATATCAGACGAGCCGACAAAGCTGACGGCCTTAATATCATCATGCGCCAAAATCGCATCGACCGCTTCCTTATCGCCATGCACGACATTTAACAGCCCCTCGGGCGCGCCGGCTTCCAGCATCAGTTCGGCCAATCGCACCGGCACGCTCGGGTCTTTTTCAGACGGCTTCAAAATAAAAGCATTACCGCAAGCAATGGCGATGCCGAACATCCACATTGGAATCATCGCCGGAAAATTAAACGGCGTGATACCCGCCGCAATGCCAAGCGGCTGGCGCATGGCGTAAATATCAATGCCCGGCCCCGCCCCTTCGCTATATTCGCCTTTCAGCAAATGTGGAATACCGCAGGCAAATTCAATCACTTCAAGCCCGCGCTGAATATCGCCCTTACTGTCGGCAATCACTTTGCCATGTTCTGACGACAGCAATGCGGATAGTTCGTCCATATTGGCTTCGAGCAATTCTTTGAATTTGAACATCACCCGCGCGCGCCGCTGTGGATTGGTGGCGGCCCATGCGGGCTGCACTTTCTTGGCTGCGTCAACGGCGGCTTCTATGTCATCAACACCGCCCAAACATACACTGGCCTGCACTTGGCCGGTATTGGGATCAAAAATATCGCCATCGCGGCGCGCCGCGCCGCGTGTTGCTTTGCCATTGATGAAATGTTGAACGTTACGCATGAAAGCCCCTCCCGGCTGGCGTTAATTCAGCCGAAACTAACAGGTCAGAGGCAGTGCTTCCAATATAATTTTGGCCGAGGACAATCAGAATAAATAGCTGATGTCGATTTGCGCCAGCGCATCACGATCATCGACGCTCTCATAATTACTGTCGCTGGGCGGGCAGGTATTGGCGACATCGACCACCGCGCCGACAAAGCCGCCCCATAGGCATTGAAAAAAGCCGTGGCGCCGAAACCGAAAAAGCTCAGGCCGTGCGGCGAGCTTGTTCGACCGAGGTTTGATTGAAAAAACGCATGCTCAATAAAGATGGCAACAACAACACCGCGCCCAAAAGTGCCAGCACCAGCCCCATCATGGTGAAGCCAGCAAAACGCTGCAGCATCACCATATCGGAGCTTAAAAACACACCCGCGCCAAGGGAGAACAGAAAGGTTGATTGTACAATTGGGCGCCCGGGAATGAACAACGCTTGGCGCAAAGACAGGCGCTGGCTCTTGTGCTCGTCAACCAAATGATGCTGATAGCTGTGTAAAATGTGAATCGTGTCGTCTATCGACAACCCCATTGTGACACTGGCGATAATCACTGTCGCAAAATCGAACGGAAAACCCAGCATGGCAATGGTGCCCATAGTGATGAGAATGGGCAATGAGCACGCAATCATGCCCGCTATAGCAAGGCGGAAATTAAACTCTAAAGCTAGAATGATGAAGATGAACACGAAAGTAAGGAAAACAGTTGTAAATTGCGTATTCAGGATGTAGCCCGACAATTGACTGAAAAAGACCGAGTAGCCAGTAAAAATAGGCCTTGGCAGGCCTTGTGTATCGATCAACGCCATTTGCTTTTCAATCTTGCTGACCAGCGCCTCCAATTCGGTTGAACTGATGTTCGACGTATAAGCCCGCAAATGACCACTGTCGAAAGAGAAATTGACGCCTTCAGCCAGTACATCTCGGCTTTCTGCGCTGCGCGACCACTCCGAGAACAACATCTCTTGCGCCAGCTGCTCTTCATTTTGCGGGTAACGCGTCCCATCATCAAACAGACTGCGATGAATTTCACCCAGCGGATTAGAGTAGCTCTCGGTTGTATTAATCTCCCGCAAATTTTCAATCGCGCTTTCCACATCCAAAAGATTGACGAAAGGCGGATAGGTTCGAAAATAATCCTCTTCATCGGTCTGAAAAACTATTGAGACAACACCCGAGCCTCCCAACTCGTCATCGACCCGGTCAAATGCCTGATACATCTCGGAGCTTGGCTTAAAGAAAACATCGAGCAAGTTGCTTTCTGATTTGGCATTCAAAAACAGCGCCATAACCGATGCCAGCGTTAAGGCCACGGCCACGGCAAATGTCGCCGGACGATTATTGCCGACCACCGACCAATCAAGTTTTAAGAAACTGTCAGCCGCACGGTCGGGCAAAGACAGTGCTTCTTTGGTGCCGCCACGGCGCACCAACGCCCCGGGTGTTGCAGTATATAGCCCCAAAAACAAGCCGCCCATCATAATGCCATAGCCCAGCAGAATGCCGAGAAAGCTATCGACGCCAAACTCGCGCAATGGCACTAATTCAGAAAAATAAAACACGCCAAAGCCGACGGCGGAAGTTGCCGATGTTGTCAAACAGGGCAGCCAAGTGGCCACCAGTGTCTCGCGCAGCACATGGGCAACGCTCGTATCATCGCGTGCAATGTCTATTTCATGATCCCAATAGCGAATAATATGCAGGCTGTCGGCGACCACAATGACTGACAGCATGACCGGCAAAGCCAGCGCGATGATGGTCAGATTATGCCCTAATGTAGACATCAGCCCCATCGCCACCGCCACGGCGGTCATCGCCGTGCCCAACACCAAAGCAGTTTTCCACACACGCCCAAACAAAGAGAATAAAAAGAGCGCAATCCCAATCGCGACAATGCTCAAAATCGTACCAAGTTCGTGCTGAGTTTTGGCGTCGAGAGTGAATTTCAAATAGCCGTCACCGGCAATCTGTGCATCAGCCGTCAACGGGTTTTGCGCGGCCAACGCCAATATTTGGTCAACGACCGCAGCGCGCAAATCCGGTGTGCCGCCAGTATCATGCTTGACGATAAACGCACCCAACGTGCCGTCTTCAGACAATAAACGCCCCAAATACTCGCTTTTGTAAAACTGCGCTTTAAGGGCCAACAGATCTGCCAACTGGCCACTTTCCAACGCGGCACGATAGGTCGTAATGACCAGCGAGCCGCCTGCATCTGTCATAATCAGGCTGGCATCATAAGGCGAAACCACATCGACAACGCCGTCAATATTTTTCACCGCATCGGTAAACGCGGCAGCGTTTTCAAAGCCTTCTTCGGTAAACAGCTTATCGGCTTTGAACAGCAGCAGTGTGCTTTCAAATTGATTAAACTCCGACACCAGCATTGTGCGGGCAATTTCATGTGGATTGTCAGGTGACAGCCATTTATCATTGTCGTATTGCAGGCCACGGGCGCCATAGACAGCAGTGGCGGCGACGGCAGTCCATAACAAAAAGCCTCCTAAAATAAGCGCTAAACGATTTGACATGGAAACCCCTTCAAAGACTGAGGACCTAGAATAGGTAATTCAAACTCAAATTGAAATAACCATCACCGTCGGTCTTACCATAGCCTCCAGCCTCAATCTCGTCAGCAGCATCCATAATAGAGCGCAATTGCGCTTCGCTCTTTGGAAAAACATCGGATAGCCGATAAACGCGCTTAATAACATCGGTTCCCGTCTCCACCAATACTAACGGCGCAGAGGGCCTTGGCCATAGTTTCTTTGGCGACCAATTTAGCCTGGACTATTATACTTTCCTCAACATTTGAGCGGACAGTAGGGTGTTGATTTTTCAAAGTCGAAGTCCGCTTGGCGCTGTGTGCCGTTTTGCCGATAGCTGTGGAAAAACTGACTCGGCCTGCCTTTTACTGGCTGTTTTCTGCCGCTTCGCGCAGCATTTCCAACTGCAACCATTCTTCTTCTGCGGCGGCCAATGCAGCTTTAGCGGTTGCCAGCATAGCAGCATTGCGCTCAAATTTCTGCGGGTCTTTGGTGAATAAATCGGCATCAGCTAGCGCGGTTTCGGCCCGTTCAATATCATCTGCCAATGCGGTCATTTCATCGGGCAGTTTTTCCAACCGATAGCGGTGTTTATAACTCAGCTTGGCCGAGGCAGTGCTGGCTTTTTCTTTGAGGGGTTTATCGGCAGCGGCAGCTTTTTTATCAGTCGCCGGCGCAACGGCATTTGTCGGGTCAATCGCCTTTTGTTGCGCCTTCATATCCGAATAGCCACCAGCATATTCAACCCAGCGCCCCTCGCCTTCGGCGTTAAACACCGCCGTTACTGTGCGGTCGAGAAAATCGCGATCATGGCTGACCAAAATCACGGTGCCCTCATAAGCGGCAATCATTTCCTGCAATAAATCCAGCGTCTCAAGGTCTAAATCATTGGTCGGCTCGTCCATCACCAGCAGATTGCTGGGCTGGCGCAGGCCGCGCGCCAAAAACAATCGCGCCTGCTCGCCGCCCGACAGCACATTTACCGGCGTACGCATTTGCAAGGGGTGAAACAGAAAATTTTTCATATAGCCAATGACATGCATGGTGGCGTCGCCAATCGACACCAATTCGCCCGCCCCATCCGTCAGCGCATCTTTGACATTCCAATCTTTTTTAATACCGGCGCGCTGTTGGTCGAGAATGAGCGGCGTCAGATTTTTACCCAGACGCAGATTGCCGCTATCGGGGGCTAGCTTGCCCAGCAAGATATTCAGCAGCGTCGTCTTACCCGCACCATTTGGGCCGATAAGACCGATGCGGCTGCCGCGCTTTATTTGTGTCGAGAAATTATCGACCAATATTTTATCGCCATAGGCTTTGCTGATTTCATCGGCCTTGACCACCAGCTTGCCGGAACGGTCACCGGCATGCAGCGCGGCTTCCACATCGCCTTGCGGCCCGCGATAATCGCGCCGCTGTTGGCGCAGATTTTGCAAATCCCCCAAGCGGCGCACATTGCGCTTGCGCCGCGCCGTTACGCCATAGCGCAGCCAATCCTCTTCACGCGCAATTTTGCGGTCGAGCTTGTGTTGCGCTTCGGCCTCGCGCTCCAGCTCGTCATCGCGCCAATCTTCAAAATGGCCGAAATGCTTGCGCATCAGCTTGGTCTCACCACGATCGAGCCAGACGGTTTGATTGGCCATATTGCTCAAAAACCGGCGGTCATGGCTGACCAATATCAAAGCCGAATTAATCTGTCGCAGCGCGCCCTCCAGCCATTCAATCGCCGGTAAGTCGAGATGATTGGTCGGCTCGTCGAGCAACAGCACTTCAGGATTTGCCGCCATGGCTTTGGCCAGCGCCACGCGGCGACGCTCGCCGCCCGACATTGGCGCAATCTCGGCTGCGCCCTCAATATGTAAATCCGCCATAAGCTGAAAGGCGCGTTGGCGGTCTTCATTATTCATCAGCCCTTGCAGCACAAAATCCTCAGCCCTTTGAAATCCGTCAAAACTCGGGTCTTGCGCCAAATACTCGACATGGATACCGGGCTGCACAAAACGTTCTCCCTCATCGGCCTCAACCAATCCGGCAATAATTTTCAGCAAGGTTGATTTGCCTGAGCCATTGCGCCCGACCAAGCAAATGCGGTCATCACGCCCGACCGATAGCGACGCCCCCACCAAAAGCGGTTCGACGCCATGCGTCAGGTGAATATCATCAACATATAAAATGGGCGGGCTGGCCGACATTAAAGCTCCGTTGAAGCGTGTTTGGCTGTGTTTAACGCACACCCTTTATCGCCGAAGCGCACGCGCCCCGCAAGCCGCCCTATTTATGGATTTGCATAAATTGATGGATAAGCGACACCAGCGCTTGCGGCACATCCTCTTGAATAAAATGACCGGCATTATCAAAAGTCGTTATCGGTGCATCGGGCCAAATGGCTTTGAAATCAGCCATCGCATTTTCCGGCCAAATGGCGCGGTCTTGCAAACCCTGCGCCATCATGGCGGGTTTGGCTTGCAGCTTCTCCAAATTGCCGGTTTTCAAGCCTTCGACAACAAAGGGCAGAAAGCGGCCATAATGAACATCAAGCGGAAACTCAAGGCCGCCAATACATGATGCGCGATCGGGGAATGGGCGCTGATAGGCATTCAGCCAATCGCGGTCAACCGCCGCGCTATTTTCAAAGCCCAGCAATTTCATAATCGACAGCACAGTAGTGCCCAATTCGCCCAGGACACCGCGCAGCGTGCCGGCTTCTTCATGTTTGGCAATCCACTCAAACCACGGCGTGCGTTCAGGCCGCGGCGTGACCCCGCCATATCCGGTCAGCGTGTTCATCACCACCAGACGTTTCACCTTATCGGGATGGCGAATGGCAAAGGCCGCGCCCATTGGCCCGCCCCAATCTTGTATCACCAAAGTAATATCGCTCAGGCTCAAATCCTCGATAAAAGCCGTCAGATTCTCGACATGGGTCTGCAGCGTGTAGGCGCGGTCTTGCGGTGTTTCGCTTTTGCCGAACCCCATATGGTCAGGCACCACAACGCGGTAATGCGCCGACAGGCCGGGTATCATATGGCGATAGAGATAACCCCAAGTCGGCTCGCCATGCAGGCACAAAATCACCTCGCCCTTATTCCCCTTTGGGCCTTCATCAACATAATGTTGCTTGAAACCGGCAGCCTTTGAAAAATGCGGTTTGAACGGCCATGTGCCGTTAAATGTTTCGTCAGCCTCAATCATCTTTCGCCCCTTTGGTCGATGGACCTTTAATCCCTCAAATCAATCGCCGGATTGCGGTCAAAGAAGTTTCGCGGCTTCAGCACAATCTCATCGACTTTTGACGGCATGACCGGCCAGTCTTCCGCCATTGGCACATGGTGAAACCCCATGGTTGCCCAGCCGACAATATCGGTGTTTTCCAATTGCTCATTATCGGCAATATATTCCGGCAGGCCGAGCCAGGGTGCCGATTGATTGGTCGATACGCCGGTGGCAAAAATCTCATCGCGCTTGAAGCGTGTGACCCAAAGATTTTTCTGCACAAAATAAGCCCGCTTAAACGTCTCATCCATTGGCGTCACCAATGGCTTCACATTGGGCATCATCAGCTGATAGCCGGTGTCATAGCCCATCGCGTTTTGACGCGCCTCATTGGCAAATAGCAACACAGCCGGTCGCTTGGCGCTCATATCGGTTTGTGCTTGTTTTTCGGTCGCAATGCGACTGGGCACAACTTCCCACAAGCCACGCCGTGGGGCGCCCGCTGCCGGTTTGGCCGCGCGCAACATATGCCGCTCAAAATTATTGGCCTGCCCGTCAACATCCATATCAATGCGATAGCTGAAATAATGGTCGTGATTGACTGCCAAACGATGCGGCGCAATCAATGTGCCGGTGGCGGTCTCATCGGCTGCGCGCGGGTCAGATAAATCGGCCGACATCACTGCCTTGGTGGCATCAAGGCCGGTTGAGATGAGACGGATACGCAAGCGCCCGTCCAGCCCGAACACATAATCTTGATAATAATCATAATTGCCAATAGTCGCGACCATGCGCACCACCAATTCTGTGGCGCGACGCGACTGATGGGTTTCCAGCCCCGGCACAATGGCGAGCAGCGGCTCCTCATGACGCCAAATCGGATGACCCGGGTCATGTTCGAAAATGCAGATGCGGTTCTCGCTCTGCATGGGCGAGCCGTCGGGCAGATGCAAATCAACATTCAGATATTGCGCATGGGACGGGCAGTCGGCTTGCTGCAATTCTGTCGCCAGATTGCCAAAGCCATATTCGCCCATATCGAAATAGGCGCGATAAAACCAGTTCGGGTCATTATCGTGATAGGGCACAAACATTTCCGACATGGCAATCTCATAGGCGACCGAGCGGAAACCGCTCTCGGTTTGATGGCCGATACGATTAATCACCGTGCCCTGACGCGGGTCAAAACGCAGACGGAACTGCCAGCCTTGCCAATCAATCCGGCTGCCGGTCATTTTATAATTCACTCCATCGGGGCGCGATTGCGCCACATGTTTCACCTTGCGCGTGCCATTGTTAAATTCACCGGTCGGCAAATCATGCGGCGGCGCATTGCCGAGGCGGGTGTCCTTAATCTCGATAATCTCATCTGTCGTGATATTGTATAAAATGGCGAGACCCTCAATTGGTCGCGCATAAAGATTGGTGCTGGGCAAAATGCCGAGCGCGCCATCACCGGCAATGTTAAAGCAATCCAAACGCAGCAAACGCTCGCGCGCCGGATTGGCTTGCGCGGTGAAAAAGCGACCAATGGTGCGCGGCAAACAAATGCCCTGCCCCGGCTCAACACCGCGCTTGGCCAATGCCGCCAAAACATCAGCATGCTCAGACAGTTTAACAACAATCGGCTCCAACTCGCCCGTGCCCGAAAGCATGGGTTGACCGCCGGTCATCGGCGCGTCTGACACAATGCGATTGCCGGTCAAATCAAGGCGCGCCAGACGCGGCTTGCCCGCAACCAAAAACGTGACCTCCGCCCCGCGCTGCGCCGTGTCGCCATCTTGCCAAGCCAGCGCAACGTCCTTTTCGGGCTGGCGCAGGCTGATGCGGGTGAACATCACCGCATCACCATGCACTGCCTTTAACAAACCGGCGGCTTGGGCATATTCTTCGGGCCGCAACCCGTCCCAGGGCGAAACGGCAATATCGGCTTGGGTCGATGATGATGTGGTCACAATCGATTGATTGAGCAGCCAAGCAAGGCCGACAATAAAAGCCAGTGTGAGCGGCAAAGCCAAAGTCTTCAAAATACGCATAACATCTCCCTCATTGCCGATAATCTAAGCAAGCGCTTGGGCTTAGAGCAAGGGGTGATTATGCAACATCCAAACCATCTAAGCGGTCTTGCGTGCGCCATTTTGCCAGCAAGTCGAAAAATGCGACCGGCCCTTCGCCATAGGCTTGGTCTTGCCGGCGGCGGGTTAAATGGCCCTCATTATTATAATAGCCGGGCGTACATGCCGCCTGAAAGCTCTCCGTCTCACGCGCCTTTTCGACAATCTCATTGACCCATGCCGCCTCAGCTTCGGGCGATGCCTCGACACGTTTTTTGCCGCGCTGTTTCATCGCGTCCACAATATAGGCAACATGGCGGGCTTGCTCGTCGAGCGCATAAGTGAAATTGGCACTAAAGCCGCCTTGCAACGGCCCAAAGAAATAAGCATTGGGAAAACCGCGCGTATGCATGCCGTGATAGCTAGTCATGCCGTCGGCCCATTTATCGGAAATGGCGAGGCCGTCAACGCCGGTGACTTGATAACCGGCGCGGCGGGCATAATCCGTCCCGACTTCAAAGCCGGTGGCGAAGATAATGCAATCGACCTCATAGGCCACGCCATCAAACATGACGGCATTCTCCGTCACGCGCTCGACACCGCGTCCGTCGGTGTCAACCAATTGCACATTGGGGCGGTTAAAGGTGGCGAGATAATCATCGTGAAAACAAGGCCGCTTGCAGAACAAACGATAATAAGGTTTCAGCGCATCGGCTGTGTCCGTGTCTTCCACCACATTATCCACGCGGTCGCGAATACTCTGCATTTTATGGTAATCGGCAATTTCCATCGCCTCCGCGACATTCATGAAACGCATGGCTTTGTCGGTCAGATATTTTTTCATGCCCTGGCGATAAAGGCGCGGATTGAACAAGCCGGTCAAAGCCCAAAAGGCGATGCGCGCGCGCGACGGGGCGCGGTCGCGCAATCCCCCGACCAGCAATTTGAAGGCATCAGTCCAGCCATCGGATACCAAATCCTGCCGTACCGGTTTGCCGGCCAATAGTTTTTCAAAATTGCGCCGCCGTTCATCGTGCCAACCTGCATCTTGGCTCTGCAACCATGCCGCGTCTGTGGCGCCATTATTACGCACCTCAACCGAAGACGGTGTGCGCTGAAAAACATAAAGCTGCTCGGCTGACGCGCCAATATGCGGCACGCATTGAATGGCTGTCGCGCCGGTGCCGATAACGGCGATTTTCTTATCGGACAGACCGCTCAGCCCGCCGCTCGATGTGCCGCGTGTATAATCATAATCCCAACGGCTGGTATGAAATGTGTGCCCCTTAAAATCGCCAATGCCCTCAATGGCCGGCAATTTGGGGCGGTTGAGCGGCCCATTGGCGTGAACAATAAAGCGCGCAGCCAATTCATCACCCATCGCCGTCGTCACCCGCCAGCGACACGCCGCTTCGTCCCATTTGGTCGCCGTGACCTCGGTTTGAAACAGCGCTTTGTCAGCCAGCTCAAAAGTCTCGGCTATCTGGCGGCAATAGGCCAGCGTCTCAGATGCATTTGTATATTTTTGCTGCGGCACGAAACCGGTTTCTTCCAAGAGTGGGAAATAAATATAGGATTCAATATCGCAAGAAGCACCGGGATAGCGGTTCCAATACCAGGTGCCGCCGAAATCGCCGCCCTTTTCCAAGATAACGACATCGTCAATGCCCTGCTGCTTCAGCCGCACGGCCGATAACATGCCGCCAAAACCGCCACCGATAATCACCACCTCGACATCGCGTTTTTCAGGCGCGCGCTGCACCACTTCATCAATATAAGGGTCATCGACGAAATAGGCGAAATCGCCGGTCACTTCTTTATATTGCTCATTGCCATCGGCGCGCACGCGCTTATCGCGCTCGGCTTGATATTTGGCGCGCACGGCGTCTAAATCAACTTGTTGTGTTTCTGCCGCTTGCATAATGGCGCACCCTTTTAATGCTGTTATTCCGTATCTTCCGTATTCAGTTTTTCAAATAGGTCGTCGATTTCATCGTCTAATAAATCATAAATGCTGACCCGCCCCTCCAATATGGGACGTCCGGCCATTTTGCGAAGCCGCCGCAGTTCCGGCTCTCTTTGCGCCCGCAGGCCGAAAGTCGGATTGCCGAAACGGTCGAGCGTGCTTTCGTTAAACTGCTCCAGCATCGCGCCGCCGCCGCTCAAAACATCACCCATTTGCGCCCGCACCGGCAAAGGTAAAGCCAATGTGGTTGCAAGCGCGAAAGCCATGATTGTTTTTATGGGCATCATATGGGTCATGGCATGAAGGTTAAACCAGACAGGCAAGCGCTTGCAAGATGTGTTGGCAAGATGTGCGGGCAAGACCAGATGACAATTCATTCACCACACCCCACACAACAAAAAACCCCGCACAAGGCGGGGGGTCTTATTTGTGCGCTATCGCTTCGCTACATGAGCGATTGGTTGCGCGCTAGAAGCACTTGGCAATTTATTGCCCTAGTACGATTTGTGCCAGCGAACCGCCGATAGGCGGTAAGTCGGGAGGGTAGGATTTCGTCTCGCGGGCTTTTCGTTGCAAAGCCCGCTCGCTTGGGGAAGGCGGGCGGGGGTCGCTGAAGCGACCGCGCCCTTATACCCGAACCGGCAGGTCATTCACCACACCCCGCACAACAAAAAACCCCGCACAAGGCGGGGTTTTTGGTTGCGGGGGTAGGATTTGAACCTACGACCTTCAGGTTATGAGCCTGACGAGCTACCGGGCTGCTCCACCCCGCGTTAGAAACACTTGGCAACTTGGTTGCCTTAGTGTGCTTTACGCCAGCGTACCGCCAAAGGCGGTAAGTCGGCGGTAAAAGGACTTAAATTGCGAAGCAATTTTTAGTCCGCCGTCCGCCCTACCGAAAGGGGGCGGTAAAAACGCTTAGCAGATTGTCTGCTTTAGCGTGCCTTCCGCCTTACCGAAGAGGGGACGTTAAGTTGGCGTGTTGTAACACACTTGAATGATTTGCATAGAGCAGAAGCCCAAAAAATTCCGCTTTTTTGAGATTTTTTCGTTTTCAACTTGCCGGTCGTGTTGGTAGGTTTGCCCTTGCGGCTAGAGTAACGCGGAGCACAATAATAACATGTATTTGGATATGCAATTTGCACCACAAAAACTGGGCCTTGCTGACGCCGAGCCGATTGGCATGGGCAATCGCCGCCGCGTATTTGAGCATCCTAACAATCCCAATTTATGTATCAAAATCGCGCGCAGCGAACATATTCGCGCCCAGATGGATGAGCGCGGTTTTTTTTACCGCTTAATGCCGACGCGCTGGCGCGACGATAATTGGTTGGAGGCTCGCGCCTATCAACAAGAAGTCCTTGAAACCACCGACCCGGCGATTTGGCTGCATTTGCCGCGGCTCTATGGTTGGCAGGACACGGATATCGGGCCTGGGCTGGTGTTTGACTATTACCGCGATGCCACGGGCGGCCCGGCGCCGACTTTGCGCCAAGCTCTTCACGCACAAGGCCTATGCCCTGATATTCGCAAGGCGCTGGACGATTTGCACAGCTATATTCGCACCGCAGATATTTGGATGCGGCACCCGAATGCTGAAAATACGGTTATGGGCATGGACGGGCGGCTGAAGCTGATTGATTGCTTGGGCACATATAATATGCAGGGGCTGCGTCATATTCCGGCCGTGCGTAAACGCCACCAAGCGCGCAATATTGCTTATCTCGAGCGACAGGTCGCCAATCTGGTAAAATAAGAATTTAGGGGGAAGAAATCGTGAAGAAGAGGACAGAATAGTCTCAAAAGATTTCGTCTCATATTCCGCAGCCTCTATATAGCTGCTTTATATCCGACTTCGTCTCATATTCCGCAGACCTGGCAACGACCTACTCTCCCACACCTTAAGATGCAGTACCATCGGCGCTGAAACGTTTAACTTCCGAGTTCGGGATGGGATCGGGTTTAGGCGTTTCGCCACAGTCACCAAGTCGGCGCAATATGAAACGAATAATTGATCTTTAACTGATTGGCTCGTCGAAACGAGCCGGTATTTATTTGTTGGCGCATAAGGGAAATGAGAACGATCAAGTCGATCGAACAATTAGTACCGGTAAGCTACACGCATTGCTGCGCTTCCACACCCGGCCTATCAACGTGGTGGTCTTCCACGGTTCTCAAGGGAATTCTGGTTTCGAGGGAGGCTTCCCGCTTAGATGCTTTCAGCGGTTATCCCGTCCATACTTAGCTACGCTGCAATGCCACTGGCGTGACAACAGCTCCACCAGAGGTATGTCCACCCCGGTCCTCTCGTACTAGGGGCAGCTCCTCTCAAAATTCCTACACCTACGGCAGATAGGGACCAAACTGTCTCACGACGTTCTAAACCCAGCTCACGTACCGCTTTAATTGGCGAACAGCCAAACCCTTGGGACCTGCTCCAGCCCCAGGATGCGATGAGCCGACATCGAGGTG